>Ga0209839_10000279_pt1 | contig 26677 bp, 19 predicted proteins | sample OrgsoiDNA2013050_FD_185800 | JGI IMG/M metagenome (GOLD analysis project Ga0209839, IMG submission 185800) | Permafrost soil microbial communities from the Arctic, to analyse light accelerated degradation of dissolved organic matter (DOM) -... | ecosystem: Environmental > Terrestrial > Soil >... | reverse complement strand
GGCGAGGCCGGGTGCGGTGCTGGCCGGATCGGCGGCGGTCTCCCGCGCCGTGCCGTCGGGCATCATCACCAGCAGCGGATGATCCGTCCCGTCTATGAACACGGCCGCCTCACCCGGGGCCAGCGTGACCAGGTACTGGGACTGGGCCTGGCTGAGGTTCATGGTCGCGCCGACCGCTTCCCGGTCGTCCGCGGCGGGCAGCCGGTGCACGATCTTCACCGCGGTGTTCTTGATGACGTCGGGGATCAGCTTGGCCGGTATCTGCTCGGCGATCACGATGCCCTCACCGTAGGCGCGGACCTCAGCCAGCAGGCCGGCGAACAGCTCGACCGCGTGCGCGGCCGGCCCGCCCTCCCGGTCCGGCCGGCGCAGCAGCCGGTGCGCCTCCTCGACCACGGTGAGGTGCCGCAGGCCGGGCTGGCCCGGCGCTTCCCGCCGGGCCAGCCGGAGGTGTTCCGCCAGGCGGAGCAGCACAGTGCCCATCAGGAACGCCTTGTCCCGGTCGTCGCCGACATCCTCGATCTCCAGCACCGTGTTGCGCCGCAGCAGCCGGCTGACGTCCACCGGATGGCCGCCCTCCAGGAACCGGCCGGTCGTACCCAGGCGCAGGCTGGACAGCCGCACTCTGATGAACCCGAGCACGTCGGCCTTGACCTCTTCGCTGTAGCCGATCTCGCCGACCACCTGCTCGGCGGTCCGCTGCAGGTCGGCCAGGCCCGGGTAGCCGGGGGTTACGCCTGCGGTCAGGGGCTCCCCCAGGGCCAGGTCCCAGCCGGAGCCCTCGTACATCCGGGTCAGCGCCGCACTGAGCACCTGCGGGAAGGGCTCTTCGGACTGGAAGGCGGCCAGGAAGAGTGCTCGTACCAGGTCGGCGTGGGTCTGCAGAGGGAAACGGTGCCCCTTGTCGTCGACCGCCGGTTCCAGCGGGTTGAGCCCGGCGGCGACCGCGTCCGCCTCGCCGGGCCGGATCCGCACGACCTGAGCCCCCGATCCGGTGAGCCGCGCCGCCATAAGCCGGTATTCGGCCTTGGCGGGCTCCACGACCAGCCAGGGCACGCCGGCCCGGCTGGCCGCCTCCAGCAGGGCCCGGACGGTCTGGGACTTCCCGCCGCCGGTCGCCCCGCACACGAAGACGTGCCGGTTCAGCGACTCCACCGGGATCTGCAGCGGGCCGGCCGGCATCCGCTGCCGGTCGAGCACCTGGCCCAGGGACACTGCGGCGGAGCCGCTGGCGGGCCGGGAGCCGCCGGCCGGCGTTCCCGCCGCGGCGGCGGGGCTGGCGGATTGTAGGCCAGCGAATGCCGTCTCGGGCGTGACATCGAAGTCGGGGCGGAGAGCCAGCCGGACTCCTGGTATCTCCGCCTCGGGGGACCGGCTGAGGGCCGCCAGCAGCGCAGTGCTGGCGTAGAAGGGGGCCCGCAGGCCGGATTGTGCATCCGTGGCGGCGGCCCCGCCGGCCGGGACAGGATCCGGCTGGCCCGCCGGAGGGCCGTCCTGGCTGGGGCCGCCGCTACCCGAGCTGCGCTGGCCCGAGCTGCGCTGGCCCGGGCCGTCCTGGCCAGTGGCCGCGGTCGCGGTCTCCGTTGCGGGCCTGCCGAGCAGGTCTCGCAGCGCGCCCGGCCCGGCCTGGGCCGGAGCGAGCGTATACGGCAGTCGGCTGAGATCGGCGGACGCGCAGACGAGGGCCGCCACCCGGGCCGCGGCGGCCGGATCGGCGCCCCCCGCCTGCAGGTGGATGTGCCACATGCCGCTGGAGCGCCCCAGCCGGAGCTCGGTGTGCCGGTGCCGTAGCCGCCGGGCGGCCACGTCCCGCTCCGGGAACCGCTCGGCCAGCCCGATCGCCAGCCGCTCGTGCCGCGCGGCCTCATCGGCGAGCCACTCCAGATCGGGAGGCGGCACCGGCTGGGCCACCACCAGCCAGCCGAACGGTCCCGCCCAGGCGGGCAGCAAGCATTCCTCCAGCGACGGAGCGGCCTGCTCACGATCGGGTGGCGCATCGGGGGTCAGCAGCAGCCCGTCACTGATCCCGCCGATCGCACGCCAGCAGGCCAGCCTGGACATGGCGGACGCGAGCGCACCGCGGCCGAGGGCCTGCCCCCGCGCCCCGCCGGGCAGGGCCAGCATCACATCCGCGCCGCCGCTGCTGCCCGCCAGCGACGTCCCGGCGGCCAGGAGCCGGACCGGGCCGCCGGCCTGCAGGCGAATCCAGCCGAACGCCACGGTGCCCTCGGCGTGGTAGGCAGCGACGAGCGCGGCGATCCGCTGGGCCCGTCCCGGGTCACGTTCCATTCGCGGCCCGCCCGGCGCTGCGCTGTCCGGGCGGCGCGGGATCTCGCTGATCCGGTAGGCATCCAGCCCGCACAGCTCCCGCCAGGGAGACGTCACGGCTGGTGGCCCCACTTCTGCCGGAATCGCTCGATCAGCGCCTCCGCCTCACCCGCACTGATCTCGCGAAGCTCCTCGACGGCATCGCCTCGTCGCCATTCGGCGATCAGGCTGTCTGGCCACCAGCTCATGTCGCGGCGAAGCAATTCGTATTCGATCCCGCCGTCAGTCAATTGGCGGCGGCGCGCCAGGCCGGCTGGATTGTCTCCCGAACCATCTGCGATACTAATTTCATAGTAAGTTATTTCCTCGTCCATCTGTTTCCTTCACACTGTAACAGGGGATCTGCTCCGCGCCGTCGGGAACTGTGACCTCGGCAGCGACTCTGCGCTGTTTTCGTTCCAGCTGTGATCGTTCCGCAGAGCCCGTTCTAGGATCGGCTATTTTCTCGTAAATGTCATGTGTGGCCTGTTTGGCCTCCCAGCTTTCCGGAGTATGGAGCTGAACCTCGAAATCAACCCCATGCTCCGGGTCCTGCCAGCGGCTATTGATCCCCTTGTAGTCGGGATCACCCCACGAAGGTCTGAGAAGGCGGAGTTGGTAGCCTTCTTCCGTTAGCTTATCCCCGGCTTTGCTGACGCCAGCTACGTAGTTAGATGTATCAAAGACAAAGGTGTAACGAATACCGTCGTGAATTGCCGATGCAAGCTGGCTCGGGCTTCGCTCGGGATAACGTTCGATTAGTTTTGCGAGTTTTTCTTTGAAGCGGTCGGGGGACTTTAAGGCGAACTTTTCCGTGTCCGGTACGAGGGTGCCGTGCTCCAGGCCGGCCTCGACGCGACGCATGGCCGGGGTGATCCCGCGGTCGCCGTAGCTCCCGTCGTCGGCGCGGCCTTCAGCGGTGCGCCGCGCCGACAGCTGCTGATCGGCGATGTGGTTAGCTTCCGGGCTCAGGCGCAGGCCCTTCCACTCCCAGCCGCCGTCGTCGGTCCTGCGGGGCGCGTCCGGGCTGCCCGGTGGTGGCTGGCGTTCGGGGTCGTTGTCCCGGCTGCGAAGGTCGGCGTACAGTTCACCGCGGCTGCGCCGCTCTTCCGGGACCGGGCGCTCGGCGGCCGCCACGTACCCTTTGCCCCCATCAACTGCGCCCGGCACGTCATCGGCGGCGGGGTCGTCACGGTCGTGGCGATCGATAGCCATGCGATGCGGATGCTCCAGGCCAGGGGACGGCAGGCGCGAAGGCCCGCCATAACAGGCATACGTTCAACTTCACGGATACCTTAACCATCTGGTTCGGCAGAAAGCGTGGCCTTTGCGGGCATCTCGCCGCGGAGTGGCGATCCGGCCCAGCCCGCCCGCCGCAGCTGGCCTGCCTAGACCAGCGGCCGCAGCGCCGGGGCCCCGGCGGAGGCCACACCCGCCCGCGGCCGGCGCCAGCCCCAGAGCGCTCTCCAGTGCGGGAACAGGCACAGGATGACGAATCCCACGGCCACCGCCAGACGGCCATAGGCAGCGACGTAAATGCCCTCGTAGCCGACCACTTGGTTGACCCACGCAGGAGGGTTGCCGGGCATCTCGGGCATCCCGGGGAAGTACACCGGCGCGACCACGATCAGGCGGAGCAGGACCAGCCAGTCCAGCCGGGACGCCGGATAGACCGCCAGCAGGCAGATGGCCATCACGTCATACCAGGGCCGCTGGTAGGACCACATGAAGAGCCAGGCGATGCTGAGCGCGAGCGCCGGGCTGAGCGCCGGCAGGCTGGGGGTGCCATCCGGGAAGCGGAAGAAGGCCAGTAGGGCAACGGCGCCGAAGGCCAGCGCGGCCATCAGGGTCAGGGTCGGCGGAAAGATGAATGCGCTGAACGTCCGATAGCCGAGCGGCCGGTAGATGATCTGGTACATGGTGTCCCAGGTCGCGCCGGGGCCCCGGCTGATCAGTGCGGTCACCGCCGGATGGCCGGCCGCCGCGTACACCGGGATGAAGATCACCGCAAAGCCGGCGAGCGCGGCCGCCAGGGCCGTGACCGACTTGCGCCCCGCCCACACGACACCCAGGCCGAAGGCCGCGTACGGGATCTTGATAGCCGCGGCGATGCCGATGAACAGGCCGGCGAGCAGAAACCGGGTCAGAGCCGGTCTTTCGCCGTTCCGGCCGGTCGTCAGCAGCAGGATACCCAGCAGCCCGAACGCGGCGCTCAGCCCGTCGATGTGGCCGCCCGCGACTATTTCCCACAGCAGCAGCGGATTGAGGGTCCACAGCAGATGCGCGCGCAGCCGGCGCGCCGGGTCCGGCCGCAGGACCCGGTCCAGCATCAGCGCGACCGCGCCGAAGGCGATGGAGGTGAACAGCTTGAGCCAGAACGTCACCCGGGCCACCGATGTCCCGCCCAGTTCGGCCGCGGCCCACTCCTCGGCCGTGGCCGCCGGGCCGTAGACCGAGACGTTATTCCGCCACGATGGCGGGATGTACTGGCCGATCGGGTCACCGGAGTTCTTGAGCTGCTCGGGTGTCTCCACGTACGGGCTGCGGCCGATGGCGGCCATTCGCCCGTTCGCGGCGTAGGTGATCACGTCCGTGGATCCCCCCGCGGGCAGAACGGTGAGGATCCCGATGACCAGAAACGAGAAGATGGCGACGGAGCGGGCCGGGAACCGCGCGCCGCGCGCGGCGGCGATGAGGCCGGCGATGACCCCCAGGCCGCCGGTGCCGGCGGCTGCCCACAGCGCGAAGGTCACGAGGGGGGTCGACGGGTGGAGGGAGAACCACCACGGGGGGCCGGCGGCGGGCCTCGGTATGTGGATGACGGCCATGCTGGGCCCAGCGGCGAGTACCGCGATCATGATGATGACCGAGAGAACGATCAGAATCGCCGCAGCCCCGACCAGGACGGCCCGCAGCCGGTCACGCGGAGGCCTTACAGGGCTCGGTTCCGTGCCGCCAGCAGCAGGGGGCGGGGGGGCCTGGCTGGCGGCCTGCTCACCCGTGACCGGGGCGGCGGCGAACCACGAGTCCCGCGGGGAGGCCGCCCCGGGGGTTCCCGGAGTCTCTGGATATGCCGGACGAGGCGGCTCGCTGCCTCGCCTGGAACTGCTCACCATGTCTGCCTGCCGAAAGTAAGGTCGCCAGCAACGGCGTGCCGGGCCGGGCCTACGGCACGGTGTCTCTCCCCCGCAGCGTCCGCCCGCCTGCCGGGCGTGCTCACCTGTCAAAGTTACCGGACTTGCCAGGCCAGGCGGTGCCCGGCCAGGAAAGACCGGCGGCAGAGCGGCCGGCGCGGGTCACCCTCTCCGTGATCCACGGCCTCGCCGCCGGCCTCCCGAGGTGTGCAACGACTTGCGTATACAAAATGACGGGAGACGCGGATCGTGTCAAGCTGAACGCATAAAGTTCCGGGGGGGACGTCTGAGCCCGGAGGTGCCACCGTGCAGGAACGTCCCGCCTATCTAGTTGTGGCTGATGAACTGCGTCAGCAGATACTGGCCGGCCGTTACCCACCGGGCGCGAGGCTCCCCACCATGGAGGAACTCCGCCGCGCCTACGGAGTGTCAGAGATCGTGATCAGGCATGCGGTCTCCCTGCTCCGGCTCGAGGGCCTGGTGGAAACACGCCGCGGCGGCGGCACCGTGGTGCGGGTCCGGCCGCAGGTCCGGAGGCGGGCAATGGAAAGGTATGCCGCCGACGCGCGGCACGCCGCCGAGCGGTACGCCACAGGCCCCGGCCAGCCGTCTGATCCGCGCACCTCATTCATCGATGACCATACTCTGGAGGGGCAGGAATATCAGCTGACCGCCGACTACTCGGAAGTAACGGCGGACGAGGAGCTGGCCGCGCTGTTCGGCACCGAACCGGGAACGGCCCTGCTGCGCAGGCATTTCGTGTTCTACGCGCGGGGGGAACCGGAACAGCTCAGCGTCAACTATCTGCCGCTGGATCTCGTAACGGACACCCCGGTGGCGGATCCGGCGCGCGAACCGTGGCCGGGTGGGACCTTCGCGCAGCTGGCATTTCTCGGCCATCCCGTGTCGCGGGTGGAGGAATCGGTCAGCGCCCGGATGCCCGCCGGGTCCGAAGCACAGACCCTGCGGGTGGCGCAAGGGGTCCCGGTTTTCGCGATCCTCCGGCGCCTCATCTCCGCGGAGACGGTGCTGGAGGTCAGCCGCCACATCGTCATTCCGGCCGACCGCGTCGTGCTCGAGTACGGCATCGACGTCGGCGTGCCGGGGCCGGGAGATTTAACGAAATGCCGTTCCGACCAGCCCGGATGTGGGCAGATTCGGGATGGCTCGTAGCCAGGGTCCCGGGTTGACTCTGCCTCCTGTCCCACGTCAAATAGCACGGCGCATGGGGCGCCCTCAGCCGGCGCCCCATGGACCGCTTGCGTACGTGCCGCCTTAGCGTCTCAGGGCTGGCGCACCCGGCCGTTCGCCTCGGCGTCCAGGCTCGCCGGTGCCGTGCTGTCATCGCCCTCCTCGCCCGGGTAGGGCGGCGGCGGCTCCGGCTGCCGCTTGCGCAGCACAACCGCCACGGCCGCGCCGGCGGCCACGAGAACGGCGACCACGGCCACCCCGGGCCACAGCAGGCGACGTCTCTTCGACGGGGCCGGGTCGACCCGCTTGGCGGTCGCCTTCAGGGCCGCGGAAACCTTGGGCGCCACAGTCTCGCTGACGGCAGTGGCCGCGTCCTCGAGCCGCGGCGCGGCCCATTCGCGGGCGTCGTGCACACCCTGCTCCACGCTCTGCGCGGCCGTTGCCCCGACCCGCTTGCTCAGCGGGACGACCTGAGCCGCAGCCTGGGCCGCGGCGTCCCGTGCCTTCGGCACGACCTGCGCGGCGGTGTCGCGGGCCCGGGCCCGCGCCAGATCCGCGGCGTCCTGGGCCCGGCTGGCCGCGACGGTGGCGGCATCCTGCGCGCGGCTGCGCGCGACGTCCGCTGCCCCCGCGGCGCGGGACGCGGCCGTCCTGCTTTTCTTCGTCTTTGTGAGGGACACAGTTGCCTCCTGCTCATGATCTCGTTTCATTCACTTCCCGTGACCGGCGTCCTCAACCCTCCGCAATTGCCCGGGGGGCTCGTCCTCCGCCTCGGCGAGGGACCGGAACACCGGCCGTAGGCCGGTCACGCGATATTGCTTGTAACGTGAGACGGTACGGAAAATGTATCCGCCCATTCAGCCGGCGAAGCCGCCGGCTATGCGAGGATTCCCGGATGACCAACACGCTTACCGCAACGCTCAACACCAACCGGGGCGCGATCAAGGTCCAGCTTTTCCCTGATCAGGCGCCACAGACCGTCCGCAACTTCGTCGAACTGGCCGAGGGAGCCCGGAAGTGGGCTGATCCCCGCACCGGGGCGCAGACCAGTGACAAACTTTACGATGGGACCATCTTTCACCGCGTGATCCCGGACTTCATGATCCAGGGCGGCGACCCGCTCGGCACCGGGACGGGTGGGCCGGGCTACAAGTTCGGTGACGAGATTCACCCGGACCTGGGCTTCACTCGCCCGTACCTGCTGGCCATGGCCAACGCCGGCCCGGGCACGAACGGCTCGCAGTTCTTCATCACGGTGGCTCCCACGCCGTGGCTCACCGGGAAGCACACCATTTTCGGTGAGGTCATCGAGGGCGCCGACCTTGTGCAGGCCATCAGCCAGACCAAGACCGACCGCCGCGACCGGCCGTCTCAGGACGTCGTGCTCGAATCAGTGGTCATCGACCGCGACGGCGACACGCCCGGCGCGTCCAGGTAGGACTCGTTGGACACGCCCGTTTCCGGGCAGCCCGAAGGTCAGATGGGCCAGTCGGCCGAGTCAGCCGTGCCGACCTGTTTCCGGCACCCCGACCGTGAAACATACGTCTCGTGCGTGCGCTGCGGGCGCCCCGCGTGCCCGGACTGCCTGAGGTCCGCCGCGGTCGGGCAACAGTGCGTCGAGTGCATCCGGGGAGCAAACCGGGGCGCTCGGGAGGCGAGAACGGAGTTCGGTGGACGGCTGCCCAGCGGCGCCCTCGTGACCTGGACGTTGGTCGGTATCAATGTCCTGCTCTATCTGGCGGTCCTGGCCCGCCCCAGCATCGCGGCCAACCTCGAGATGATCGGCAAGGCCAGCAACGGCCGGGGCGGCGTCATCGGTGTGGGGGCCGGCCAGTGGTACCGCCTGATCACGTCGGCCTTCGTCGCGCCGACCGGCGGATTCGGCATCACCGATATCGCGTTCAACATGTGGGCGCTGATCGTGGTGGGGCCGACGCTGGAGCGCATGCTGGGGTCGGCCCGCTACCTGGCCGTGTACCTGCTCAGTGCGCTCGGCGGCGGGGTGTTCCTGTATTACCTGGTGCCCCCCAACGAGGCCGCCCTCGGTGCCTCCGGGGCCATCTTCGGGCTCTTTGGCGCCTGGTTCGTAGTGTCCCGGCGGCGGGGCCTCGACAGCCGCGGCATTATCGGGCTGATCGTGATCAACCTGGTCCTCGGCTTCGTGGTGCCCCACATCGCCTGGCAGGACCACATCGGCGGTCTCATCACGGGCGCGGTGATCACAGCCGCGTACGCCTACGCCCCGCGCTCCCACCGGTTCCTGTTCCAGGGTGCGGCCACGGTAGCCGTGCTCGCCATCCTGATCCTGGCCGTGATCATCCGTAACGGCCAGCTCAGCGGCCTGGGCGGATTCTGATCTGCGGTGGCGGTGGGCTGGCTGCTGCTGGCGATGGCGCCTACCGCCACCGAGTGGCCAGGATCACCCCGCCGATGATCAGGACGAAACCGATCACCAGGTTCCAGTCACCCAGGGCGGTCATCCCGACCAGCTGGCCATTGGTGGCGTAGTAGACAGCGATCCACGCCAGCCCGATCACCAGGCACGCCACCATCGTCGGAGCGAGCCACGGAGGGCTGACCCTGGCCCTCACTGACCTCGGCGGAGGCGTGTACACCGCCTTCTTGCGGACGCGGGACTTGGGCACCGTCATCTCCTGGTCTGGGCGGGCGCTCGCGCGCCAGCGCTGGGCTCGGGTCGCTGGCGTAATCGTAGTTGGTCACGTTCCTGCGCGCAGTCGCCCGCGAGGCCTCAGCAGACGGCGTTAGCCCGGCTGCGGCCGACGGACGAACCGCGGCGCTCCGGGTCCTGTTCGTAGCGGTGATCGCCACCGCAGTGTGGTTCGGCGTCTTCCCTGGCGCCAGCGGCACGTTCCCGTGGACGGCAGCGCGATCAACGGCTGAACCCGGAAGCGGCGGTCAGCCCGAGGGCTGACCGCCGTCTTGATCCGTGCCGCGCTCAGTTGCTGCCGCCTCCGCCGCCGCCGTTCCCATTGCCGTTACCGCCGTTCCCATTGCCGTTACCGCCCTGGCCGCTGGCCGACGCGGTGGGCGTCGGGGGCGGAGTGGGGGAGGGCTGGGTAGCGCTCGGGGTCGGGCTGGGGGTCGGGCTGGCCGACTGCGATTGGACGTAGATCGTCACCTGGGAATGCTGGGGCGCTGAAGTGTTGCCTGCGGGGGTCTGGGCGAAGACGTCGCCGGGCGTGGCGCCCGCCTGCGTCCCCTGCTTGGTTACGACCAGGAACCCCTGGCCCTGCAGAACCGACACTGCCGTAGCCGCCGAGTCCCCGACCACACTTTGCACCGTCACCTCACCACCGGAGACCGAGATCGTGACTGCGCTGCCTGGGCTCACCTGGGCGTTCCCGCCAGGGTTCTGCTGCGTCACCGTGCCGACAGGCTGGCTCGAGGTCGAGTCCGCGACCTGCTTCACGGTCAGGCCGAGCTTGGTCAGCTGACTTTCGGCGGCGCTGGCCGACTCGCCGACCACGTTGGGGACGGTGACCTGCTGCTGGCCGGACGAGACGAATAGCGTGACCACGGTGCCGGCTTTGACGTTGTTACCCTCGGCCGGATTCGTGCTGATCACGATGCCCTTGGCGACAGTCGTACTGGTCTCGTCGGTCACCTTCGGCTGCAGGTGCGCCAGGGAGACATCCTGCACGGCCTTGGCCTGGGGGAGTCCCTGCACCAGCGGCACCGCGTAAGTCTTGCCGCCGCCGCCGAACATCATGTAGGCGAGCGCCCCCACGGCGCCGAGCACGACCAGCAGCCCCAGGATCCAGAGCAGGGCCCGGTAGCTGCGGCGCGGCGGCCCGCCATCGCTCTCGTCCTGGCCGTAGCCGTAGGGCGGGACGGCCGTGGTCGGGCTGGCAGCCATCATCGTCGCGCCGCCCATCTGCTGCGTGCGCCCGTACATGTCCATCCGGGTCGGGGCGGCCACGGCCATGCCGTTCATGGCCCGCTGGACGTCCATCCTCATCTCGGCCGCGCTCTGGTACCGGTCGGCCGGGTCCTTGGCCATCGCCTTCAGCACGATGGCGTCCGCCCAGCTGGGGATCTCCGGGTCCACCACCGAGGGTGGCACCGGGTTCTCCCGCACGTGCTGGTAGGCGATCGCGACGGGGGAATCGCCGGTGAACGGCGGCCGCCCGGTGAGCAGCTCGTACATCAGGCAGCCGGTGGAGTACAGGTCACTGCGGGCGTCCACCCGTTCGCCGCGCGCCTGCTCCGGGGAAAGGTACTGCGCGGTGCCGATGACCTGCGCGGTCTGGGTCATCGTGGCCTGGTTGTCGCTCATCGACCGGGCGATGCCGAAGTCCATCACCTTGATGTCGCCGTTACGGGTGACCATGACGTTGCCCGGCTTGATGTCCCGGTGCACGATTCCGGACTGGTGGCTGTAATCCAGCGCGCCGAGCACGCCGTCGACGATCTCCAGTGCCCGTTCCGGGAGCAGCCGGTGGTCGGCCTGCAGCAGGTCGCGGACGGTACGGCCGTCCACGTACTCCATGACGATGTACGGAACGGGGAGACCGGTCGCCATGTCCTCGCCGGTGTCGTAGACCGCGACGATGGACGGGTTGTTCAGTGATGCGGCCGACTGGGCCTCGCGGCGGAACCGGGCCTGGAACGTCTGGTCCCGGGCCAGGTCGATGCGGAGCGTCTTGATGGCGACGGTGCGATCGAGCCGGATGTCGTGCGCTCGGTACACCTCGGCCATGCCGCCACGTCCGACGACGCCGTCGAGCTCGTAGCGGTCACCGAGCAGCCGGGGCTGTGTCATATCTCGCACTCTGCCAAACCATCCCGCGTAGTTGCATCACTGGCCCCTATTGAGACCCGGTTACGTTCGTCCCCGGCGATGTGCCAGGGCCGGCCGTCGTCGTCGGTGTCGTCGGTGTCGTCGGCGACACCGACGTGGTCGGCGTTATCGGAGGTGTCGAGCTTGTTGTCGGTGGTGGAGTTGTCGGCTGCTGGACCGGCGTCGGCGTCTCCTGGGGCTTCGCCGGCGTCGTGGTCGTGCTCGTTGCTGTTCCGGTGCTCAGTCCCGCCCCCACCCCTACATTAGGTGCTGTGGCCATGGTCCCAGCCGGAACCTGAATCTGCGAGGGGCTCAGGTTCGCGTGATGGCTCGTGCCCGCCGAGACGCCGGGGGACTTCGCAGCGGGACTGACCGGGGATGTATCACCCGCCGTGCTCATCGGGTGGCTGGACAGCATGACCGCCGCGACCGTACCGCCGATCGCCGCAACCGCGACGCTGACGGCGGCGGCAAGAAAGGCGGAACGCCGCCGGTGCCTGGCGTTACCCGGATCCCCCCTCCGCTCGGGTTCCTCCCAGGGGGCAGCACCATCGGACAGGGCCGCGCCCGTTATGGCCGCCTTGCCGAAGTCAGCGCGCGTGAGAGAGGCGCCCAGAACGGGATCCGTCAGGGCTTCCGGGGCGATCTCGCCGGCCAGCTCCGCCGCCCCGGCCAGCGTGGCCGCGGCCATATCCGGTGACGTTGGAAGCTCGTTGCGCAGCTGGCGGGCGCGGTCGGCTACCCACCTGGCGCTCTGCGGCCGATCCTCCGGCGGCTTGGCCAGCATGGCGATGACCAGTTCCGCGACGGGGGCGGGCACGTCATCAGGCAGCGGCGGCACCGGGCGGTGCATGTGCGCCACCGCGATCGCGACCGGGGTCTCGGCGGTGAAGGGCGGAGTACCGGTAAGGCACTCGTAGGCCACCACGCCGAGCGAGTAGATATCGGAAGCCGACGTGATGGTCCCGCCGGTGGCCTGCTCGGGCGAAACATAGCTGGCTGTACCCATGACCATGCCAGTCTGGGTGAGGTGGGACGCCTGCGCGGCCCACATCGCGCGGGCGATTCCGAAGTCAGTGATCTTCGTCGTGCCGTCGCCGGTGACGAGCAGGTTGCCCGGCTTGATGTCGCGGTGCACGATACCCGCCTCGTGCGCCGCGGTCAGCGCGTCCGCCGCCTGGCTGATGATGCGGAGGGTCTCCTGAACCGTCAGCCGCCGCTGCTGGGCAATCAACGCCGACAGCGGTTCACCCGGTACGAGCTCCATGACCAGGTACGCGCCGCCGGACGGCAGACCCGCTGGTGCTTCCTCATAGTCGGAGGTCTCGCCGTAGTCGAACACCTGAGCGATGTTCGGATGCGAAAGCGACGCCGCGTAACGGGCCTCGGCGCGGAACCGTGCGCGGAACGCCTCGTCGGTGGCGTGTGCCGCGGAGAGCAGTTTCACCGCGACCGGGCGGTCCAGCAGCTCATCGGTGCCGCGCCACACTTCGCCCATGCCGCCGACCGCTATCCGGCCGCTCAGCCGGTAACGTCCGCCCAGCAGGTGATCGTTCACCCGTTCTCCAAGTAGGCCTTGAGGACTTGGACGGCGATGGGAGCGGCCGCCGCGGCGCCGTAACCGCCGCCCTGAATGATGACGCCCACCGCCATGGAACGGTTGCCGCTGGAGGCGAAAGAAGTGAAAACGGCATCATTCAGGCCGCTGTTGTTCGCGCCGTTCTGGGCCGTCCCGGTCTTGCCGGCGATCTGCACGCCCGGGATCGCGTTCTTGAAGGCGTAGCCGGTCCCGTCCGGGGAGTTGACCACGCTCACCATCATGTTCTTGATCTCACCGGCGACGGCCGCGCTGACCGGCTGGCTCATCGCCGTGGGCGCGGCCTGATCCACGATGCTAAGGTCAGCGGCCTGGACCTGCTGGACCAGGTAGGGCCGCATCAGTGTCCCGTTGTTGGCGATGGTGGCGGCGAACATCGCCTCCTGCAGCGGGGTCACCGTGTCGTCCTTCTGGCCGATCGCCGACATCGCGGTGAACGACTGGGCCGGCTCCAGCGGGAAGTTGCTCTGCGCGACCGGCAGCGGGATCGTCAGGTCCGGGTTGTTGAAGCCGTACTTCTCGGCCATGCTCTTCAGCGTCGCCGAGCCCAGTTGCATGCCGATGTTGGCGAACGCCGTATTGCATGACTCGGTGAAGGCGGTGATGATCGTGGCCTTGCCGTTGCCCAGCGTCCCGCACTGCTCACCGTCGTTGTTGATCAGGTTCACGTTACTCTGCGGTAGCTGCAGGCTGGTCGGGGCGCTCACCAGGGTCTGCGTGTTGTAGTTGCCCTGGGTGAACGCCGCGGAGCTGGTGACGATCTTGAAGGTCGATCCGGGCGGGAAAGTCGCGCTGGTGGCCCGGTTGAGCAGCGGATTGCCCGACTCCAGCAGTAGCTTCTTGTCGTAGGCGTTGCTCTCGCTGCCGTTCAGGACGGCCAGCTGGTTTGGGTCGTACGAGGGGTAAGAGGCCAGGGCCAGGATCGCGCCGGTCTGCGGGTTCAGCGCCACCACGGCGCCGGGCTTTCCGGAGGCCTGCAGGGCATTCCATGCCGCATTCTGCGCGTTGGAGTCGATGGTGAGCTGCACCATCGCACCTTTGCGCGTCTTGTTGGTGATCATGTCGATCACGTTGCGGACGGCCAGCTTGGAGGAGTTACCGGTCAGGTAGGAGTTCTCTGCCGCCTCGATACCACTGGATCCGTAGAGTGCGTCGAAACCGGTCACCGGGGCGTATTCCGGTCCCAGGGGATATTCCCGCTGATACTTGTAGATACCGCCGACGCTCTTGGACAGGGCGATGACCTTGCCGTCCGAGGTGGTGATATCGCCGCGCTGGTACTGGAACTGAGCGGTGAAGGCGCGGGAATTGCCCGGCTTGCCGCCAAGGCTCCCGGCCTCGAACGCCTGCAGGTAGTTCACGTTGGCCAGCAGCAGAACGAACATGACCAGCGCAGCGATCGAGATACGGCGCACGGCGCGGTTCACGAGAGGTTCACCACCTGGGTCATGCCCTCATCCTGGATCGGCTGCGGTGGTGGCCGCCGAGCCGTGTCACTGAGCCGCATCAGCAGCGCGATCATCATCCAGCTGGCGATGAGCGAAGAACCGCCCTGGGACAGGAACGGGGTCGTGATACCGGTCAGCGGGATCAGCCGGGTGACCCCGCCCACGATGACGAAGATCTGCAGGGCCAGCGTGAACGCCAGGCCACCGGCCAGAATCTTGGAGAAGGGGTCCTTGACCGCGAGGGAGGTGGCCAGGCCGCGCTGCACGATCAGGCCGTACAGCAGCAGGATGGCCATCAGGCCGGTCATGCCCAGTTCCTCGCCAAAGGCGGTGACCACGAAGTCGCTCTGCACCAGCGGCGTCAGGTAGGGCTGGCCGCCACCGAGGCCCTTGCCGAGGATGCCCCCCGATGCCATCCCGTACAGGCCCTGGAGGAGCTGATACGCGTTGCCGAACGGGTTGTTGCCGACGAACGGGTGCAGCCAGATCTGAAATCTCTCCCCCACATGAGAGAACAGCTTGCTGGCGCTGTAGGCGCCGGCGATGAACAAGGCGAAGCCGATCAGCAACCAGGACGTCCGCTGGGTCGCGATGTACAGCATCGCGACGAACAGCCCCATGAACAGGGCGGAGGTGCCGATGTCGCTTTCGAAGACGAGGAGCAGGAGGCTCACGCCCCAGACGATCAGCACCGGGCCGAGGTCACGTCCCCGGGGCAGGTCGATGCCGAGCACCCGGCGGCCGGCCAGCGAGAGCACATCGCGCTTGGCCACGAGATAGCCGGCGAACGAGATGGCCAGCGCCAGCTTGGCGAACTCCTCCGGCTGGATGGTAAAGCCACCCAGGCTGATCTGGATCTTGGCGCCCTGCACCTCGCTGATGCTGGCCGGCAGCAGCGCGGGCAAGGCGAGCAGGATGATGCCGAGCGCGGCGAGAGTGTACGTGTAGCGCTGCAGTACGCGCGGTTCACGGACGAGCGCGAGCACGGCGACGAAGCAGCCGATCCCGATCGCCGTGTACACGATCTGCAAGGTCGCGGCCGACGAGCTCAGCGTCGAGATCACCTGACCGGGATTGCCGTTCCGGCCGGACTCCTGCAGCCGGTAGATCATCACGATGCCCAGGCCGTTCAGCGCGGCGGCCAGCGGCAGCAGCAGAGGGTCGGCCCACGGGGCCAGCTTCCGCACCGCCAGGTGGGCGATGGCCAGCAGCACGATGAAGCCCAGCATGTATTCGGCCATACCGGGCGGCAGCTTGCCCTTGAGCCCGAATCCGACGTTGGCGTAGGCGAACGCAACGAGCGCGACCGCGAAGATGAGCATGGCGACTTCGGTGCGCCGGCGGCCCCGGGGCAGCGGCAGCGGGGAATCGGGCATCCCGCCGACGGCCGGGTTTTCCGACGTCGCGACGCTGCTCACCGGCTGCTCCGCGCCGAGGGGCTGGCGGCCGCATGATGGCTGGCCGACGGCGCCGCGGACGGGGCCGAGCTGGTGGACGGAACGGGGGTGACTCCCAGGGCGGTCTCGGCCGGGCAGTCAGACGGCACGGTGGGCTGGGGCCCCAGGCTGGATGGCTTGGCCGCCTTCGGGTTCGTCTTGTCCAGCGCGGCCAGCTGCTCGTCCCTGCTGGTCCAGGAATTGCGGTCCGTGTACGCCAGCTTGCACTGAGAGTCCTGCGTGCGCAGCTGGCCGACGATACGCTGCGCGTCGTCCAGGCTGGTCGCGGAGATCGTTCCCTGGACCATCTGCAGTTCCTGCGGCGGGACCTGCTGCTCAGTGATGCCGGTGTGGGCGTAGACGCTGCTCAGGTTGATCCCGGCCACCCGCTGATTGATGCCACGGAAGATGGTGACCTGGTTGCTGTCGGTACCCACGTAGTACTGGTGCTGGGTGTAGTACCAGGCACCGTACCCGCCGCCGATGATGACGGCCGCCAGCACGCCGAGAGCGGCCGTGACGATCGGCCAGCGGCGGCGGGCCGAGCGCCGCTGCTTCTGTGCGCGGTGGCCGTTCCGTGTCTGCGGCTGGCTGTCGGCCGACGGCCAGCCGTCCGGGCCCGCGGGGTGGCCGGGCTCTGTCACCGGCCAGCTGCCGGTCGCGATCCGGGGCTCATCGACCATTACGGCGGGCTGCGGCGCGGTGTGGGCGAGCATCTGCGCCCGGCCCGCCGGGCTGTCCGCGCGCTCCAGCAGGCTCAGGTCCCCCGCCGTTCCGTGTGAGGCGGCGCCCGCCATGACCGGGGTGTTGGTCGGGGCCAGCGAGGTCGTCTCGCTGTCCACGACATCGGCCACGATGACCGTGATGTTGTCGGGACCGCCGCCCCGGATGGCCAGCTCGATGAGCTGCACGGTCGTGTCGTCCAGATCCGGGATCGTGCTGAGCGTGTGGTGCAGTGTCTCCGCGCTGACGACGTCGGACAGGCCGTCGGAGCAGAGCAGGTAGCGGTCACCCGGAATGGCCTTGCGCATGGACAGGTCCGGCTCCGCCTCCCCGCGTCCGTCGAGCGCGCGCAGGATCAGCGAGCGCTGCGGGTGGGTCGCGGCTTCTTCCGGGCTGAGCCGTCCCTCGTCGACCAGGGACTGCACGAGGGAGTGGTCGTGGGTGATCTGGTACAGCTCGCCATCGCGCAGCATGTAGCCGCGGGAGTCACCGATATGGCAAAGGGCATAGCCCTGGTCCGCCCACAGCATGGCCGTCAGGGTGGTCCCCATGCCTTCCACGGCGGGGTCGGCCGACGCCATCTGGTGCAGAGTGTCACTGGCGGAGTGAACCGCGTTGTTCAGCGCGCCGAGCAGATCACTGCTGGGCGTCATCGTCCCGTCGAGCGCGGCGACCGAGGCGATGGCCACGGCACTTGCCACCTCGCCGGCGGCATGGCCGCCCATGCCGTCCGCGACCGCGAGCAGGCGCGGGCTCGCGTACGCCGAGTCTTCGTTTCCCTCGCGGAGAAGACCGACGTCGGAGCGTACCGCGTAGCGGAGTGCAAGTGTCATCTGCGCAGTTCCAGAACGGTCTTGCCGATACGGATCGGCACGCCCGCCGGTACGGGAGTCGGCCGCGTCACTTTCTGGCGATCTAGATATGTGCCGTTGGTTGAGCCAAGATCCTCAACGACCCATTGCCCGTCCTGCGGGAAAACACGGGCGTGCCGACTTGAAGCGTAGTCGTCATTGAGGACAAGCGTAGCGTCATTTGCCCGGCCAAGGGTGATTTGCTGCTCACTGAGGTCAATGGTCGTTCCCTTCAGGGAACCGGCCGTCACGACGAGTACATGGGGCTGCCCACGCCGGGACCGCTGCGGCTTCGCCGGCTTGGCGGCCCGGGCGGTGCGGGGAGTCTGCGGCTGCTTGCGCATGGCCCGGGACCGGCCAGCGGAATTCCCCGACAGATCGGTGCGCACAACTCCGATCGCCGCGAGCACGAATAGCCACAGTACGGCTAGGAAGGCCACCCGGATAAGGGTGAGGGTGAGCTCGTTCATCCCAGTGAGATGTTCCTCGCCTCTGGCGTCAGTAGCCGCTGTCCCGGCGGAAGACCAGTGTGGTGCGGCCCAGGGTGATCTGCATGCCATCGGTAAGCACCACGTGCTTGATGGGCTGCCCGTTGACAAAAGTGCCATTGGTAGAGCCTAGGTCGACGAGGATGACTTCGCCTCCCTCAACCCGCAACTCCGCATGATGGCGCGATACGCCCGGGTCAACGAGGCGGAGGTCACAGTCGGTGCCCCGGCCCAGCAGGGTGGTCGCGGTCACGAGATCGTAGTTGCGCTGCTGCCTGCCCCCGCCGTTCGGGTCCCCGGTGGACACAAGCAGCCGGGGACGGCCCGCGAAGTCGCTGCCCCGGGGCTGAGGCAGGTCGCTGGCAGGCTGGCGGATCTCACCGCCCTCGACGGTGGACCCGCGGATCACGCCCGACCGGATCCGGAACGTGCCCGTCGTCAGGTCGTCGACACCCTCGAATCGCATCCGTACCGGCCCGACGAATGAGTAGCCCTGCTCCTTCGCGTAGTCCCGCGCCAGGTTGGCCAGCTCCACGCCCAGGCTGTCCGCGTAGACGTCGAGACGATCATGATCGCTCTCGGCCAGTTCGACTACGAAGTCATTGGGCACCAGCGTGCGGCCCTGCGCCACAATCGCCGCTCTGTCATCCATCTCGCGCTGCACGGCGCTGGCGACTTCGACCGGCTGCAGCTCAGACTTGAAGGCCCGTGCGAAGGCGCCCTCTACCATGCCCTCGAGCCGCCGCTCGAAGCGCTGCAGAACTCCCACCGTGGCACCTCCCTTCGCTACTCGCATCTGATCGTATCCGGGGTATGAGTGCGCTCGGGGGCGTGCTAGCCTTACTGCCTGCCCGGGGCGGGTGGCGGAACGGCAGACGCGCACGGTTCAGGTCCGTGTGTCCGAAAGGACGTGAGGGTTCAAATCCCTCCTCGCCCACGAGACGCCTTGCTGTACTCGGTGGCCTTTGGCCACCTTCGCGGTTGTCCGCGGTGCTGGTCCGGGGGGACGACCCCCCGGACCCCCCGCGCGGCGCCCTCGCCGATTCCGGTATCTCGCCGTTGGCCTCGTTGAGGTGGGGGTGTGGTTTCCGGCCGTTGGCCCGGCTGGACGGCGTGGCTGGTTTCTCGCCGTTGGCCCCGTTGGCCGCTGGTTGCGGATTCCCGATTTCTGGAATCTGGGCGGCGCGAGGCGCGGTGGGTCTTCGGCGTGACCGTCGGCCGGCAGAGTCTTTATGTAATGGCGTACTCACTGATGGTTGCTCCCTTGATGCAGGGCGGGCAGGACTACAGCGCGGGACCAAAGAGATTTTCATGCTTTTGGGAGAGTTGGCTAAGTTCTTCCCACTCTGCTGCTGAAAGAACATCGGGAGCACACATGTACCCGGGGAAGGCTGGTGATGAGGGCCGGGGCCCATGGGTGCTGTGGCGGAGCCAGCCAGCCGGCCCTCTTATTACAGAAAGTTACAATAAGGCAGCTTGACATATCGAACGTAAATTCGATACTTCTAGGTCATGCGGGAAAAGACTTCGCAGCTCACCGGACATATGGAGCGACTTCCCGCCGCCGCCGCGACGGCAAGCGACGGTACATCGTCTGGTAACTCTGTGTTTCTGCGGGCCGCTGCGTTCTCCCGCCCTGACGGAGCCTCCGGGTCTTACGGGGACATTGTGGTCTCCGGTGACGCTGTGCTGCCGGTACTTCCCGCGCTGGCGGAGCTGCTGCCTGCCGGTGGCCTGGCCAGAGGCTCGGTGGTGGCAGTGGACCGATCCGGGCTGCTGTGCCTCGCGCTGGTGGCAGGGGCGTCAGCGGCAGGAGCCTGGTGCGGGGTGGCTGGGGTACCTGATCTGGGCGTGGTCGCGGCGGCGGGCCTGGGAGCGGCGCCGGCCCGGCTGATGCTGGTCCCCGATCCCGGGCCGGGCTGGCCGCAGGTGGTGGCGTCGATGCTGGAGGCCTGCGAGGTCGTGGTGGTGCGCCCGCCCGCCCGGCCGCAGGCGGAGGCCCGCCGCCGGCTGGAGGGTGTGCTGCGGCGGGGCGGCGGGGTACTCGTGGTCGCCGGCGAATGGGAGGGGGCGCCGGTACGGCTCCGGGTGACCCGGCGATCCTGGGCCGGGATCGGTGACGGGTACGGGAGCCTCCGGGCCTGCCGCGCCGAGGTGGTGGCGGAAGGCCGGGGAGCCGTAACCCGGCCGCGGCGGCGGTGGCTGTGGCTGCCCGCCCCCGACGGCACGGTGGCCCCGGACGAGACAGCGGCGGCCGACCTCAGCTTCCGCGGTAGCGCGGTGACCGGTGAAGCCGCCCGCGCCGCGGCGGCTCCCAGGCGGGCGGCCCGGTGAAGGCCCCGGGTCAAGCGGCCGGCGCGGATGAGCCGGCCCGGGTTCTGGCGGTGTGGTGCCCCCGCTGGCCGGAGGAGGACGCCAGCGGTGCCGAAGCGCGGGCCTTCGGGGAAGTCATCACCGTAGTGGAGGGCTTCTGCCCGGAAGTGGAGATCCTGCGGCCCGGATTGTGCCTGCTCGCTGCGCGCGGCCCGGCCAGATATTTCGGTGGGGAGGACGCTCTGGCCCGGCAGATCGCTGATGCCGTGACCGCCCATGATGTCGTCTGTCACACCGGGGTGGCCGCCGGCCAGTTCGCGGCGGCCCTGGCGGCCCGCGCGGTCCGCCCGGACAGCACGGGTGTCGTGGTTCCGCCCGGCGGGGCCCGGCAGTTCCTCGCCCCCTACCCGGTACACGTCCTGGCTGCCCCGGTCCTGGCCGGCCAGCTGGCCCGGCTGGGTATCCGGACGCTGGGGGATCTCGCCGCCCTGCCGGCCCGGGACGTGGCGAGCCGGTTCGGTGCCGAGGGCACCGCCGCGCAGCGGGTAGCCCGGGGGCAGGAAGCGCGGCGGCTGGCCACGGGACCGCCGCAGGCCGACCTTTCCGCCATGCTCGAGTTCGACCCTCCCGTCCACGCCGAGCCGGCGGTGTTCGCGGCCAAGGGCCTCGCCGAGCAGATGCTCGCCGGGCTCGCTTCGCGTGGCCTGTCCTGTGTCCGGGTCCGGGTCGAGGTGACCGGTACGGACGGACGGGAGAGCACGCGGCTGTGGCGCCATGACGGGCTGCTGTCCGCCCTGGCGGTGGCGCAGCGGGTGCGCTGGCAGCTGGACGGCTGGTCCCCGGGGGCGGCCGCAGAAGACGGCCCGGACGAGAGCGTCTGCGGGATCGCGATGCTGCGCCTGGTCCCGGACCACCTGGTCCCCGACGAGGGGCGTCAGCTTGGCCTGTGGGGTGACGACCTGATCAGCGGCCGGGTGGAACGTGCCGCCGTCCGGCTGCAGGCCATGCTGGGGCATGAATCGGTGGCACATCCGGTGCTCGCGGGCGGCCGCGGCCCGGGTGAGCAGGTCATGCTCGTGCCGTTCGGCGACATCCGGGACGCCCGCCACCCGGCGGACCGGCCATGGCCGGCCCGCATCCCCCGGCCGGCCCCGGCCACGGTGTACCCGGTCCCGCGGCCAGCCCGGGTCATCGACGCCGCCGGTGTGCCGGTGACCGTCACCGGCCGTGCTGCCGTATCCGCGTCTCCCGATGCGCTGACGGTGGGAGACAGCCCGTGGCTGGCGATCACCGCCTGGGCCGGGCCGTGGCCGGTGACCGAGCGGTGGTGGGACGAGCGGAACGCGACCCGGCGGGCTCGGTTTCAGCTGGTCACCGAGGACGGCATCGCCTGGCTGGCTGCTGTTGAACTGGGCCGCTGGCAGATCGAAGCCAGGTACGACTGACGCCCCGCGCCAGCTGGCCCGCCACGGATCGGAGGTGAGGTAAATGGGCTGGGACAACCCGCCGGTCCCCTGGCGAGAACTCGAGCGGCGGCTGTCCTGGGACATGACCCGCCAGGACGGCAGCGAGCCTGCCGGGGTGGTCCAGGGCCGCTTCGGTCCTCAGCCCGCCCAGGATGACGGGCCACCCTGGGCGGAGCTCCACTGCCATTCCTCCTACAGCTTCCTCGACGGGGCGTCCAGTCCAGCCGAACTGGTCGCCGAGGCAGCCCGGCAGGGAGTACAGGCCCTGGCTCTCACCGATCACGACGGCATGTACGGGGTAGCGCAGTTCGCCCAGGCCGCGGCACAGCAGGCCGAGCAGACGGGAATCCCGCTCAGCACGATCTTCGGTGCCGAGCTGAGCCTTGGTCGGGGAGGACGTTCCTACCGGCCCAGCGAACCGGGCCTCCGGCCCGGTGAGCGGCCGGTGCTATCGGCGGGTACCGCAGCGGGTCACGGCAAGCCGCTCGTTACCGGCCCAGCGAACCGGGCCTCCGGCCCGGTGAGCGGCCGGTGTGCCGGCGAAGTACCACCGCGGGGCGCGGAGCGCAGCGGGGGGTTCCGGGGGGTCGTCCCCCCGGGCCAGCACAGCGCAGCGGGGGGTTCCGGGGGGTCGTCCCCCCGGGCCAGCACTCGCGCCAGCGCTCGGGCCGGCACACCGGATCCGGAGGGGGAACATCTGCTGGTGCTGGCCCGGGATGCGGAGGGGTACCGGCGGCTGTGCACGGTGATCAGCGCGGCCCAGCTGGCGGGGGGCGAGAAGGGGCGGCCGGTCTATGACCGCAGTGCTCTGGCCAGCGCCCACGATGGGCACTGGGCCGTGCTGACCGGCTGCCGTAAGGGCGCCGTTCCCGCCGCCCTGGCCGCCGGAGGCCCGGAGGCGGCGCTTCGCGAACTGCGCGCGATGATCGCGATGTTCGGCCCCGGCAACGTCATGGTGGAGCTGACCTTCCATGATCAGCCTGGTGACGACGAACGGAACGAGGCTCTGGCCGGGCTGGCCGAAGCTGCGGGGGTCGGCGTGGTGGCCACCGGCAACGTGCATTACGCGTCGCCGTCGCAGGCGCGGCTGGCGGAAACGCTCGCCGCGATCCGCGCCCGGCGGAGCCTGGACGAGATGGACGGCTGGCTGCCCGCTTCCGGTGCCGCCTACATCCGGTCCGGCGCCGAGATGAGCCGCCGGCTGCGGCGTTTCCCCGGTGTGCAGGAGCGGACGGTGGAGCTGGCCCGCTCCTGCACGTTCGATTTCCGCGTGCTCGCGCCGGGCCTACCCGACTTCGGGGTTCCCGAGGGCTATACCGAGATGTCCTGGCTGCGGGCGCTGGTCGCGGAGCAGGCCCCGAAGCGCTACGGGCCGCCGGGCGCCGAGTGGGAGCCCGGAGCCTACCGCCAGATCGAGCACGAGCTCGATGTGATCGAGGGGCTCAAGTTCCCCGGATACTTTCTCCTCGTCCATGACATCGTCCGGTTCTGTGAGAACCGGACCATCCTGTGCCAGGGGCGCGGCTCCGCCGCGAACTCGGCGGTCTGCTACGCGCTCGGGATCACCAGCGTGGACGCCGTCCGGCACGGGCTGCTGTTCGAGCGGTTCCTGTCCGCGGGGCGGGACGGGCCGCCCGATATCGATCTGGACATCGAGCACCGGCGCCGCGAGGAGGTGATCCAGTACGTCTACGGTGCCTACGGCCGGGGGCGGGCGGCCCAGGTCGCCAACGTGATCTCCTACCGGCCGCGGATGGCACTGCGGGACGCGGGCCGTGCCCTCGGCCACCCGCCCGCGGAACTGGACGCGTGGTCGCGGCGAGCCGGTCCCGGCGAAGCCGCGGGGAAAGACGCGGACGTGCCTGCGGACGTGGCCGCGCTGGCGGAGCAGATGCAGCAGCTCCCGCGGCATCTGGGCATCCATTCCGGCGGGATGGTCATCTGCGACCGGCCGGTGGGTGAGGTGTGCCCGGTGGAGTGGGCCCGGATGCCCGGCCGCAGCGTCCTGCAGTGGGACAAGGACGACTGCGCCTACGCCGGGCTCGTCAAATTCGATCTGCTGGGCCTGGGCATGCTGTCCGCCCTGCACGACTGCTTCGATCTCGTCGAAGTCCACTACGGCCACCGGTGGAGCCTCAACTCGATCCCGCAGGAGGACGCCGGCGTCTACGCCATGCTGCAGGCCGCGGACACTGTGGGGGTTTTCCAGGTCGAATCGCGGGCCCAGATGTCCACCCTGCCCCGGCTGCGCCCGGAAAAGTTCTACGACCTGGTCGTGGAGGTCGCGCTGATCAGGCCGGGCCCGATTCAGGGCGGGTCGGTCCACCCTTACCTGCGCCGCCGCGCGGGTGCGGAGGAACGGCTGATCCCGCACGAATCCATGCGCGCCGCCCTGGGCAAGACGTACGGGGTCCCATTGTTCCAGGAGCAGATGATGCAGCTGGCCATCGACTGTGCCGGTTTCACGCCAGCCGAATCCGACAAGCTGCGGCAGGCGATGAGCTCGAAGCGGGCGCCAGAGCGGATCGAGGAGCTCCGTCAGCGGCTCCTGGGCGGCATGGAGCAGCGGGGGATCCCCGGCCCGGTCGCCGAGGACGTCTACCAGAAGATCCTGGCCTTCTCCAGTTACGGGTTCCCCGAGTCCCACGCGATCAGCTTCGCCTACCTCGTGTACGCGAGCGCGTGGCTGAAGCACTACTACCCGGCGGCGTTCACCGCCGCCCTGCTGCGTAACCAGCCCATGGGGTTCTACTCCCCAGCCAGCCTGATCAGCGACGTCCGCCGGCACGGCGTGGAGGTACGCGGGGTGGATGTCAACGCCAGCAGCGACCTGGCCACGCTGGAGTCCGCGGGCCGGAGTCTGACGCCGGCTGTCCCGTCCCGGCCAGTACCGGTCCCGTCGTCGCAGCCCGGCACGCATCCAGCCGCCCCGCAACCGGCCATCCGGCTCGGGCTGCGCGGGGTACGGAACCTCGGTGCGGACACCGCCGCAGCGGTCGCGGCAGGCCGTCCGTACGCGGGACTGGAGGATTTCGCCCGCCGGACCCGGCTCCCGGCCGCGGCGCTGGAGGCCCTCGCCGCCGGTGGCGCGTTCGGCTGTTTCGGCGTGACCAGACGGGAAGCGATGTGGGCGGCGGGCGCCGCGGCGGGTATCCGGCCGGCTCAGCTGCCCGGTACTACGCCCGGGCTGGTCGCGCCGGGGCTGCCCGTCATGACCCCGACGGAAGAGACCATCGCCGATCTCTGGGCCACAGGAGTCTTCGGTACCCATCCGCTCCAGCACATCCGGGCCGAACTGGAGGAGCAGGGGGTGGCGGCCATCGCGGCGCTGCCCACTGTCCCGGCCGGGGGGGACATCGTGGTGGGCGGCCTGGTCACCCACCGGCAGCGCCCCCCCACGGCGGGCGGCGTGGTGTTCCTCAGCCTGGAGGACGAGACCGGGATGGCCAACGTCATCTGCCCGCCGCAGGTGTGGGAGCGTTTCCGCCGGGTGGGCGCGGAGTCGGGTGCGCTGCTCATTGACGGCCGGGTCGAGCGCAACGGGGGGGCCACCAACCTGGTCGCCACCCGGCTCCGCCGGCTCCGGATCGCTGCGGCCCCGCCCAGCCGCGATTTCCGCTGATCCGGGGCCAGGGCTGGCCGCCGGAGCAGGATCAGGGGACGACGATGACGGGACAGCGGGCGTGCCGGGCCAGCCAACCGGGCACCGAGCCACCCATCCGGTGCCACGCCCGCGACGGTGCGCCAATGATGAGCGCGTCCGCATCCTGCTCCGCGGCGGCCGCGGCGAGTTCCCGGGCGGGGCTGCCCCGGCGGGTGAGCACATGGACATCGAGCCCGCTCCGATCGGTGCTGCGGTCGAGCTCCGTGAGTAGCCACCCCTCCAGCTCGCTGGTGTGCTCCGGCAGCCCGGTCACCTGCCCGGTCAGCGGCTCGCAGAACATTCCCGGTGCCGAAACGTGCACCACGAGCAGGGAACGGCCCAGGCGACGGGCCACGCCGCCCGCGTAGGCGAGTGCGTTACGACTGGACGGTGGGGTCATCCCTGAATTTATTTTGTTTCGTTAAGCAAGTAACTTACCCGGGAACCCTAGGCTGGGCAGTATGAGCAGCCTGACAGGCGATCTGGCGGCCACGATCGGGGCGGAACACGTCCTCACCGGGCCGGACCTGATGACCGGTTACACCACGGACTGGACCCGGCGGTACCAGGGGACCGCCACCTGTGTGGCCCGGCCGGGGACAACCGCTCAGGTCGCAGCCATTGTGCAGGTGTGCGCTCGGCACCGGGTAGCGGTCGTCCCCCAGGGCGGGAACACCGGCCTGGTCGGGGGGTCCGTGCCCGCCAACGGCGGCGTCGTGCTCTCCACCCGCCGCCTCCGGCGGCTCGATCCGGTGGACACCCTTGCCGGGCAGGTCACCGCGGGCGCAGGGATCACGGTCGCCGAACTGCAGGCACACGCGGCCGCGGCGGGACTCGAATACGGGATCAGCCTCGCCTCCCGCGACTCGGCGACCGTCGGCGGGACCATCGCCACCAACGCGGGCGGCCTGTACACCGTCCGCTACGGCGGGACCCGGGCCCAGCTTCTCGGGGTCGAAGCGGTACTGGCCGATGGCGGCGTCATCTCGCGCCTGGGCGGCGTACGGGCGGACAACACCGGATACGACCTGGCCCAGCTGCTGGCCGGCAGTGAGGGAACGCTCGGGATCGTCACCGCTGCCCGGCTCCGGCTGTGGCCCGTGGAGCCGCACGCCGTCACCGTGCTGACCGGTGTGGGCGGCATCGAGACGGCGGTCTCTCTGCTCGCCGAGATCCGCTCCCGCGCTCCCGGCGTCCGCGCCGCGGAATACTTCGAGGCCGCCGGCCTGGCCCTGGTGCGCGCGCACACCGGGCTGCCCGCGCCACTGCCACGCGCCTA
>Ga0209839_10000278_pt1 | contig 26678 bp, 32 predicted proteins | sample OrgsoiDNA2013050_FD_185800 | JGI IMG/M metagenome (GOLD analysis project Ga0209839, IMG submission 185800) | Permafrost soil microbial communities from the Arctic, to analyse light accelerated degradation of dissolved organic matter (DOM) -... | ecosystem: Environmental > Terrestrial > Soil >... | reverse complement strand
GGGCCACAACGCCGACGTCGAGGTGCTGCTCCAGCCGGGCACCGGGCGGATCCGCGCCATCGCGGAGAACCGCCCGTACGGCACAGGCCCAGGCCAGACCACCGTCGACTACGCGGTGGAACGGCAGTACGACGGCGGGGCGGGGGTCCAGACCGGTTCCTCGTCCAAGCTCTTCACCCTGCTCACCGCCCTCAAGCAGGGAATCCCCTTCGGATTCACCGAAAAGGTCTCGTCACCGGCGGTGATCTCTCCGTACTACACCTGCAAGGGTCAGCCCACCGGGACCCCGTTCTCGGTCGTCAACGACGAGCCCGGCAAGGGAATCTTCACGCTGTACAACGGGACGACGCAGTCGATCAACGTCTTCTATGCCGAACTGGAGCAGAAGGTCGGGCTGTGCAACGTGGTGAAGACGGCCGTCGACCTGGGCGTCCGCCGCGCCGACGGCAAGTCGCTGCTGCAATACGACCGCTCCCTCGGGGTTAACGGGCTGCCGGCCGACAACCTGCCCACCTTCACGCTCGGCGCCGTCAACGTGACGCCGATGAGCATGGCCGCGGCCTACGCGACAGTGGCCTCGCGAGGGATCTACTGCAAGCCCGTGGCGATCGAGTCGATCGTGACGAACAGCGGAAAGCACCTGCCGGTCCAGTCGGCCAACTGTCACCGGGCGCTGTCCACGAGTGTCGCCGACGCCGCCAACCAGATCCTGCAGGGCGTGCTGGTCTCGCCCGGCACCGCGGCGACTCTGGGCATCGGCCGGCCGGCCGCGGCCAAGACCGGAACCGCGAACGGCGGCGCGTTTGCCGCCTTCGCCGGCTACACGCCGACCCTCGCGAGCTATGTGTCGGTCTTTAATCCCGTCAACCAGTTTGGCAGCGGCGCCATGACGTACGCGCACGCTTGTTACCGCCTGCTCGGCGGGGGCCTGAACTGCCCGCTCCAGATGTTCGGCGCCAACGCGCCGGGCTCCACCTGGGAGATCACCTTCCTGCACGCCGCTCTAGGCCCGGCGCAGTCGTTCGTCGCCCTTCCCGGCACTAGCCCCTTCTACTCCATGGGATCGGGCGTCAACTCGCCCAAGCCTCCCAAGCCCGCCAAGGCCCCGGGGGGCGGCGGCCCGACCGGCGGCCCGACCGGCGGCCCGACCACCGGCCCTCCCAAGCACCACTGATCGCTGAGCGGTTCGGGTCAGACTGGTGATGACCAGCGCGATCCGAACCGCTCGTGTTACTGCGGTCCCGCGAGCTGCCGGCGGACCTCGCCGGCGACGCGGCTGCCCTCGGCGCGGCCGGCGATCTGGGGCGTGACGGCCTTCATGACCTGGCCCATGGCCGACATGCCGGAGGCGCCGGTGTCCGCGATCACAGCCGCGACGAGCTGCGCGATCTCGGCGTCGCTGAGCTGGACCGGGAGATAGCCGGACAGGACGGCGTCCTCGGCCCGCTCCGCCGCGGCCTGCTGGTCCCGGCCCGCCTCCTCGAACGCGGCGGCCGCTTCTCGGCGGCGCTTGGCCTCCCTGGCCAGGATCTTGAGCACCTCGTCATCGCTCAGCTCGCGGGCCGCCTTCCCGGCCACCTCCTCGTTACTCACGGACGTCAGAGCCATCCGCAGAGTTCTGGTTCGTACCTCGTCGCGTGCCTTCATCGAGGTGGTGAGGTCGGCGCGGAGGCGGTCCTTGAGTCCCGGCATGCGGTCTATCCTGCCGTCCCTGGTCGGCGGCAGTCGAACGAACTCGCCAGCAGACTCGGCCGGGTTGGTCCGGCCGACATGGCACCATGAGGGAATGCGAGCAAAAACGCTGCTGGGGGCCACGGCAATGGCGGGCGCCCTCGGCCTGGGATACGCGGCCATCGTCGAGCGGAACTGGTTTGCCCTGCGCCGGTATGACGTACCGGTGCTGCCGCCGGGCGCGACGCCGCTGCGCGTCCTGCACATCTCCGACGCCCACCTCACCCCCGGCCGGCACCGGCTGCTGTCCTGGATCCGCTCCCTGGACGCACTGGACCCGGACCTCGTGGTGAACACCGGGGACTCGATCTCGCACCCGGATGCCGTCCGGCCGCTGCTGGACGCGCTCGGGCCGCTGCTGGACCGGCCCGGCATCTTCGTCTACGGCGCCAACGACCTGCACTCGCCTAAGCCGAAGAACCCGATCCGGTACCTGTGGCGCACCTCCGCGAATGACCACGACAGGCACATCCCCGACCTGCCCTGGGCGGAGCTCGGCAACGCCCTGGAGGCCGCGGGCTGGCTGAACGCGAACAACCGGCGGGGCCGGATCAAGGCCGGAGACCTGGACATCGAGGTGGCCGGCGTCCACGACTCGCATATCAACGCCGATCGCTACGACCGGATCGCCGGGCCCGCCGACCCGCTAGCCGACCTGCGGCTAGGTGTCCTGCACTCGCCTGAGCCCGCCGTGCTGGACCGGTTCACCGACGACGGCTTCGACCTGCTCCTGGCGGGCCACACCCACGGCGGCCAGTTGCGGCTGCCTGGCACCGGAGCGCTGGTGACCAACTGCGGGATCGACCGCGCCCGGGCCAGCGGCCTGCATCATCATCCGGTCGACGGGGCCGCCTGGCTGCATGTCTCCGCAGGCCTGGGCACGTCGCCCTGGGCGCCGGTCCGGTTCTGGTGCCGGCCAGAGGCGACCTTGCTCACGCTGGTCCCCAGGATCAGCTAGACTTCTGGCGCGGTCGGCGGGGTGTGGCGCAGCTTGGCAGCGCGCTTCGTTCGGGACGAAGAGGCCGCCGGTTCAAATCCGGCCACCCCGACCCAGGTCAAAGGCCACTCCCCCACACGGGGAAGTGGCCAGGTTGTTGACCCTTAAACGTCAACGGCCCTGCCCTGCCATGCCTTGGCCGAAGGCGAGATATCTGCCACCATCGAGGGGTGGGCTACCGGGAGGCCACGGCAGGCGACGTGGCGGCCATCGCTGCCTTGTCCGGTATGCGTGGCCGGATCTCTCCAATCTGGCCAGCTGACGACCGCAGAGTGCCGACGAGGAACCGTGGACAGGGGTAGGTTCAGCGCGTGCATGTTCGGGTCGTCGGAGTCGTCATCAAGAACGATCACATCCTTCTGCTCAACCAGGACACGGGCAGCGGGCGGGCCTGGTCGCTGCCCGGCGGAAGGTCGAGGAAGGTGAGTCCCTCCGCGCCGCGCTGGTCCGGGAGCTGCGTGAAACTCGCCGACCTGCAGAGCCTGGGATTCACCGAGAAGTTCGGGCAGCTCGCCATGACCGGATTCCCTGGCGCCGGCTCCTACATGGGAGCCAAGTCCAACATCGGCCTGTGAGCCCGAAGCTTCGATCACACCTTGCTGGAACCCCGCACATGCGCTGCCGCAGGATCCCGAACTGGCCCTTCACCCGCGCACTCCTTCAGAGGCAGACGTGTCCGTCGCTAACTAGTTGCTACTCCGACTGCCAGTTGGCAGAATCCGCCTGGTGATCGATCGGCCAGCCGCAGACTTCTCTATTAAGCCCGCCCTCACTGGCGAGAAGGTGGTGCTGCGACCGTTCATCGAGGACGACCTCGCTGCCCTCCGCGATGCGCTGAAAGATCCGGAGGTATTGAAGCTCACCGGTAGCGTGCACGGCGATGAAGCCGAAGCGGAGCCCGACCACTCAGGTCGCGTTGAGCAGCTTCGCCACTGGTACCGCGAGCGTAATGCCCAGCCGGACCGGCTCGATCTTGCGGTCGTCGATAAGGCCAGCAGCCAGTGCGTGGGCGAGGTAGTGCTCAACGAGTGGGACGCGGGTAACCGCAGCTGCAACTTCCGTACCCTGCTCGGCCCGTCCGGCCGCGGGCGGGGCCTTGGAACCGAGGCCGTTCGCATGATCGTCGGCTACGGTTTCGAGCAGCTCGGCCTGCACCGGATTTCATTGCAGGTCTACGCCTTCAACCCGCGGGCACGCCATGTCTACGAGAAGATCGGCTTCATCGCCGAGGGCGTGCTGCGCGAAGAGCTGCGCTACCGGGACCAATGGATCGACGCGACCATGATGTCCATACTCGCTCATGAGTGGAAGAGTCACCACGGCCGACCTTGAACCGCGGGATACGCACGGGATGTCGAATCGACCGGAGCCAGGCATCCGTACCGGAGATGAGCGGATCCGGCGCTGATTCCGGCCACGTCTTCATTGGAAGCGGCGGGATGTTCGGCGAGCCGAACTTCTTCATAGCTGAGGACAACTGGCCCCGCGGCCGTGGCTGGTACGAGTCTCTCTTCGACGGCGCCGACAGGGCCGCTGCAATCGGAGAGTGCTCTCTGTGCTATACGTGGGCCCACGTCTACCGCGGCGTCCCCGAGCGGATGGCACAGGTCGTTCCGGAGGCACGCCTCGTCTACGTGGTCCGCGACCCCATCGCCCGCATGCAGGCGATATACATGCATCAAGTGTCAGCCGGCCGGGAGCGACGCCGCGCGGAGGTGGCCCTGCTCGACGACCGTTACCTCGGGCCAAGCCTGTACGGGTTCCAGCTCGCGGCGTTTCTCGATCACTTCGACCGCAGCCAGGTACTCGTGATCGCGAGCTGGAAACGGTGCTTTGCATCCGCGCTACGCGCGGACCAGGCCCGAAATGCGCGCGGCGAACCTCACCACCTATCAGGAGGACGGAGAGAACCCGAGACCCGTACCATCGAAGGTGCTGCCGCATGCGGCACCGAACAGAGGATCAAGCTATGCGCATTCCATGGCGAGCGCGAGAGTATGAGAGAATCTGCGCCGATTGTGGTCACGCTTGGCGAGTGCCTAGATGGGCCGCGCACCCGCACATGCAGGGGCTTCCTATGGTAGGCCGGGCGGCCGACCCGGCGGGCTTAGCTGCGGCTAAAGCGGTTGTCGCAGCAAATGCGGAGCTGGCCGAAAGAATATCAGTTTTCCGATGTTGTCCAGGGTGCAACACAGCACACTACACTCAGCGACCCGCCCGGTCCTGAACCGGTGGTCTGGCCAGCTCAGGCAACCGTCCGGCTTGACAATTGGTTGGCGACTTGGCCGCCGGGCTTACGGTAATCGGCCAAGCTGGCCGGATTTTGGCCGCACAGCAGCGCTCGACGCTGCCGCTTATTGCGCATCGGTGACTAGCGTTCTAGCAGGTCAACAGCATAGGGGCCGGTAGCAGCTGCGCTCGCATGGCCAGGATGCCCAGCGCTGCCTTCGGGGACGAAGAGGCCGCCGGTTCAAATCCGGCCACCCCGACCAGCCACAGGCCGCCACAGGCCCCTCGCCAGGCCGGTGAGGGGCCTTTTGCGGCCCGTGGCAGGCTGGCATAATGGCCAGTCATGACGGATGGTCCTGACCGCTGGCACCGATGGCTTCTCGACGTGCGGTTCGGAGGCGATGCCGCCTACCGGGAGAAGAATCTCACCGAGTACCTGTACCCGATCCGGGATACGGTGCTCGACAAGGCTCAGCTGCGGCCCGGCGACTCGCTGCTGGACGTGGGCACCGGTGATGGCATCATCGCGTTCGGCGCGCTCGAGCGGCTCGGCCCGGCAGGTCGGGTGATCTTTTCCGATATCTCCCAGGACCTGCTTGACCACTGCCGCACGGCCGCCGCCGCCGAAGGGCTGCTTGGCCGGTGCCGCTTCATACTGGCCGCTGCCGACTCCCTGGTCGGCGTGGCGGACGCATCGGTCGATGTTCTCACCACCAGGGCGGTGCTGATCTACGTCAAGGACAAGGCGACAGCCCTACGAGAGTTCCACCGGGTACTGAAGCCTGGCGGGCGGATGAGCTTGTCCGAGCCCATCAATGTACTCATGTCCCCTGCCGATCCAGACCTGTTCTTCGGCCACGACGTGACCCCGGTCAAGGCCTTGGCGGCAAAAGTTGAGGCTCTCTACGAGGCTATCCAGCCGCACGGCGGCGATCCCATGGGCGACTTCGACGAGCGCGACCTGGTGCGCCATGCTAAGGATGCCGGGTTCCCTGAGATCAATCTCGAACTACAAGTCAGCGTGAAAGCCCACCGGCAGCCAGTTCCCTGGGAACGGTTCCTGCGCACGTCATGGAACCCGCTGATACCGACCTTCGGGGAAGCACTGGAGCGGACGCTCAACCCGCAAGAAGCCGCCGAACTCACCAGACATCTCAGGCCGCTGGTCGAATCCGGGACCGGACTGGAGCGCAGGGCACTCGCCTACCTGACCGCCGTCAAGGAGTAAGCCCCATACTCAGCCCTCGGTTGCGGCCGCCGGCTTCGTGCTGGTGTCGGTCGCCTTCTCGGTCTCGGTCCGGGGCGGCCAGGCGACGATGAGGAAGGTGGCCAGCGGGCCGAGGAACAGCGAGAAGAGGAACCAGTACCAGCGACTGCGGCCCTTGGTCTCCGCCAGGCCGGCGTTGACGAGGGCGAGCGAGGCCCACCAGGTACCGAGGTCGGTGGTCTTGTTCATCGGGTTCTCCTGCGGGGGTGTCGGGGGTGGGGGTGTACGGGTCAGGTGGCCGGGCCGGATCCGTTGTCGCGGAAGCGGCTTAGCAGCGCCGCCAGGACGCTCATCTCGGCGGCGAGGGCTTGTCGTCCCTGCGGGGTGATGGCGGCCCAGGTGCGCGGCCGGCGCCCCTCGTACCCCTTGGTGATGTGCACGAGGCCCTGCTGGGCCAGCACGTCGAGGTGGCGTCCGAGGTTTCCGTCGGTGAGGGCGAGGGTGCGCTTGAGGTACGGGAAGTCGGCGCGGCCGGCCTCGTCGAGGACGGTGAGCAGCGCCAGCCGGGTCTTCTGGTGTACGGCGTCGTCGAGGTCGAGAGCGGGATGGGTGCCGGGCTCGGGGCCGGTCATGCCGTGGCCCGTTCGCGTCGGCCGATCACCAGCCCGCCGGCGACCAGCGCAAGTCCCAGCGCGGTGTAGACGACCGGCTGCAGCAACCACCAGGCGGGGCCGAGGCCCTGGTTGGCGATGACGTACACGCTTTCCGCGCCGCCGGCCACGCCGATGGCTGCGGCCCAGGTGCCGAGTAGCCGGTTGCGCTGCCAGCAGGCGACCGCGGCGAGGACTGCGGCAGGCCAGATCATGGGCGTGAACACGCCGATGAACAGGACCGGGATGAAAAGGACGACGATCAGCACCAGTGCGACGAGGTAGGCGCGGGTGGCGCTGCGGTAGGTGCGTCGGCCCTCGCCGACGCCGTCCTGGCCGGCGCGCCTGCGTGCCGACCGCCACAGCGCGACCAGGCCGACGGCGGTCGCCAGCGGCCAGTACAGCAGCAGGGTGAGGTGACGGCCCCCGGCGTGCAGCTGGCCGGCATACAGGCCGCCGATGGCGGCGTAGCCGACGATCAGGGCGCCGAACGCGAGCATGGGCGCGGAGGTGGCCCGCTGGCCGGCTCGTACCCGGGCGCGGAGCCGGTCGAGGTCAGGCAACAGCTGATTGGGGTCGGTGCCGGTCATCTCCACGTCAGTCCTTCCTAGTACCGAAGATCCATATTCGCAGATAACTCTCCGATAGAGAGTACTCGGCGATGACGAGCCAACCAAGTCGCCAGGATCACGTTTCAGTGCCGCATCAGAGTCGTTCCAGCGCCGGCTGAAAGCGTTCGGCCGTGCGGCACCACGTCGCTTGCGGCCGGAGCCTGGCCATCGTGGCCATCGGGCACAACGTGAAGCCATGACGCGGCACGCAGGCGGCCGGATGGCCGAAGTGTCGTGCGGATCTTGTGAAGGAGACAGGATGATAACGGAGTTGCCAGGACCGGTTCCGGCCGGGCGGTGCGGGTGGCGGGGTGCGGCGCCGGCTCGCCTGGCGGCAGTCGTCACGGCTGCTGTACTGGCGGTCCTGTTGGTGGCGACGGCTGGCGACGGGACCACCCGCGACCGCCGTACCCCGGTCAGGATCACGCTGCCCAAGGGCATCACGGTGACAGCGGTCAGCGCCGGCAAGGACCACAGCCTGGCCCTGACCTCCAGCGGCCACGTACTGGCCTGGGGGGCCAACAACGACGGGCAGCTCGGCGACAACACGACAGCTGACCGCCACACGCCGGTCCGGGTGCACACCGGGCACCGGGTGCACACCGGGCAACTGACAGTGGTAGGCATCGGGGCCGGTCCGGCCGCCTCCGCCAGCTTCTCGATCGCGCTGGGAATGCCGGAGTGAGTACGCGGCCGGCTGAAGCTTGGCCCGGACCGGCGCTGGAGAAGGCCGAGCGAAGGTCGTCGAGCGCCCCGGAAGACCGGCTGCTCGTTGACCGGGCCACGCTCCTACCAGGAAAACCCGGAATGTCAGCTAACGGGGTCGCGGCGTGGTGCCGGCCTCGCGGGTTCCGGGTCAGCAGCTGGGCGAGTTCGCGGCCCCGGCTGAGGGCTGCTGCGGGCCTGCGGCTCAGCGGGGAATTAAGGCGGGGCGTCCGCCCCGGGCTTCCTGTCAGCGGTTCGGATGTTGCGCGTGCCCGTGCGCGTAATCCGAACCGCTGAGCGACGACCGGGTTCCGGGCAGGCCGGAAGGGCCGATCCTGCCAGGTGCGAACCGGGCGGTTCTCGTGCCCTCAGCGAGACCGTTATTCACACTGAACTTAATTCACACTGAACTAACAGGTAATCCGCGCGGTGCCCGGGGGAACTCTGCCGATAATGGTGCTGGTGGATCCTCCGGCACAAAGTAGCGATGCGATAGGGCCTTCGGCCCGGGCGGCCTGGGAGCGTGCGGAGATTTTCCTCGCCCTCGGCGCCTTCGCAGTGCTGTGCCTCGCGGTGCTGAGCTTCGCACCTTATCTGGCGGAGCCCGACGATTACGCGTATCAGGCCTCGATCGTCGCCATGACCGAAGGGCACTTCCTGACCCTGTCCACCGCGTCGGCCCACGTGCTGGGCGTCTCGGTCCCGTCCGCCCAGCCGAAAGGGCCCGGCCCGCGGGTACTGACCCAGTGGGTACGGCTCTCCCACGGAAGGTGGATCAGCGAGAAGAACCCCGGCTACCCGTTCCTGGCCGCGCCGTTCCAGGCGCTGAGGCGACGGTGTTCGTCCGATACACCGACATCGTAGTGCTCGGCTGCGCCGGGGTGGCGGTGACCGCAGCGTGGCGGTGGCGGGCCGCAAGGCTGCCCCCGGCCGCGCTGGGCTGGTGGCTGGGATCGGTCGCGGTGTTCGGCGCGGGCGTGGCCCTGTTCGACGACCTGGTGTATGGCGGCCCGCTCAAGTCCGGGTACCCGCCGGGCGAGATCAACTTCAGCCTCGGTGCGATCCTGCCCAACTTCCGGTACGTACCGAATCACCTGATCCAGGCCATGCCGGTACTGGTGCTTGGGCTGGTGGCAGTGGCGTGGATCATCGGACGGCGGGTGCGGCTGAGGCGGGCCGATGGCGAGCCGGCCGCCCTTGCCCGCCGCGACTTCGTCGTGGGCATGGCCCTGACCGCAACCTGGTTCGCCGTGTGGGGGGTGTATGCCGCCTACACCTGGACGGCCGTACCAGGCGGCGACACTTTGCAGATTGTCCGGTTCTACGTACCCGCGATCGGCGCCATCTCGCTGCTCGGCGCCTGGCTGGTGGTCCGAGTGCCCGGCCGGGCGTCGGCGGCCGCCCTGGCATCGGCGGCCGTCGTGGTGGCGATGTTCGGGATGGGCGTCTGGTCCTTCAACAGCATGCGGGAATCCCGGCTTCCGGGCATAGTGCATCAGCAGGCGCATCCGCCGGGTGCGGTGCGGTAGACCCGGATTCGTAACCGTCAGCCGGTGCGGTCGAGCATGCGCAGGAGGGCTTCAGTAAATCGGGCCCGGTCCTCCGCAGAGGCCAGGCTGTCGCTGCCTCGTGCCACGACGATCTCCGCGTCCCTGGCGCGCCTGGCGATCGCCTCGGCGTACGGGCGGAGGGCGACCACGGTCACGGGCACGGTCAGTTCCGGAAGGCGGTCGATCCACGGCCGTTCCAGCCATGGCGGGTCCGGCGGAATGCGCCCGTCGGCCGCTGCCGCATCGGTGGCCCGCAGGTCAGCGAAGAGCTCCTCAGCATGATCGCTCATCATGGCGAGGAACAGCTCAAGTTCTGCCGGGTCAACGTCCGGCCCGGCTGTATCGCGACTGACCTGCAGCAAGATATCTCGCGACCTGGGGTCTTCCTCGCGGACAGCGCTGAGCAGCGGCTGGAAAGGATCTAGCGCATGGTCCAGGTCCACGCCTGAGAAGTCCAGACCTGAGAAGTCCAGGTCATCCGGCAGGCTGTCAAGTGACGGCTGGAAAAAGACCACGCCCTTCGCCAGCCCGGCCTCCGCGAGGGCAAAGGCGAAGCGGGCCGCGCGGCCCGCCGCGGCCACGACGTGAAAGCCGCCGTCAGGAGCCAGGCGGCGCGCCGCAGCAAGGAACTCGCCATTAGCTGCCGTCCAGGGGACTTGCCCGTGCTGGTCGAAGTGAACGACCTCGGCGCGGCCTGAAAGCCGGTCCGGAATATCGGACCACAGCCGATAGTCCATGAACCTGTCAGGAATTAACAGAACGCTGGGCTTATTCATCTCCCTTAAGATAGCTCCCCCGGGGGTGCACGACTGAATCGTGAGGGTGCTTCGTTAACGCAGGCTGCGCTGTTAGTCTGAGTGATCTAATCACTCAGATAGCGGAGGCACCGCTGTGGCTGACTTGTCCGGACGTGACCTGGCCTGGCTGGAGCGCCGCCGCGCCGAGCTGTTCGCCCTGATCTCCGGGGTCGGTGACTTCCGGCGGGGCGCGCTGAACGCGGTGTGGCGCAAGTGCGGCAAGCCGGGCTGCCAGTGCGCGCAGCCCGGCCACCGGGGCCACGGGCCGCAGTACAACCTGACCCGGCGGATCGGCGGCAAGACCGTGAACGAGCACCTGAAACCCGGGCCGGAGCTGGACAAGGCGCAGCGGGAGGTCGCCGAGCACCAGCGGTTCGCCGGCCTGGTGGAGGAGGTGAGCCAGGTCAGCGAGGCGATCTGCGCGGCCAGGCCCGTCACGGCTGGCGCGGCGCCCCTCCCGGCGGGAGGGGAAAGGGGGGGCTCGCGGCGCGGCTCGAGGAGATCACCGCCGCCGAGGTAGGCAGGCTGGCGGGCCTGGCCGCGGGCATGCTGGGCTCGGGCGCAGGGCTGGGCGTGCTGGAGCAGGCGATGCGCGCCGCGCTCGCCAGTTCCGGGGCGCGGTTGCTGGAAGCGGTGCTGGCCGGCGACGGCGACGGGCACCGCGGGCCGCGGGCTGCCTGCAGCAGCTGCGGCGGGCAGGCCCTCTACGCGGGCACGCGAGACAGGACCATCACTACCGTGCTCGGCCCGGTGCGCGTCAGCCGGGCCTGGTATCACTGCGCCGGATGCAAGCACGGGTTCGCGCCCCGCGACGCCCAGCTCGGAGCGGGCCGCGCGACGGCCTCTCCGGGCCTGGCCGAGATGATCGCCCTGGCCGGCGCCGAGGTCTCCTTCGGCCGCGCCGCCGGGCTGCTGGCCGGGCTGGCCGGCATCGCCGTCAGCGCCCGGACGATCGAGCGGTCCGCCGAGGCCGCCGGCGCGGCCGCGCGGTCCGCCGCGGCAGCCGAGGCCGCCGCGATCCGCGCCCGGGACGTCCTTCCGCTGCCCCCGCAAGAGCCAGTGCCCGACATGCTGTATGTCGAGGTTGACGGCACCGGCGTCCCCGTCCGCGCCAGCGAGACCGAGGGCCGGGCGGGCAAAGCCGACGACGGCAAGGCCGGGACAAGAGAAGTCAAGCTCGCCCGGCTGTTCACCGTGTCCCGCCTGGATGACGACAGCCGGCCGGTGATGGACCCCGGCTCCTCCACCTACGCGGCCACCTTCGCCGGCAAGGACGCCCTCGCCGATCTCGTCGAGGCCGAGTACCTGCGCCGCGGCGGCGAGCACTTCCGCCAGGTCGTCGCCCTCGGTGACGGCGCCGCCTGGATCTGGACCATGGCTGAAGCGCTTTACCCGCACGCTACCCACATAGTGGACATCTACCACGCCCGCGAGCACCTGCACGATCTCGCCGCCCACCTGGCCTTCATCACCCCCGACCCGGCGCAATGGCTGGCGGACCGGCTCGGCGAGCTGGACGCCGGGAACATCGAGGCCATCATCGACGCCGCCCGCCAGTACCCCCTCGAAGGGATCAAGGCCGAGGACCTGGACAGGAAACTCGGCTACTTCGAGCACAACATCCACCGGATGCGCTACGCCCGCTTCAAGTCACTGGGCATGTTCACCGGATCAGGCGCCATCGAGGCAGCATGCAGGCAGATCGTCGCCATTCGCGCCAAGCAGTCCGGCATGCACTGGACCGTCGAGGGCGCCGCCGACATCATCGCCCTGCGCTGCCAGCACGCCAGCGGCCGGTGGGACGAGCTATGGCCATCCCGCGCCACCCCCGCGCGGCTGCGCGCCATCTGACAGACAGCAAGACTCAGACACGCAGGCAGCAGAACTGAGCAAGATCATCCCCAACAAAGCTGTCGTGCACCCCTCCCCCGGCATCCGCACACCGAATGTCGGTACCTCGTCCGATGATCGGCGTGACGGAAGAAGGGGGCACAACATGACCGCAGTAGCTGATCACCCGGCTGTCGACGGAGACGCCAGACCGGCGATACAGGACACTGCAGCGGCCAGCGCGGCGGCCGCCATCGCCGAGCTGCGACTGGAGGCGCAGACGGCCGAAGAGATGTACGCGAGAGCTAGTCCGTTGTGAACCTATTCGCCTCGGCAAGTGTCTTTTTTGTAGAGACCTGATCTCGACATGCGCGGCCCTGGCATGGTTACCTGATGGTAGCCCCACCATGAGTTACGCAGCGTTGACATCCTGTAACCAGCGGTGCTCTTATCAGGAGGCAACGAGCCCATGTCCTATGCGCAGGTGCGCTTACCGGTGGCAGCCGCCAGTCCCTCCGGAGGGCCGGCCATGGCGCACATCCAGGACGTCGCCGCCTACATCCTCGAGCGGCTCGGCGGCATGACCGCCATGAAGCTCCAGAAGCTGTGTTACTACACCTACGGCTACCACCTGGCGTGGGAGGAGCGGCAGCTGTTCCCTGAGCACTTCGAGGCGTGGGCGAACGGACCCGCGTGCCCGGAGCTTTACAACCTGCACCGCGGCAAGCTCTCGCTCGCGCCAGGGGAAATGGCCGGCAGGCCAGGGGTGCTCGATGCCGGTGAGAGCGAGTCGGTGGACCTGGTTCTTGACGCCTACGGCGGCCTCAGCGCGCATCAGCTGTCAGCCATGACGCATCGCGAGGCACCCTGGATCAGGGCGCGCGAGCGCGCCGGGGTAGTCGAACTAGACGGCAGTACAGAGCGCCTTCTCGACGAGGACATCTTCGAGTTCTTCGATGCGCTCACGGCCGTTGCCGCCGATGACCCCGAAGACTAAGCGGGTCCCGCCACCGCAGCCAGCCCGACGAAAGCCAACTGCGGCCCGCCTCGACAACGTCCCGGCGCGGCATAAGACGCTTCCCGCCCCTCGCGCGCTGCCCGACACCGGCAACTCCGGAGACCGGATCTGCTGGCGGTTCCGGCACGCCGACCACGAAGGCCCCTGGTGCTTCCACGAGACAGCGAACGGTGACCTTTGCGACGTCCTGGCGCAGCTCGCGCAGTTCGAGAGCATGAAGGTCGGCGAGTTGTTCCCGGGTGGCGGGTACCCCGGCAAGGATTACAACGTCGAGGAGATCCCGACCTCGCAGGCTCATGAGCGACTCGACGCGATCGGGCTCGCGGACATGACCAAGATCTCCGTATTACGGCTCGGCGGCCAGCCGCGGCTCTACGGGTTCCGGGACGGAAATGTCTTTCACGTCGTGTGGTGGGATCCACAGCATGAAATCTGGCCCAGCCGACTGAAGCACACGTAGTCGGCCTGGCCGCGTCCGAGGCAGCACCATCCGCCGTCTCGCCGCCCGTTACTTCATGTATCGGTTGTGGGCCTCGTTGCCTACCGGGCAGCCGCCCTCGGTCCCCCGGCAGACGCCGATGTCGCAGAGGCGGCAGATCCAGCGGGTGGCGCCGGGGCCGCGCATCAGGCCCACCAGCACCTTGCCCGTTAGCTCCTCGAAGGCCGCGCGCTCGTCCGGCGTCAGGACGGCCAGCGCCCGCTCCAGGACCGCGGCCCGGGCCTGGCTCACCCGTTGCGCCGCGTCCTGGCCCGACTCGGTGAGGCTGACCGAGGTCGAGCGGCCGTCGTCGCCGGGACCACGCTCCACGTAGCCGGATTCCTGCAGGCGGTCCACCAGGCGAACCGTTCCGGACGAGGTCAGCCCGAGTACCTGACGCAGCACGTCAACCGACGGCCGCCGCAGGAAATGCAGCAGTGCCGACAATGCCGCCGGGGCTGAGTCTGACCGTCCGGCCGCCGCCGCCTCCGCATCTGCCATCTGGTCGGCGATCACCAGCGCCAGCGCACCGGCGAGGTTCGCGGCACGGTCCAGGCTCACGTTCAGCCATCCTTCGCGAGGGGGTCGTTGCTAGGCGAGGTCGTAGTCCAGGCTGAAGGAGCCGCCCGGGGAGCTAGCGGCGACAGCCAGGCCGCTGCCGCGCAATCCGGCCAGGTCGCCGGTACCCGAGCCCTCGATGATCTGCCACCTGGTTCGCGCCTCGCCGGCGGCGAACTCGCCGTCAGCCTGCAGGACGAAGCTGCCGTCACGGCCGGCGACCGCCCCTACCATCCGCTGCAGCCCGGTGTAGACGGCGGTTCCGTCGGCCCGGTAGTACATCACGGTGTCCGAGACACCCTCGGCCGTGACGTCGCCACCGAAGTCAAAGGTCATCTTGGCCTTGGTCAGCTTTGTGCCATCCGCCAGTTCCTGGAAAGGGCTCTCGTCCCATGCCTTGACCGTGAACGTGCCTTCTGCGTGCGATGTCACCTGAGCCTCCGCATCTGTGCCGTCTCGATTGGGCCGTCTCGATTGGGCCGTCTCGATTTCGTATCGTCCGCCAGACTAGTGCGTGAGTCACACATCTTCAAGGGCACCGCTACCGCGCAACCGAAGGTGGCCGCCCGAGGGCGGCCACCTTCTAGATCACGCCGAGCGCCGAGGCGCCCGCGCCGGTCTCACCGGATAGAGGTCAGCACGGGAGCGGCCTCGGCCAAAGGCCCGGCCGCCGGCCGGTCCGCAGGGCGGGCGGTAGCGGTCACCCGCAGCAGCCGGGCCATCGGAGCAGGCAGCCACCAGTTGGCCCGCCCGAACAGGGCCACCATGGCCGGCACCAGCAGGCAGCGAATGACCACGGCGTCGATCAGGATCCCGGCACCGAGACCGGTGGCGAGGATCTTCAGGTCGGTTTCCGGTCCGGTGGACATCGACAGGAAGCTCAGCATCAAGATGGCGGCGGCACTGGTCACCAGGCGGCCGGTCCGGCCGAGGCCCTCGGTCACCGCGAGGCGGCCGTCACCGGTGGTGTCGTAGACCTCGCGGATGCGGGTGAGGATGAACACCTCGTAGTCCATGGACAGGCCGAACAGGAAGGCGAAGACCATCAGCGGCACCCACATCGTGATCGCGCCGGTGGCCGGGATGCCCCAGATCGCCTGGGAGCCGTGCCCGTCCTGCCAGACCCAGGTCAGCACCCCGTAGGCGGCGGCCAGCGAGATGAGGTTGAACACGACCGCCTTGGCCGCCAGGACCACCGAGCGAAAGGCCCGGGTGAGCAGTAGGAAGGTGGCGACGCTGATGATGGCGAGCATGAGCGGGAAGTCCCCGTAGACGGCGTGGTCGAAGTCGATCAATGACGCACCGTCGCCGCCGACGCCCAGCACGTGCGGGCTGTCGAGCAGGGCGCTCTCAAGCCGAGTGACGGTGGCCTGACCAGCCGGAACGCTGCTTTCAGCGGTCGGGATGACGGTCACGATGGCCGTGCCGCCCCGGCGGTAGTCGCCGGTGGCGGGGGCGATGGCCGCGTACACGCCGGGCACCGTCGCGGCCCGCGCGGCCACGCTTCCCGGTGCGGCGGAGGTCGGCACCTTGGCGGAGGTCAGCACCTCGGCGGGGGTCAGCACCCCGGACGGGATGCCGCCATCGGTGAGGGTGATCAGGGCGTCGTGGGCCGGCCCGGAACTCGCCTGCGCGGCGCTGCCCGGCTCGCCGAGGTGCAGTGACAGGGCCGGCAGCATGAGCGCGGCCAGGACGCCGACGCCAGCGAGCGCGGCCAGCCAGCGGCGCCGGTAGACCAGGCGGGCCCAGGCGGAGAACACCCGGCTGGCCGAGCGCTCGGTGCGCAGCCGCGGCCAGTCCAGGCGGGGCCCGACAGTGGCCAGGATGACGGGCAGCAGCGTGACGGCGACAGCGACCGAGACAAGCGGCACGAGGACGCCGCCGTAACCGACACTGCGCAGCATGGGAACCGGGAGCACGATCATCGACAGCAGGCCGATAGCGACGGTGAGCCCGGAGAAGACGACAGCCCGGCCGGCGTGGTTCATCGCTTCCAGCACGGCGTCGGCATTGTCGCGGCCGGCGGCGCGCTCCTCGCGCCAGCGACTCACGACGAGCAGGGAGTAGTCGATGGCCACGCCCAGGCCGATGAGGGCGATAAGGAACTCAACGATCTGGCTGACGCTGGTGAACTCGGTCAGGCCGCCGACGATCAGGAAGGTGGACAGGACGGACACGCCGCCGATCAGCAGCGGCAGGAGAGCCAGGAAGCTGGCGAAGACGACGGCCAGGATGGCCAGGGCGCCGATCGCGCCGATCATGGCCTCGGCCATGATTCCGGTCCCGTGGGTGGCGGCGGGCTTGCCGTTGGCGAGCAGCTGCGATCCAGTGATGCCGACGTGCCAGCCGGGCGGCGCCGCCGTGGCCAGGGCGCGACCGATCTGCGGCGCGATGCTGGGGCCGCTGAAGCCGGTCGCTGGCGCGGTGTAGAGCAGTGCGAAGGTCGAACGCCCGTCGCGGGTGACGAACGCGCGGTCATGGGTGGTGGCGTAGTCGGCCAGCCGGGCGTGCGGGATGTCCCGCGCTGCCGCCGCGAAGACGCGCCCGGTGGCGGCGGCCACGGCCGGATCGGTGACCCGCTGCCCGCCCGGCACGCTCAGCACCGGCACGTAGGGCGTCTGGGAACCGCCATTGCCGTACTGCCGGGCAATCTGGTTGTCGACCCGGAAGGCCTGCCCCGGCATCGCGAAGCTGTTGGTCATCCGGTGCGTGGTGCCGCCGATGGTCGCCACTCCGGCGATGGTCATGACGAGCCAGAACAAGGCGACCAGCGCCTTATGACGGAGTACGAAACGGGTCAGGGCGGGCATCTCAGCCTCCGGGGCTCTCCGGGCTGGCGGCCATTCCACCAGCTACCAGAAGCGTGCCGTCTGGCGGCATGCCCAGTCGTCCTGCTGCGGGCGACAGTTGCGGCTACCCCGCCGGGCGCAGGCGGCCGCGAGATACTCCCGGCGGAGTAGCCAGACCGCCAACCCACGGACGACGACCACCGGCCCCTGAGTGCCTACGCTGTGGGACATGGACGATGCCTGGGCGATGTGGCGTAGCTGGCGGGAGTCCATTGCGAGCGACATCGCCATTGCCGTGGTGCTGACCGCCGTGACGCTGGTCGGCGCCTACGGCGAGGCGCACCCGAACCAGCCGAGCGACAAGGTCGTCGGCGGCCATCCGGTGCCGCACACCCCCGCGGCGGCGTTCCTGCTGGTTACGGTCGCTGGCCTGGTCCTGGCGGGAAGGCGGTGGTACCCGCTGGCCGTACTGGCCGTCTCGACCTCCGCGGTGGCGGTCTTCAGCCTGCTGGGCTACGTCAACGGCGCCGCTCTCCTGCTCCCGACCGCCGCGCTCTACGCGGCCGCCAAGACCGCGGGAGTCCGGCAGGCCGTCGCCGCCGCCTGTGTCACCCTCGTCGTGCTGATGGCCGCCACCGCCGCCGCCAACCCGTTCGGCGCCACCCGCGGTGGCTTCGACCTGATCCCGGGGCTGATCGCCGCCGCCCTGTTCGCCGGCCTGGCCGCCAGCAACCGCCGCGCCTACATCGCGTCGATCGGGGCCCGCGCCGAGGACGACGCCCGCCGCCGCGTGGACGAGGAGCGGCTGCGGATCGCGCGCGAACTGCACGACGTGGTCGCGCACACCATGGCGACCATCAACGTGCAGGCCGGGGTCGCCGCGCACGTCCTCGCCGACCGGCCCGAGGTGGCCGCCGAGGCCCTGCGGGTCATCAAGGGTGCCAGCAAGGAGGGTCTGCGCGAGCTGCGTGCGATTCTCAACGTCCTGCGCCAGGCCGACGAGGATGACCCCACCCAGCCGGCGCCGGGGCTCGCCCAGATCGACGCCCTGATCGCCGGAGCCACCCGGGCCGGCCTGGAGACCGGCGTCAGGCTGACGGGAGAAGCGGCGCCGCTGCCCGCCGCGGTCGACCTGGCCGCCTACCGGATCGTTCAGGAGTCGCTGACCAACGCCATCCGGCATGCCGGGGCCGCCACCGCCACCGTGTCGCTCAGTTACGGTGCCGCCGAGCTCGGGATCGACGTGGTCGACACCGGCCGGGGCGCCGCCGGCGCCGGGGCCAGCGACGGCTCCGGGCACGGGCTCATCGGCATGCGGGAACGGGCCGCCTCCGTCGGCGGCACCGTGGAAACCGGCCCTGACCGCGGCGGCGGATACCGGGTCGCCGCCCGGCTCCCCCTCGACGGCCAGCCCCGTAGTGGCGAGCCCCGTGGCGACCAGGCCCGTGGTGGCGAGCCCCGTGGCGACCAGGCCCGTGGTGGCGAGCCCCGTGGTGACCAGGCCCGTGGTGGCGAGGCCCGTGGTGACCAGGCCCGTGGCGACCAGGCCCGGGTCGGCGACGCCGGCCCGGCGCCGCTCGGCCAAGGCGCACCGCGGTGATCCGCATCCTTCTCGCCGACGACCAGGCGCTCATCCGGGCCGGCTTTCGGATGCTGCTGGACTCGGCCGACGACATGGAGGTGGTGGGCGAGGCGGGTGACGGCGCGGAGGCGGTCGACCTGGCTCGCCGCCAGCTGGCCGATGTCATCCTGATGGACATCCGGATGCCTGGCGTCGACGGCCTGGAGGCGACCCGGCGGATCGCCGCCGACGACGACCTCGCGGGTGTCAAGGTGATCATCCTGACCACCTTCGAATCCGACGAGTACGTCTACCAGGCCATCCGGGCCGGAGCGAGCGGATTCCTCGTCAAGGACGCCGAGCCGGCCGAACTTATCCAGGCCGTGCGGGTCGTGGCCCGCGGCGACGCGCTGCTCTCGCCGAGCGTGACCCGGCGGCTCATCACCGACCTCGCGCGCCGGCCAGAACGCCCGCCGCTGACTGCCCAGTCCCTGCAGTGCCTGACGGTGCGGGAGCGCGAGGTCATGGCGCTGGTGGCGGCCGGATTGTCGAACGACGAGATCGCGGCCCGCCTCCACCTCAGCCCGCTGACCTCCAAGACCCACGTCAGCCGCATGATGACCAAGCTCGGCGCCCGCGACCGCGCCCAGCTCGTCGTCATGGCCTACGAGACCGGCCTGGTGATCCCGGGCCATAAAGAGTGATAACGGGGCGGACTTGGCTAACCCCCAGCGGCCCGGCTAGTGCCGTGCGCGGCAAAGGACTGGCGGTCCCCCGCCCAGGCGACTCGCGGTGCGGCCGCCTCCAGCCGGTCGAGGTCCGCGGGCGTCAGCGCAACGTCAGCGGCCGCGGCGTTCTGCGCCAGCCGGGCCGCCTGCCTGGTGCCGGGGATGGGGACGACATCCGGCCCCTGCGCCAGCAGCCAGGCCAGCGCGAGCTGCCCGGCCGTGATGCCGAGGACGGCGGCCAGGCCGCGGATCGCCTCCACGAGCGCCAGGTTCCGGGCGAGGTCCTGGCCGTGGAATCTGGGATCGCCGGCCCGGAAGTCACCCGGCGCGAACTCGCCCGACGGCGCCATCCCGGTCAGCATCCCGGTCAGCATTCCGCGGCCAAGCGGGCTGTAGGCCACCAGCCCGACGCCGAGCCGGCGAGCCACCGGCACGACGTCGTCCTCGGCCTCCCGCCAGGTCAGCGACCATTCGAACTGCACCGCGCTGATGGGATGCGTCGCCGCCGCCCGTTCCAGCTGCTCGGCGCTGCATTCCGAGATGCCCAGGTAGCCGACCTTCCCGTCGGCCACCAGTTCGGCCATCGCGCCGACGGTCTCCTCGACGGGCACGCCCGGATCGACGCGGTGCAGGTAGTACAGGTCCAGGTGGTCCACGCCCAGGCGGCGCAGCGACGCCTCGCAATAGCCGCGGACGCGTTCCGGTCTGCCGTCGAGTTCCACGCCGTCACGGCCGCGGATGATCCCGAACTTGGTGGCGAGCACCGCCTGCTCGCGCCGGCCGGCGATGGCCCTCCCGACCAGCTCCTCGTTGTGTCCGCGGCCGTAGCTCATCGCGGTGTCGAGAAATGTCACGCCGAGATCGAGCGCCGCCTGCATCGTGGACACCGACTCCGGGTCGTCCGCGGGGCCGTAACCCTGCGAGAAGCCCATGCAGCCCAGGCCGATCGGGGACACGGCCAGGCCCGCTGTCCCGAGAGATCTTGTCGTCATGACACCGAGGCTAGAGCCCCCGGCCGGGGCCATCCATACTAGAAACATGCTGGTACTGGCAGTGTCACGATGAGCCCGGAGGGCCCGGAGCCGGCTAGCCCGCCCGACGGGCTCGCCGCCAGCGGAGCCCGGGAGGTCGCCAGCCTCCTGCGTAGCCGACGCGAGCGGCTGCGGCCTTCCGACGTGGGGCTCCCCGTCGGCTTACGCCGCCGCACGAGCGGACTGCGCCGTGAGGAGGTCGCGCAGCTGGCCAGCATCTCGACGACGTACTACACGTTCCTGGAGCAGGGCCGGGACGTCCGCCCGTCTCGCCAGATTCTGGACTCGCTGGCCGACGCCCTCCGGCTGAGCCACGCGGAGCGCGGCTACCTGCATGAGCTGATCCACGGCGCGCCACGGCGGCCGGCGGCCAACGCGGCCGAGAAGCTCCCGCCGGCCGTCGCGGACCTCGTCGACCGCCTCGATCCGCACCCGACCTACGTCACCGGCCGGTGCTGGGACGTGCTGGCCGCCAACCGCGCGGCGCGGGCGGTGTGGACCGACTGGCCGGAGGTGCCGCCAGCCGAGCGCAACATGCTGTGGTGGACGTTCATGGACCCGGCCGCCCGGTCGGTCCTCATCGAATGGGAAGCCGAGGCGTCGGCCCAGCTCGCCCGCTTCCGCACCGCGGCCGCCCGGCACCCCGACGACCCTGGCTTCGTCGCGCTCATCGAGCGGCTGCACGCCGGCAGCGCCGAGGTTCGGGCCTGGTGGCCGCGGCATGACGTTGCCCCGCTGAGCTCGGGCACCAAGCGGATCCGCCATCCCGTCCTGGGCGAGCTGACCTTCCAGCACGTCGTCCTGCAGCTAGCCGACGATCCGGAGCAGAAGATCGTCACCTTCAGCGCCGGCGAGCAGGAACAGGCCGCGATCGCCCGGCTGATCGGAAAGGCTCTCTAGGCGACCGAGGGCAGGAGCTAAACGGTCATGCCTCGCGGACGGTATCTCGCACCAGCTCGGCGGACACCGCCGCCAGCTTGCGGCGCTGCGCCCGGGCCTGGGCACGCAGCTGCTCATATGCCGCACGCGGCGCGATGCCCTGCTGGCCGACGAGAATTCCCTTGGCCTGCTCGATGACCGCCCGGCTGTTCAACGCGCCCTGCAGCTGCGCGGCCAGCTCGGACTGCTGCTCGCCCTGCATCATGCTGGCGATCAGCAAGGCGGCCAGGTCGGTGAAGGCCAGCAGGGCCAGCTCGCCCTCCGGTGACCACGGCCGCGGCTTCTGCGACATGACGGCCACCACGCCGACGGCGTCCTGGTTGTAGGGCAGCGGGCTAGCCAGGACCGCGCGCACTCCCCGCTCCACCGCGGCCTCGCTGAAGAGCGGCCAGCGCTCATCCTCGGCCAGGTCCTCCGACCCGACGAGCTCCTTATTATCAAACGCGGCGACGCACGGGCCCTCGCCGTATCGCACCTGCAGATCCTCCAGGTGATCGAACCGCGCATCTGATACGGCGGCATTGCGGAGATGATGCTCAGTGTCGGCCAGCATCAGTCCCGCGCCGTCCACGTTGAAGATCGTGTGAGTCGCCTGGACGATTTCCGCCAGCGCGTCTTCGACGCGCATCTCCCCGAAGCGCAGCCTGCCGAGCTCATGCAGGGCGTGCCGCACGTCCGTGACCGAGATGTCCATCATCTATGCCCTCCCGGTCAGCGGCCGTCGGCCGGCGGAATCGGCGCCCCTGGCCAGGGCGGCCTGCAGCTCCACCAGGTCGGCGCGGACAGTCACCAGCTCATCGGCATGGGCGAGCAGCTCAGGCATCAGCGCACGCGCCTGCGCTAGCGTGAACGTCCGATCCATAACGGCAGCCCTCAGGACGCGACTGAGCTTGTCGCCCCCGAGCTCGCCGCCCGGGCCGCGAACTCCGGCACCAGCAGCTCGGCGATCTGGGCGGCGTTCAGCGCGGCTCCCTTGCGCAGGTTGTCGCCGCAGACGAACAGCTCGAGGGCATGGGGGTCATCCTGACTTTGCCGGACCCGGCCGACCCAGGTCGGGTCCGTTCCGACGACATCGGCGGGCGTGGGGTACTCCCCGCGGGCGGGATCATCGCTGAGGACGACGCCCGGTGCGTCCCGCAGGACCCGCTGCGCGTCCGCTCGGCTGACCTCGGTGTCGAATACGGCGTGCAGCGCGAGCGAGTGCCCGGTGATGACCGGCACCCGCACGCACGTCGCCGAGACCCTCAGCTCCGGCATCCCGAGAATCTTCCGGGTCTCGTTGCGGATCTTGAGCTCCTCCGACGACCAGCCCTCGTCGCGTAGCGAGCCAGCCCACGGCACCACGTTCAGCGCGAGCGGGGCGGGGAACGGGCCCAGGTCGCCGATGGCGGCACGGACATCGCCGGCGCGCTGGCCGAGGGCCCGGTTGCCGCCGACCTGACTGAGCTGGTCGTAAAGGGCGTCGGTGCCCGCCTTCCCGGCTCCGGAGGCGGCCTGATAGGACGCGGCGACGAGCTCGCGCAGGCCGAACTCCCGGTGCAGCGCGGCAATAACGACGATCAGCGACAGCGTGGTGCAGTTCGGAACGGAGATAATCCCCTTGGGCCGCCGGGCCGCGGCCTCCGGGTTGACCTCGGGCACGACCAGCGGCACCGCGGAGTCCATCCGGAACGCACCAGACTTGTCGATCACGACGACGCCCCGCGCCGCCGCGACGGGCGCCCAGGCCGCCGAGACCTCGTCGGGGACATCGAACATGGCCAGGTCGACGCCGTCGAATGCCTCCGCGGTCAGTTCCTGGACGACAACCTCCTCGCCGCGAACCGGGAGCTTTCGGCCCGCGGACCGGGCCGAGGCGAGCAGCCGGACCTCGCCCCACAGATCGTCTCGGGTCGACACGATGTCGCGCATCACGGTCCCGACCGCTCCGGTAGCGCCGACAATGGCCAGCACGGGACGGTAGGACGGCCGTGTACTCGACCCCTGGGCGCTCACCGGCCGCTCCCCCCGTAGACGACGGCCTGTCCCTCGCCGCTGCCCAGCTCGAACGCCGTGTGGGTGGCATCGACCGCGACGTTGACGTCGTTCTCGCCCACCACCACGGAGATCCGGATCTCCGACGTGGAGATCATCTCGATGTTGACGCCCGCCTCGGCCAGCGCGCCGAAGAAGGTGGCGCTGACCCCGGGGTGCGATCGCATCCCGGCGCCGATCAGGGAAACCTTGCCGATCCGGTCGTCGTACAGGAGCGAGTCGAAGCCGACCTCGTCCTGCAGTTCCCGCAGCGTCGTCATGGCCAGATGTCCGTCCTCCCGCGGCAGCGTGAAGGAGATGTCCGTGCGCCCGGTCGCGGCCGCGGAGACGTTCTGCACGATCATGTCGAGATTGATCGATGCCCCGGCCACCGCGCGGAAGATCCGGGCGGCCTCGCCGACCTTGTCCGGCACCCCCACGACCGTTATCTTCGCCTCGCTCCGGTCATGTGCCACGCCAGAGATGATCGCCTGCTCCACCCGTTCCTCCATCTCCCGGCCCGAGCCGCGCACCCAGGTACCTTCCTGGTTGGTGAACGACGACCGGACGTGAATGGGAATGCCGTAGCGCCGCGCGTACTCGACGCACCGCAGCATCAGCACCTTCGCTCCGCACGCCGCCATCTCCAGCATTTCCTCGTAGGAGATCTGCGGAATGCGCCGGGCCAGGGGCACGATCCGCGGGTCCGCGGTGAAGACGCCATCGACGTCGGTGTAGATCTCGCAGACATCGGCCCCGAGCGCGGCGGCGAGTGCCACCGCCGTGGTGTCGGAGCCGCCTCGGCCGAGCGTCGTGATGTCCTTGCTGCTCTGCGAGACGCCCTGGAAGCCGGCCACGATCGGGATGGCACCCGCGTCCAGCGCCGCCTGGATCCGGCCGGGCGTCACGTCGATGATGCGGGCCTTCCCGTGCGTGGAGTCCGTGATGACGCCCGCCTGCGAGCCGGTGAAGGAGCGGCCCTCCAGGCCCAGGTTGGCGATCGCCATCGCCAGCAGCGCCATGGCGATGCGCTCGCCCGCGGTCAGCAGCATGTCGAGCTCTCGCCCCCGCGGCAGCGGGCTCACCTGGTTGGCGAGGTCAAGGAGGTCGTCGGTGGTATCTCCCATCGCCGAGACCACGACGACCACGGAGTTACCTGCTTTTCGCGTGGCCACGATTCGCTGGGCGACGCGCTTGATCCCGTCCGCATCCGCGACTGAGGATCCACCGTATTTCTGGACGACGAGGGCCACGGGCGGGCCTCCACCTCCCCGGTCCGGGTCTGCTTATGGCGGCGGGCAGCCCTGAGTCTATCCGGGACGGCAGGCGGCTAGCTCGCCGCGTGCTCCCCCTCTGTCACGTCCAGCCGGGCGTGCGCCACCACCGAGTGCAGCGCCCGCAGCGCAGCGCCGCCGTGCGTGCCCCAGTGGTTGACGTAGGAGTACTGCCACCACCACAGCGCCTCGCCGGCGCGGCCGGCCTCATAATGCTTCAGCCCGTGGATCAGGTCGGCTGCCACCGCCGCCAGGTCGTCAGACAGCCGAAAGGCCGTGGCGCGAGTGTCTACCGAGTACGGGTCGAAGATCTCCGCGTAGTCGTCGCTGGGCAGCCGGGCGGCCAGCCCGGTCCGCAGGGCATCCAGGTCCGGGTCGGCGCTGACGTCCGGCTCCTGGTTGCCCACCGCGATCACGTCCTCGCTCGCACCCAACTGCGCGCCCGCCAGCATGACCTGGGCGACTTCCAGCAGCAGCAGCGGCACGGTCTCGTTTCCGCTCTCGCCGCGGGCCACCGCCGCGACGCCGTCCAGGAAGTCTCGGGCATGCTGCGCGATCCGGTCGGCGAGTGGCCGCCACTCCTCGCCTGGCTGCCCTGGCCGCTGCTCGCGCGCCTGTGTGCTAGACATCCAGCAGCCTCCGTCCTTCGAATGCACGCCCGAGGGTTACCTCGTCGGCGTACTCAAGTTCGCCGCCCACCGGCAGTCCGCTGGCGGGCCTGGTCACCCGCAGGCCCAGGGGCTTGAGAAGCCGCGCCAGGTACGCCGCGGTCGCCTCGCCCTCAAGATTGGGGTCCGTCGCAAGAATCAGTTCGGTGACGGCGCTATCGGCGAGCCTGGCCATCAGCTCCTTGATGCGCAGGTCATCTGGGCCAACCCCGTCGATCGGGCTGATCGCGCCACCCAGCACATGGTAGCGACCACGGAACTCGCGGATCTTCTCAATGGCCGCTACGTCCTTGGGTTCCTCGACGACGCAGATCAGGGACGGGTCACGGCGCTGATCGCGGCAGATCCGGCAGTCGTCCTCCTCGGCCACGTTGCCGCAGGTGCGGCAGAACTTCACCCGCTCGATCACCTCCAGCAGCACCGCTGAGAGCCGACGTACGTCGGCCGGGTCGGACGCCAGCAGGTGGAACGCGATGCGCTGGGCACCCTTGGGCCCGACGCCTGGCAGCATTCCCAGCTCGTCGATGAGGTCCTGGACGACGCCCTCGTACACCGGCGAGCCGCTCTACTGCTCGCCGGGCATGCTGCCCGGCAGCTCGCCCAGTCCCGGCATGCCGGGCAGTCCCGGCATGCCGGCCCCGCCGAGGCCGGAAGCGAGGGGACCCATCGCCTCCTGCTGCAACTCGCCGGCCGCCCGCGAGGCGTCCCGGATCGCGGCGAGCACCAGGTCGGCCAGGGTCTGCGCCGTCTCGGCCGGATCGGCCGGGTCGATGGCCTCCGGGGCGATGATCAGGTCCAGCAGTTCGCCCTGCCCGCTGACGACGGCCTTCACCAGGCCGCCGCCCGCCGTTCCCTCGACCGCCGCGTCGGCCAGCTCCTGCTGGGCGTTCATGAGCTGGCTCTGCATCTGCGCCGCTGCCGCGAGCAGTTGCTGCATGTCCAGCTGACCGCCAGGCTCCACGATGCCCCCAAACCGTCTGGCACCCTCGGTTGCGGGGGTGACCGCTTAGCTACCGATCGCGCCCACTAGCCCTGGCGGCCGCGATTCCCTGTCGTTCCGAGCCTACGGCCTGTGTGCCCGCGTGGCACCCGCGGCGCCCGAAGGGGTCCGGTAGATGATCTGTTCCAGCGAGCTCAGTGGTGATGTGCGCAAGTCCCTGCGGGGTGTGTAAACCAGCGCGCTCATGGTGGCGGCGTCAGCCCCGCGGGCCCCGATGCGGGGTCCCGTCAGCCCCGTACGCCCCGCGGGCCCCGTCAGCCCCGCGCGGGTCGGCGGTGCGGGGGCGTGCTGCGTCGCCCAGTGTCGTGGCTGGG
>Ga0209839_10000277_pt1 | contig 26787 bp, 22 predicted proteins | sample OrgsoiDNA2013050_FD_185800 | JGI IMG/M metagenome (GOLD analysis project Ga0209839, IMG submission 185800) | Permafrost soil microbial communities from the Arctic, to analyse light accelerated degradation of dissolved organic matter (DOM) -... | ecosystem: Environmental > Terrestrial > Soil >... | reverse complement strand
CGTTCCGGCGGACGGAGGGTGGATGGACCCTGGCGTGGGCCGCTGTGGTTGCCCCCCACGCTGGTGCGGCCGAGGCGGTAGCCAGGAAGGTTGTTGAGCGGTCGCTCGGCCAGCAGGCCTGTTGCAGCCTCGCAAAACCGGGAGGAACCTCAGAAGATGTCAGACAAGGCATGCCCTAGGTGTGTGGTTATGACTTGCTGGCGGGGCTACGTCAGCATTCTCAGTTGTGCTCCGCGCTTGCTGTCCGGCACCACATCGCTTGGGCCGGTGCACAAGGCGGCCCGCCTGAGCGAACTTCCCCCGGAAGCACGGACACCGCCGGCGTAGCCGGTCCCCGTCAGCCGAGGATCGCCTTCCCCGCTGAATAAAGGAGACCTGGCCGGTGTCATTGAGATTTGAGGGCTACGTCATGGTCCTGTTCGTCAGGGACCTGCATCGCGCACGTGAGTTCTACGAGAACGTCATGGGGCTGGAAGTTCAGCACAGCGACGACGTTGGTGCGGCGTTCAAGATCGACCCTGACACGTTGCTGATACTCGATCATGCAGGGGCAGATGATCTGCTCAGCCCCGGGGATGTGGACCATGAGAGCGCACGTGGCGCCAGGTCGGTGATCGCCACGGGCGTCGCGGACGTCGACGCGGCCTACGAGGAGCTGCGGTCACGGGGCGTCGAGTTCATCCGGGCTCCGGAGGACCGCGACTGGGGGCTGCGCTGCGCCCATTTCAAGGACCCCGACGGCAACGTATGGGAGATCCACGCCCCAGTGGCAGAGCAGTGACGGCAGGGCCGTTATGCCTGCGAGAGTCGCTGTCAGGGCTTCGCCGGCGACCACCGGGACTGCGACTGCCCGGGCTAGCGTGGCCTTCGAACAGGCCAGGTAGGACGCCAACTAAGTGTGTGGTTATGACTTGCTCGACGGCCGCTGCCGCACCCACCACAAAATCAAGCAGCAACCCGGCTGGACCCTCCGACAGCCTCGACCAGGGCACTTTGAGTGGACCACCGCCGCCGGCCGCACGTACACCACCGAACCCGACACCTACCCCACCTAAACCCGCAGCCCGGTGACCAGCCCGCGGCCCGGTGAGCCACGTGCTAGCCGGGTCAGGCGCTCCCGCGGCGCATCCCGCGCCGACCCCGGGGTGCCCCGCGACCGCGCATGACGACCGCACCAGCCAGCCCGCCAGGCACACGCCGCCGCTTAGGACCACCAGCCCCGGAAGCGAGCATCTAGGCCGGCGGACATGTGGGGGCATGGCGACCTGGGAGGGACCTCGATGGCTGACGTCGGCGACGTACGCCGCGACGGCCGATCTGCGTGGGGGCGGACTTAGACGGATTGTGGGAAGGAAGAGGGCGACGGGGCAGGCCAGCCAGCCCTCAATCGAGCATTCGAGCGGCACACCACCCGCAGGGTGCACGAAGGCGGTTGCCGGTACGCCGACGGGCGGCCCTGGCGATCCGGGCCGCCCGTGGCGTGGTGCTGGCGTCAGGAGACGTTCAGCGCGTTGTCATCGTCGAAGAAACTGGTGTTGTGGCCGGTCAGGGTCTCGGTACCGGTGTACTTGATGGTGATCTTCTGCCCGATGTACGGCGCGACCGAGTAGGAGTGCTGGCTGTAGCCGCCGGTGGCATTCAGGTTGGACAGGGTGGCCAGGGTTGCTAGCACGGTGCCGCTGGAATTGAGCACCTGGACAGTGAAGGTGTCGGAGGCGGCGCTGGTGGGATCGTTGGTGGAGATATCGAGCCAGAACGACAGGGTCGCGTTCTTGCAGGTGGCCGGGATCGTGACGGTCTGGGCGAGGGTGTCGGTGTGCTGGGCGCTGTAGCCGTCGAGCCAGGCCAGCCAGGAGCCGGAGTGGGCCGGGACGCCCGCCGAGGTGCTGGCCAGCACGCCCGCCGTGGAGGTCCACGGTGAGATACTGCCGGTCTCGAACCCGGCGTTGCCGAATAGCTGCGCTGCCGTGCATCCGCCGCCGGACGTACCGATCGTCCAGGTAAACGCGGCCGAGCCGTGCGCCCCGGTCGCGTCGGTCACGGTGACCGTGACGCTGCTGGTGGCGGCGGTCGTGGGAGTGCCGCTGATCAGGCCGGTGGCGGAGTTGATGGACAGGCCCGCCGGCAGCCCGGTGGCGCTGTAGGTCAGCGTCTGGCCGGATGCCGAGTCGCTGGCATGGATCTGCAGGCTCACCGCGGTGCCGACGGTCCCGGTCTGGCTGCCGGGGCTCGTCACCGTCACGGTGTTGCCGGTGCCGCCGCCGTTCGTCACGATGGCGTGGCTGGCCTCGCAGGTGCCGCTACCGCCCGAACCGTCGTTGCCCCAGGTGGTCTGCATGGCGAAGGTGCCGGTGCCCGTCGTGAGGTCGAACGAGCCGCCGCTGGTCCCCGGCGTGATCCAGGCGCACTTGTCGCCGTTCTCCTCGCCGCTGGAGTCAGTCCAGCCGCCGGGCGGGTTCTGGTCGGTGCTGGTCTCGGCGTACTCATGGCCCTCGACGATCGAGATGCCGTCGAGAGTGCCGCTGCCGTTCACGAAGTCCTGCCCGCAGGACGCGCCCGCATCGGTGATGTAGGGCAGGTTGGTGAAGGCGATGTCACCGTCGGGCGAGGTGACCGGGCCGCCGCTGAGAGTGGAGTCACCGTTGTAGTCGTGCCAGGCGCAGAAGCCGTTGGTGAGCCATCCGTCCGGGTTGGCGCCATGGGGCGACAGGACGACGTACTGGGCGTCCCGGTTGGACGCCGCGGTGGTGTTGCCGAAGTGCGTGGCCGCCTTGACGGCCTCCACGCCCAGCTGATGGCCGGTGGCCGACGATGGCGACGCGCTGCTCTCGTCCACCCAGACGCCGGCCAGCGCTCCGCCGGTGGGGTAGGCGACATGCGCGGTGTTGCTGGCGGGGCAGGACTGGGCGCCGGCTGCCACGCCGTCGCAGTACTGGGTCAGCACGCCGGACCACAGTTCGTTACCGGTCCCCAGGCCCTTCATGAGTTCCTGCACGTAGGGAGCTTCCCCCGACGGGTCGCCCGACAAGGTGACGTCGCCGTTCCCGTTGGTGCTCTGGGTGCCCCACTGGGAACCATAGAACACCAGGTACACCTTCTGGGCGCCGGTGGTCACGCCGATACCGTCGATGCCGCCGCCGTAGTTGAGGTCGTTAGCCGACGCGGTAATCGCCTGCGGACGGTTATGCACCCAGCCGCGCATCTTCGCCTCGACCGCCCGGGTGGGTACCACGCCGTGCCGGTAGCTGTGCTGGTAGGCGGGCGAGTACGGGTTGGCGACGGGCGAGCCGCTGCTTGCGTTAGGGGCCTGCGAGGGTGTGGTCGCAGCCTGCGCGCCGGTGCTGGCCGCCTGGGCCCCGGCGGCCAGGGTGAGCGCGGCCGCTACGGTGAGGCCGCCGTGTGTGACCCAGCGTCGGACGGGAGTGCGTAATGACATTCTTGATCCCTTCGATAACGCCACCGGAATGCCAGGGGGCGCTGGCGGACCCGCAGTCGCGCCAGTAAAACTTGCGCTCGCGCGTACGATAAACCGCGCTTCAGAAGAGGTCAATAACAAATACTATGCGTGACAATGACCGGGTGCTGGCCAGTCCAGGGGATCGGCCGGACTTGCCCCAGACCTGCCCGGCCTGGCGCGACAAGCGCCCTGGCGGGCGGTAGGTCGCCGCTAGCCTGGCGGCTGCTTGCTGTCGCGCTGGCGCTGCCCCCGCGGGTCGGTCCGGAAGCTCCAGTCAACCGGCTCGGTCCGCCAGTCCACGTAGGCGGCCAGCTCACCAAGGCGCCGGACGACCCGCCTGGTCTTGCCGCCGAGCTCTCCGGGGCGCGAGCTGATGACCGCGGCGAGCGCCCGCAGTTGCGCGGCGGTCAGCAGGGCCCATCTGGGTCCTTCCAGCACCAGCCGGACTGGCGGGCTGCCCGGCTCCTGGTAGGCGTAAAGGACCAGGAACGACCAGCTGGTGAAAGGCGGCACGCTGCGGATCGCGATTCGCGCGGCCGAGGCGAGGTCACACCGGCGGACGTCCTGGCCGCTCTCGACGGTGAGCACGCTGCCTTCCAGCCAGGCCCGCTGCGGCAGGTACGAGCAGAAGATCTTCGGGCCGCCCGCCATGAGCCGGGCGGCCCCGGGCTGTCCGCCGATCGGCATTCGTTCCCCGGTCACGGTGCCCAGGTTATGCCCTTTCCGCGGCCTTTCGGCGAGGCGGTTGACGGCCCGCGGGCTCCGACGTAGCTTCTAAAAGAGAAAAGACTCCTTTGCCCTCCTTTCTTCCCTTGAAGGAGCCGAATGGGATGAGCGACCGGGCCGGCGGGGAAGCGGAGCTGACGGAGTCCGACGTCGCGGCATTCAGAAAGAGCGGCTGGCTTTCGTTACAGCAGGCGACTACCCGTGACGAGCTCGAGTGGCTCGGGGGAATCTATGACGAGCTTTTTGAGTCCCGCGCGTGCGCTAGCACCGGCGAGGTCTTCGACCTGGCGGGGGTGCCTGAGCGGCTAGCGGTCGGCTGCCCGTTCCCGAGCAGCGCCCTGCGCCCGGCCGCGGCTGGCGGCGGAGTGACGTGATCAGGCTGGTCTTGTATCGCGTGCTGTGGTCGGTCCCGCTGCTCTGGGTCGTGTCGGCGTTGACCTTCGTGCTCGTCTCGGTCGTCCCAGGCAACGCCGCACAGGCCATCGCGGGCGGCGACGCCAGCGCCGCGCAGATCTCCACCCTGAGCAGGCAGCTCGGCCTTGACCAGCCGCTGTGGGCGCAGTACTGGCACTGGCTGGACCGGGCCGTGCACGGCAACCTGGGGACGTCCCTGGTGACGGGCCAGAGCGTGTCCTCGGTGCTGGGCTCGCGCCTGACCGTGTCGCTCACGCTGATCGTGGGCGGGACCCTTGTCGCTGGCGTGCTCGGGGTTGCGTTCGGCATCTGGGCGGCGACCCGCGGGGGAGTGCTCGGGCATCTTGTCGAGGTCGGAGCCGTCCTCGGCCTGGCGGTCCCCAACTTCTGGCTAGGACTGGTGCTGATAGAGCTGTTCGCGGTGAGCGTGCGGATCTTCCCGGCCACGGGGTTCGTTCCCTTCGGCCAGAACCCGGCGCAGTGGGCACTGTCCCTCGTGCTGCCAGTCCTGGCCATCGCCGCGGTGGGAATGACGATGATCGCCGTGCAGACCAGAGACTCGATGCTCGAGGTTCTCCGCCGCGACTTCGTCCGGGTGCTGGAGGCCAACGGCATCCCCCGCCGCTCGGTTGTCTACCGTCACGCCCTGCGCAACGCCGCGATTCCCGTGGTCACGGTCATCGGGATCACGTTCGTCGGCCTTCTCGGCGCCAGCGTGCTGGTCGAGTCGGTCTTTGCCCTTCCCGGTCTGGGTTCCGGGCTGACGACCGCGGCATCGCAGCATGACATCCCCGTGATCCAGGGTGCGGCCTTGTACTTCACGCTCGTGGTCGTGGTGGTCAACCTGCTGGTTGACGTCGCTTACGGCCTGCTCAATCCCCAGGTGCGGGTGCGATGACGCGCGGCGGGCGGATGCCGGCGTGGCGCCGGTTCGCGCGTCGGCCGCTCGGCGTCGCGGGTGCGGCCTGGCTCCTGCTCGTCCTTCTCGGCGCCGTCTTCGCTTCCGCCATCGCTCCGTACGGCCCTCAGGTCCAGGACCTGAGCTCCGCTCTTTCCGGCCCCACGATGAGTCATCCGCTGGGAACCGACCCGCTAGGCCGTGACGTCTTAAGCCAGCTGCTCTTCGGCGCGCGGCCCACCCTTGTCGGTGTGGCCGCCGCCTTGATCGCCTGGCTGGTGGCCGGCGTCGCGCTCGGCGTGATCGGCGGCTACGCGGGCGGCGTCACGGACGCGGCAATCAGCCGCGTCACGGACCTGCTGCTCTCTCTCCCGGTACTGGTCGTCCTGCTGGTCATCTTCTCGGTGTTCCCTGATGCCCTGGTCATGCCCATGGCCATCCTCGGCGTCATCGCCTCGGCTGGCCTGGTCCGGGTGGTCCGGAGCGTGACTCTCTCGGTGCGCGAGGAGCTGTATATCCGGGCCGCGCGGGTCGCCGGGCTCTCCCATCCGAAGATCGTGCTCCGCCACGTCCTGCCCCGCATCGCTTCGACCGTGATCGTGCAAGCCGCCCTGTTCGCCGGCGTGGCGCTGATCACCGAGAGCGGCCTCGCCTTCCTCGGCTTCGGGATCGTGCTGCCCGCGCCGAGCTGGGGCGGTCTCATCGCAGAAGCCTCGCAGACGCTGTCGCGATCGGCGTGGCTGCTCTTGCCGAGTGGTGGGATCCTCGGCCTGACTGTCGTTGCCTTCGTGCTGCTCGGCAACGCGATCCGGGATACCTCGACGCAGGCGTGGGCTGCTCCCCGGCAGGTGGCGGCACGCCGCAGCGCCCCGGCCGCTTCCAGCACCCCGGCGATAAAAGAACCGTCTCCGGCCGAGCGCTCCGGCGACGTCTTGCTGAGCGTCGAGCACCTCTGCGTCGGCTTCGCGGACCGCCAGGGGGCCAAGCCGGTCGTCTCCGACCTGAGCTTCGTGATCCGCAGGGGCGAGACCCTCGCCGTACTCGGTGAGTCCGGGTGCGGCAAGACCATCACCGCACTGGCCGTGCTGGGCATGCTGCCCCCTGGCGCGCGGCGCACCGACGGCCACGTACTGCTCGACGGGCTGGACCTGACCGCCCTGGCCCCGCGTGAGATCGCAGCCATCCGCGGGCGACGGATCGGCTACATCGCCCAGGATCCGATGGTCAGCCTGGACCCGACCTTCACCGTGGGATCCCAGATCGCCGAGGCCGTCCGCTGCCACCGGGGCGGCCGCCGAGCGGACGCCCGCCGTCAGGCCGTCGAGCTGCTCGACTCGGTCAACATCCCCGAGCCGGAGGTCGCGGCCCGCCGCTACCCCCACCAGCTGTCCGGCGGCATGCTCCAGCGGTGCGTTACCGCCCTGGCCCTGGCAGGCAGCCCTGAGCTCCTCATTGCCGACGAGCCGACGACCGCGCTTGACGTAACGATCCAGGCGGAGGTCCTCGCCCTGCTGCGCGGTCTGCAGCAGGAGCGCGGCATGTCCCTTCTCCTGGTTACCCACGACTGGGGGGTGGTCGCCGCGGTGGCCGACCGGGCGCTGGTGATGTATGCCGGGCAGCTCGTCGAGACCGCGACGCCGGCCTGTCTGTTCAACGGCCCGGCCCATCCCTACACGCGGGGCCTCCTGGCCTCCAGCCCGCAGCTCGCCACTCTCGGCGGGCGCCTCCAGGCCATCCCCGGATCGGTGCCGGCTCCCGGCACGTGGCCGGCCGGATGCCGGTTCGCGCCCCGGTGCCCGGAAGTGGAAGATCAGTGCCGGGAAGGGCCAGTCGCGGTTCGCGTTGCCGCCCCCGGACACCTCAGCAGGTGCCTGCACGTCCCCTCGGCTGAGGCGGCCCGGCAGTGAGCCCGGAGCTGACCGGCGGGCCGCTCCTGGATGTTCGCGACCTGACCGTCGAGATCCGCGGGAGACGGTTCGATCCCCCGGTCAAGGCTCTCGACCGGGTGTCGCTCTCGGTGGCCCCGGGAGAGACACTGGGCCTGGTCGGCGAGTCGGGCGCGGGGAAGACCACCCTCGCGCTCGCCATCCTGGGCCTGGTCCCGGTCACGTCGGGCAGCATCCGCTTCGCGGGTCACGAGCTGGCCTCGATCGGGCGCCGCTCGCGGCGCAGGCTCAGCCGGGATCTCCAGGTGGTGTTCCAGGATCCTTACAGTGCGCTGAACCCGGCGAGGACCGTCGGGCAGGCCTTGAGCGAGCCGCTGGACGTGCACGAAACCCTGCCGAGGGCGGCGAAGCGCCGGCGCATAGCGAGCCTGCTCGAGCAGGTCGGGCTGCCGGCGGACACGACGGAGCGCTACCCGGCCGAGTTCTCCGGCGGGCAACGGCAGCGCATCGCCATCGCCCGCGCCCTGATGGTCTCCCCGAAGCTGGTGATCTGCGACGAGGCGGTCAGCGCGCTCGACCTGTCGATTCAGGCCCAGATCCTTAACCTCCTCGCCGACCTGCAGCGCGATCTTTCCGTTTCGTACCTCTTTGTCAGTCACGACCTGGCGGTCGTCCGGCACCTGTCGTCGCGGGTAGTGGTGCTCTACCGCGGGCAGGTCATGGAATCCGGGCCGGCCGAAGTCATCTGCGACCGGCCGTCGCATCCCTATACCCGCGCGCTGCTGGCCGCGGCGCCTTCGCCGGACCCGGGTCAGTCGCGCTTGGCTGCGCGGGGAACGGAGCGCCGGCCGGAGCGGGCGGGAGGGCCAGGCGGCTGCCCTTACTACTCACGCTGCGCGATTGCCGTGGCGCGGTGCCGTGTCGAGCGGCCTGAGCTGCGTCCGAGCGCTGCCGCGACCGAAGCCGCCTGTCATCGTCTCCCCGACCCCGACCCGACCACGCAGGAGGCACGCAGTGACGAGAATGCCTAGCCACGCCCGGTACCGCCTGATCGTCGCGACCGGCCTGGCGGCGGCGGCCGGATTAGTGCTCGCCGCCTGCGGGGGATCCGGCGGCCCGACGTCATCAGCGACTCATGGCACGGCAGCCCGCGGGGGGACCCTGACGGTCGGCACCGACTTCTCCAACGGCAGCCTCGACCCCGCCAAGGCCGACCCCGGAACCGACCCGCTTTACCTTGACCCGCTCTACGCCCCGCTGCTCCGTTTCGGTACCGACGGTCAGTTCCAGGGCGTCCTCGCGACGTCCTGGTCCTACGTCGGGCCCGACAACGAGACCTTCCAGATCACCCTTCGTCCCGGCGTGAAGTTCTCCGACGGGACGCCGGTCAATGGCGCAGCGGTCGCGGCCTCGATCAAGCACTTCAAGACCGGCACGAACGGCGGCCCATGGCTGGTCGACTGCCCGACAGTGACGGCGCTGTCGGCGACGAGAGTCGAGATCAAGTGCACCCGTCCCGACCCCGACATCCCCGAGACGCTGAGTGAGCGGCTGCTCGGCGGCGACATCGTCGCCCCGGCGTCCCTCGCCCATCCCGCTACCCTCGGCACCGATCCCATCGGCGCCGGCGAGTACGCGCTCGACCCGGCCGAGACCGTCACCGGCTCGATCTATACCTTCGTCGCCAACCGCTCCTACTTCGACCAGAAGGCGATTCACTGGAACAAGATCGTCGTCAAGTACCTGGCCAACGCGAGTGCCGCCCTCGACGCGCTGCGCAGCGGCCAGATCCAGGAGCTATGGACTGTGGACCCCGAGACCCTGACCGCGGCCGAGGGCGACGGAATGCCGGTATCCAGCTCTTCCCTCGGCTTCGAGGGTGTCAACCTGGCTGACCGGAGCGCCGCGCCGGGCAACCCGCTCGGTAACCTCAAGGTCCGCCAGGCGCTGGAGTACGCGGTCAATCGCCCGGCGATCGTGAAGGCCCTGTACGGAAAGTCGCCGGGAGCATCGGCGACGGACGAGGTGGCGATCCCCAGCGAGTCGAGCGCCTGGGATCCGGCGGTCAATAACTACTACCCGTACGACCCGGCCAAGGCCCGGCAACTCCTGGCGCAGGCGGGCTACCCGCACGGCTTCACGATCAAGGTGGAGGATCAGGGCGACGACGCCGAGCTGACCCAGGCCGTCATCGGATACTGGAACGCCGTAGGCGTGCAGGCCAAGGTGACCGCTGACACCACCGTGCCCGGCTGGATCAGCAACGTCCTGTCCAGGAAGTTCCCCGCGATGGGCTTCGCGTACGGCGGGCTGCCGATGTACATGGAGGCGATCAATTTCTTTGAGCCCGCTGCCAACATCTTCAACCCCTTCGGCACTGACAATCCCGCGATTACCGGGCTGATCAAGGCGGCCACGTTGGCCCCTGGGCCGCAGCAGCCCGCGGACTTCCAGAAGGTCCAGGCGGCCGGCATCGAGCAGGCCTGGTACGTTGCCGTGACCCTCATACCAGTCGGGCTGCTGCACAGCAGCTCTGTCGATGCCCCCCCGATCAACCAGGGCTACTACGGCAACGACACGGACGTGACGCCCGTGTCGTGAGGATGACCGCCCAGGGTCAGTGAGCCAAGAGGCGCCCGTCGTGAACCCGGCTGCGCGGCGGCGGCGAAGTCCCCGCGATCTAAGGACCGCGCGGGGCAGGCCCGCGATGGGCGCCGCTGACCCAGCGGCGCCCATCAGACATGCCGGATACCGCTCGATCGGGTGGGAAGTCGCGGACAGTCCCCGGTCGGACGTGCAAGGGTGGCTGGTGTCACTACCTGAGCCGCCGGGCAGTAGGAAGCCTCGGCTCCGATGGCCTGTCTCAGTCGGCGTCGCCGCTCGTTGCCGACGGGGGCGCGGCCACGGCCAGACATCAGCCATACAGCATTGAGGGGATCGAAGATGACGACGCCAGGATCGATCGAGGCAGTACTGGCGGCTGCCGAAGGCCACGCCGAGGTCGCGCTTCGGACGGCCGGCACGGCGACGACGCAACTGCGCAAGGCCCGCGCGGCGGCAAAGACCGGGCAGGTGCGTGACCTGCGGCGCGCGCTGTCGGCCGCCGGGTCGCTGGCCGCGGAGTTGAGTGACGCCGTGCGCGGCTTGCGGGACGCCTTCGACATTGACGAGCAGGAGTACCTGTCGTCGGGTGAGTACACGAAGGAACTGCTCGCGGCGGCCGAGGGCGCCGGGGTAGCGATCTTCGAGGAGGACGACCGGTTGATGTGTTACCCGTCTCTGGTGCGGGTGCTCGCCGCTGACAGTTCGGTTGAGGTCGACAAGGTGCGCGAGCGGCGGATCAGGCCCTCGGTGCTGGTCGGCCTGCTAGCGGCGGCGCAGGAACGTGCGCCGCGGTTCAAGCCGGAGTCGTTCCTGGACAGCCTGCGCGGGGCGTACGAGCTGGCGGTGGCGGGCGCGGGCAAGAGCCCTGACGCGGTGGTACGGCTGGTCGACGTATGGTCGGTGCTGACGCTGCTGCCCGGGCAGAGCAGGGAGTACTCCAAGCAGGAGTTCGCCCGCGATCTGTACCTGCTGGACCAGAGCGGGGTCACCGTCACGGCGCGCAGCCCGCGGCAGCTCCGGTGGTCGGCGAGTACCGGGACGAAGGGCGCGGGGGTGTTGACCACGGTCGCGCGCAGCGGGCAGCAGCAGCGGTACTGGGGCGTGTCGTTCGCCCTGGCTGAGGTTCAGCGATGAGCATCCCTGGCCCACGCGGCGAGCTGCCTGGCGGTGGCGGGAACCACAAGGTCGATGACTACCTGAACTTCGCCGCCGAGGAATATCTACGGGCCTATATCGCCCGGGGCGGGACTGCCGTCAAGCTGGTGGTCACCGGGGACCGCGACGTTGCGCGGCATTTCGCCATCGGGCTGGCCGAACTCGCCGTGCCGATCGCGGACGGGTTCCTGCACGTGTCCGTGGACGCCGCCGGTACCCGGGTCCACCTCATGGACCAGTTGTTCTGCGCCATCGCCCGGCAGGTCGACTGGATGACCCTCGCGGGCCGGGTGCTGCGTGACGCGTATCGGCAGGCGGGTTTCCCGGCTGCGGGGCCCGGCGACGCGGAGCTGACCGTCGCGGCCGTGGCCGCGTACCACGAGGTCGACGCCACGGAGCTGTACCGCAGCATCCGGCGGGCGCTGGAGAGCGCCGTGCTGGCGGACCACAGCCTCGCGCACGAGTTCCGGGTGGCGATGCTTCGACTGTGTCAGGCACTCCTGGCCCACGGCGATGTCGGGGAGGCCGACCGGGCTGCCGTGCTGGGCTGGCTGCACGGCGAGAAGGTGCCGGCCGCGCAGTTGCGCGCGGTACTGCTGCACACCAAGATTGCGCGGCACAATGCCCGCTCTATGCTGATGTCGCTGACCAGGTGGGTCCGGCAGGCCGGCCTGGCGGGAGTGGTGCTGCAGCTCGATCTGGAGCGCATCGCGGTCAGCCGGCGCCCGCCTGCCGAGGAACGCGAAGGGCTTTATTACTCCAAGGCCGCCGCGCTCGACGCGTATGAGTTGCTGCGTCAGCTCATCGATGCCACCGACGAGCTGGCAGGCCTGTTCGTGGCGGTGTTGCTGCCGCCGGAGCTGGTCACCGACGAGAGCCGTGGCCTGCCCGCCTACAGCGCGCTGCACCTGCGAGTCGCCGACGAGGTCCGCGACCGCAACCGGGCCAACCCCTACGCTGCGCTTGTGCGGCTCGATGTACGACTGGAGGCGGTCAGGTGACCGCGTTGGCCGAGGCGGAAGTATCAGAATCCCTGGTCGTGAGGCGGCGCGCGGTCGAGGCGCTCCGCACCGGCGTGCCGAGCCTGGACGCCGTCGCCCTGCTCGGTTCCGGGCAGACCGAGATCGAGGACCGGTTCCTGGAGCTGCTGGGCGCGGCGCGCGAGGGGACGGCCGGCGGGATGCTCATCGGGGGCGGCTTCGGCTCCGGCAAGTCCCACCTGCTGGAGCACCTCATGCGCCTGGCCCTGGACGAGGGGTACGCGGTCAGCCGGGTCGTGGTGAGCAAGGAGACGCCGCTGCACGATCCGGTGAAGGTGTTCCGGGCCGCGGCCGATAGCGCTGTCGTGGCGGGGCGGCACGGTTCGGCCATCGCCGAGGCCGCCGCCGAGCTCGACGTGCACGGCCCGGCCTACGCGGAGCTCCTGCGCTGGGCGATGTCGCCGGCCGCCGACCTCAACGGGCGGTTCGCGGCCTCCCTCCTGCTGTACGCCAAGATCCGGGATCAGGACCCGGAGTTCGCCGACGTCCTGGTGCGCTTCTGGTCCGGTGACCCGATCAACGCACCGGAGCTACGCCGCAGGCTCAAGGCAGTCGGCGAGGGAACGGTCATGCTCACGCCGGCGCCGGTCAGGGTGCTGGGGGAGCAGCGCCTGCGGTTCGCCGCGAGGCTGATGACCGCAGCCGGCTGCGCGGGCTGGCTGGTGCTCTTCGACGAGGTCGAACTGATCGGCCGCTACTCCGTGATGCAACGCGCGAAGTCCTACGCCGAGATCGCCCGCTGGATCAGGGGAACGCACGACGCACCGGGCCTGCCGATCGCCGCGGTCCTGGCGATGACGGACGACTTCGAGGCCGCTGTCATCACGGGTAAGAAGGACCGCGAGAACATTCCGGCGAAGCTGCGGGACAAGCAGTCGCCCGAGGCCGCCGAGCTGGCCACAAGGGCCGGGCTGGGCATGCGCATCATCGACCGCGAGATGACGCTGCTCACTCCGCCGGACGCGGCCGAGCTGGACAGGACATACGCCCGTTTGAAGGAACTCCACGGCGCCGCGTTCGGCTGGAGCCCGCCGGACATCGCGGGACTCGAGCGTCTCGGTGCCACCCGGATGCGCCAGTACATCCGCGCGTGGATCAACGAGTGGGACCTCCTGCGGCTGGACCCGGAGTTCCAGCCGCAGACCGAGGCGCTTGACCTCGGCACCGACTACCGCGAGGACACCGACCTGGAGGGCGTGCTCGGGGAAGAAGCCTGAGATCGTGGGACCCCACATCGGGGTTTCGGCGGTCTTCGTCCCCGACGCTCTCCCCCGCGCCGGCCGGTTCGCGCTCTGGGATGCCGAGGCCAGCGCGGCCAGGGTCAGCGCGGCCAGCGTCGCGGGCTCCGACACGCTCGAGCTGTTTACGGGTTCTGCGGGAGAACTGCGAAAGCGCGCGATAACGGTGCGTTTCCTGTCGATCGAAGAGGCCTTGCCGCTGCTCCTGTCGGCTCAGGATAAAAGCCCTTCGCTGGCCGCGTGGTCCGCGGCGGCCCTGGCCGGCCTGGACCTGATCGCCCGAGGCCGGCTCCTGCCGGCCGTGAGCTCTAGCGGGTACGGCACCTGGCGGATCGGCCCGCTGGAGGCGGCCGACGCCCAGCGTTTGCACGCCCTGGCTGCGGCACTGCCGCCGGAGGGGCACGCCCTGGCCTTGCCCGGCTCCTGGCCGGCGGTCAGGGTGCCGGAGCCCGCGGCGTTGATCCGGGACCTCTGGGACGCTCTGGCCGACACCCTGCCGCGTGCGCCTCACCTGCCGCGCTTGGACACCGAGGTGCGCGGTGCCCAGAGTGCCTTCGCCGGCTGGGCGGCGGCGAAGGTGCGGGGCCCGCTCGACTGGCTGCGACCCGACGAAACCGCCAGGGTAGTACTTCGGGTCGCCCTGCCCGCCACCGAGGATGCGGCGTACCTGGTCGAGGTGTGGTTGCGCAGCGCCGCCGATCCCAGCCTGCTGATCGAGGCCGCGCAGCTGTGGGCCGCTCCGCCGGCCGTCACAGCCCGGTTCGGCCAGGATCCTGAGGCGACGCTGCTGCTCGCGCTCCGCCGGGGTGCGCGCGCCTGGCCGCCGCTGGCCGCGATCCTCGGGCAGCGGTCGCCACGCCCGATCGAGGTCGCCGATGCGGCCATCACCGAGTTGCTAGACGAGGCCAAGCAGCTGTCGGTGGACGGCATTGAGGTGCTGCTCCCCGCCGAACTGCTCGGCGAGCCACTCGCGCTCCGGGCGGTGGCCACCCCTGCTCCCGGCAGCGCGACCGAATCGGCATTCGGCCTGGCCGAGCTGCTGAACTTCACCTGGCAGCCGACTGTGGGCGGTGAGCCGCTCTCGGCGGAGGAGCTGACCCAGCTCGCCGCCGCCAAGCGCTCGCTGGTTCAGCTGCGGGGCCAGTGGGTCAAGGTCGACGCGGAGCTGCTGCGCAAGCTCCGGCGCAAACGTCGGCCGCTGACCGGTGCCACGGCGCTGGCCGCCGCGCTGGCCGGCCGCATCGACATCGACGGAGAGCTGGTCGAGTTCGAGCCGACCGGCGCGCTGCTGGCGCTGAAGAACACCCTGCTGACCTGCGCCGGGCAGGACCGGCCGCGTATCGGTGTCCCCGCCGCTCTGAACGCCACCCTTCGGCCCTACCAGGAGCGCGGCCTGAGCTGGCTGGCCGGCATGGTTGAGCTGGGTCTCGGCGGCTGCCTCGCCGACGATATGGGCCTGGGCAAGACCATCCAGGTCATCGCGCTGCATCTGCACCGCCAGGCACAGGACTGCCCGGCGCACCCTGGCCCGACCCTGGTCGTGTGCCCGACCTCCCTGCTCGGCAACTGGGAACGTGAGGTCGCCCGCTTCGCGCCTGGCATCGCGGTGCGCCGCTACCACGGCGACGGCCGCCACCTCCAGGACGTGGCCCGGGACGAGATCGTCCTGGTCACCTACGGCCTCGTCCGAAACGACGCCGAGGAGCTCGCCGAGGTCGGGTGGGGGCTGATCGTGGCCGACGAGGCCCAGTACGTGAAGAATCCGCTGTCCCGCACGGCTCGGCAGCTGCGTACCCTGCCCGCCGGAGCCCGGCTCGCCCTGACCGGTACCCCGGTGGAGAACCGGCTCTCGGAACTGTGGTCGCTGCTCGACTGGACCACACCGGGACTGCTCGGCTCGCTGGACAGCTTCACGGCGGCCGTGGCCGTCCCGGTGGAGCGCTACCGCGATCCGGACGCCACCGAGCGGCTCGCCCGGCTGATCCGGCCGTTCCTGCTCCGCCGCCGCAAGACCGACCCGGGGATCGCCCCGGAGCTACCGGCCAAGACCGAGACCGACCGGATCGTGCCGCTGACCTCCGAGCAGGCCTCGCTGTACAAGGCCGTGGTCGCCCAGAGTCTCGCCGACATCTCGGCGAGTTCCGGGATGGCGCGACGCGGCCTGGTAGTCAAGCTCCTCACCGAGTTGAAGCAGATCTGCAACCACCCAGCTCAGTACATGCACGAGCCGGGGCCGATCCCCGGCCGTTCCGGCAAACTCGCCGCCCTCGACGACCTGCTCGAAGTGATCCTGGCGGAGGGCGATTCCGTGCTGGTCTTCAGCCAGTACGTCAAGATGTGCGAATTGATCGAGAAGCATCTCGCGGCCCGCGACATCAAGACACTGTTCCTGAACGGAAAGACGATCGAACGAGACAAGATGGTGGCCGACTTCCAAGACGGCGCGGCCCCTGTCTTTCTGCTCTCCCTCAGGGCCGGCGGCGTCGGGCTCAACCTGACCAGGGCCACCCACGTCGTGCACTACGACCGCTGGTGGAACCCCGCCGTGGAGGACCAGGCGACCGACCGCGCCTACCGAATCGGCCAGGGCCGTCCCGTCCAGGTGCACCGGCTCGTCGCCGAGGGCACCATCGAGGACCGGATCGCCACTCTGCTCCTCGACAAGCGCGCGCTCGCCGAGTCGGTTATCGGCAGTTCCGGGGACCCGCTCGGCGAGGGCTGGCTCACCGAGCTCTCCACCGCCGACCTCACTGCCCTCGTCAGCCTTGCCCCAGACAGGGCGATCGGGTGAGGCCCCCCGAGCACCGTCGGACCAAGTGCGGAGCGGCCTGGCTCGACGCGCTCACCGAGCGGGCCGGGATGGACCCCGACCGGCTGATCCGGGGTCGGAGCTACGTGCGTGGCAACCGGGTGAGTGACCTGGAGATCATGCCCGGCGCCATCGACGCCCAGGTCCAGGGAAGCCGCGCCCGGCCGTTCGCTGTGACCGTCAGCGTCCCCGTTTTCAACGACTCCGGCTGGGCGAGGCTCCTGGACGAGGTGGCCGCCGAGGTCGGGCACCTCGCGGCGCTCCTCGACGGCGACCTCCCGCCCGGCTTGGGCGCCGACCTGGACCTGCGCCCCGGCCCCGGCGAGCTACACACCTCGTGCTCCTGCCCCGACTGGGCCGACCAACCGTGCGAACACTCCGCCTCCGTCTGCTACCTGACCGCCGACGCTCTCGACGCCGACCCGTTCGCCCTGCTGCTGCTCCGGGGGCGGACGAAGGACGACGTGCTCGCCGCGCTCCGTGATCGCAGACAACCAGCCTGGTCGGCCCCGGCGGGCATGCTGGCCAGGGACGCTTACCGAAGAGCACTCGCCCCGTTGCCGGCGCCCGCGCTGCCGCCTCGCCGGCCCGGCCCTCCCGCCCGGCTCCTCGCCGACCCGCCGCTCGCTTCCGGGGTCAGCGCCACGGAACTCGCCGAGCTGGCCACCATCGCGGCGCGACTCGCCTGGGAGCTTCTGTGCGGACCGACCGAAACCTGACATCGCGTCACGAGCACCTCTGCGCGCGGCCAGGGAGGCACTCGATGCCCTCAGCGCTATCCCTTGCGGGCTACGCCGCCGACCATCGTCAGGACGTGGCTGGTGTTGATGACGGACTCGTCGTCGGGACGCCATTTCCAGACCTCGGTCAGTCCTGGCTCGACGATCTCGAAGTCGCCGAAGAAAGCGGCTACCTCGGCCCTCGTCCGTGCAGGACCCGTGGCCCTGCGATACATCCCGTCGAGCGCGCGCGTCTCATCGCTGCGGGTCTCGGTCCCGGAAGCATGCTCAGGGGAGAATTCGGCGTGCGAGATGACCAGGTAACTGCCCGGGGCCAGCGCATCGCGAAGTGTCGCCACGCTCCCGGCAGGGTCGTCCTCGTCGCGGATGAAGTGCAGGATAGCGACCAGCAGGAGAGCGACGGGCTGATCGAGATCGATGAGCGCGCGCAGCCCAGGAAGAGCCAGCAGCTCGTCCGGCCGCCGGAGGTCAGCCTCGATGACGGTGGTCCGCCTGTTCTCCGCGAGCAGTGCCAGGCCGTGACTCACGACGACGCCGTCGTTGTCCACATAGACGACATGTGAGTCGGCGGCGGCATGCTGGGCGACCTGGTGAACATTGTCCTGAGTGGGCAGCCCGGCTCCGATGTCGACGAATTGCCTGATGCCAGCGTCGGCGCAGAAGCGCACGGCCCGGCTGAGGAATCTGCGGTTCTGCAGCGCGATACTCCGCATCTGCGGTACCGCGCTCAGCGATAGCTCGGCGGCTGCCCTGTCGGCGGCGAAGTTGTCCTTCCCGCCCAGAAGGTAGTCATAGACCCGCGCCAGGTTCGGCGTCTCAACGTCAACGCCCGACGGCAGGCTCTCGGGCTCCGTCACAGTCATCCCCCTCGACGACCCGGTGATCGCACCTCAGGGTATAAGACGCCAAGCTCGCGAGCTGCCCTGCTCACCGGGCTGCCCGCCGGCACACCGCAGCAGGCCCTCGACACCGCCTGCACCGTCCACCTCGCCAGGCCCGGCCACGGGCCAGGCCGGTGACCCCCGGCCCCAGCCTCCCGTTGCCCGCCACTGCTGATGAGCTCGTGACGGTCATTCCCCGCGAGCGCATTCCAGCCCAGCAGTCAGCGCAGCGTCTCGCGGGGGTGACTCCGGCATGGCCGGCCCGGGATTAACTACTGCGGCAGCACTCCGACCGAGTCCGCGTAAAACGCCGATTCAGCCACGTGGAACGCCAGCTGGCGCAACGTCCAGGCCGTACCCGCCTGCTCGTCCAGCTGCTGACCGCTCAGCGACCGAAGGCGCACGTCCCAGATCAGCGCCAGCCGCCGCAGCCGGCTCCGGGCCTCGTCCAGGTCATCAGCCGTGAAGGCAGCCAGGTCAGCAGGCGCGGTGACCGCGGAGGCGTGCCAGCGGTCTGGTTCCGTGGCCCGGCCCGCTAGCCGTGCCTCAAGCTCGGCAAGGTGATCAACGAGGTGATCAGCCACCCGCCGCATTGCCTTGTGCGGTGTATAGATCCGCAGCGGCTCGCCTTCGGCGGGTACCTCGATGGGGCGGCCGTCCCACTGCGGCCAGGTCGCGGCCACCCGCAGGACGTGGTCCACCATGCCGGTCACAACATCAGCAGGGTGCCGGTCATCGACCGCAGGCCCGGGATCGGTCATGAGGACATCATGCCGCGCAGGACTGACACTCACGACGCAACCACCGCGACACACGAGGCCCGCGCCGAGTGAGACCCACCCCCGAGGAACTTACAGTTTCACCCGCTAAGGGGGCGCGGCGCTTGGCACGCAGGCGAAGCTTGGCGCGGACCTGATGGCCGTCGGGGGGAAGCCGGGGTTGGCGGCGGCGCGGGCGGCGGCGATGGTCAAGGCCAGGGGCAGCCGCGCGCACACGGTCGCGCCGCGCCCGCGCCCAGCCCTCCGGTAGATACGGACATTCTTAAATTACCGGTTCGGATTGAACTGGCTATAGGGGGCTATAGGGGGTGTAATCCGAACCACTAAGAACCTCCATCCGATTTGTCCGCTTCAGGGTGGGGCTCAGCTCATCGTGACGGCCCGGCGCTTCGGGTGTAAATCGCATGAGAAAGTGTAAAACTCCAGGTATTTAAAGACCGGGTCATGCGAATACCGGCGCGGTCGCTACGCCATGGCCGAGATATAGTTCGCTCATGCAGCAGCCGACCTCTCGCGTGGCCTCCGGTGACTTACTTAGCCAACTCGGCCTGATTATGAAAAATGGTATGTTCTGCACGGCCGAGGAGCGCCATCAGCACCTGCTTGAAGTGTTTCAGGCGGCCGAGTCCGCGCAGCTCAATGCTCTGCTGAGCGTGCCTGATGACCTGGCCCTGGCCGCTGAGTTCGTGCACGCCGTCCTAGATGAGCTCGACGAGCGGCGTTGCGCGGCGGCGGCCGAGGTGCACGAGGTGCTGGGCCGCGCAGCGCCGATCATTGTCGGGTGGCCGGAATGACGGGCGAGCGGCCGCGGTGAAATGGCTCATAGACTGCGACGTAGTCGCAGTTCCGGCCCAGCCGGGGCTTCCTGTCCTCCAGCGCCCCGGGTCGGCCGATACGGTTGTCCCGATCAAGGAGAACGATGAGCCCCTGGTCTCGCTGGCCGGGGTCGTGAGAACGCACCCCGTCTATTCCTGGCTGGGCTTTCGGCAGGTCACCGGCGAGATGCAGGTGCGGGCGGGCGTGCTGGACAGGCTTGATCGCGCCTCACGGAGGCTGCCGCCGGAGTTCGAGATCGTCGTCATCGATGCCCACCGTACCCGTGCCTTCCAGGCGGAACTATGGGCTCATTACTCGGCCGCGACCACGGCCACGTCGCTGGGCGGCTTCGTCGCAGATCCCTGGGGTGATTCCCCGGTTCCCCCGCATGTCACCGGCGGCGCGGTGGATCTGACCCTGGGCTGGCGCGGCGCGGTGCTCGGGCTGGGCACTGACTTCGACGCGTTCTTGCCGGATGCGGCACCGGCCGCGCTTGAAGCACAGGCCGGCCGCACCGCCCGGGACCTGCGCAGGCTGCTGGCCGGGAGCCTGCACGCCGAGGGGATGGCGGTCATCGGGTCGGAATGGTGGCACTGGTCCTATGGGGACCAGTACTGGGCAGCCATTACCGGCGCGCCGGCCGCAATCTACGATGAGATCACCTAACCGGAAAAGAGCGCATTTATGACCGCTGGCGGACGCTTAGGGTCAAGAAATGGCGCGGTAGCGCGCCCGCGGACGCGATAGCTTATTTCCGTGTCCCTGCGTAGTTACCTAGAAGGCCGGGTGTTCGCTGATCTGGCAGACGGGCCGGGCCCGTTAATAGTGGGCCTGCACGGGTGGGGCCGTGATCGCCGTGACTTGCAGGGCGCGCTGAGCGCATATTCACATCTACTGATGGATCTGCCCGGATTTGGATTGTCACCCCCGCCGGAAGAAGCCTGGGGGGCAGCCGACTACGCTTCCTGCGTTGCTGCCGCGCTTGACGAGCATGGACTCGCGGAGCCCGTCCTGGTAGTGGGCCACAGTTTCGGCGGCCGGGTGGCGGTCTGCCTGGCCGCCAGTCGGCCCGATCTCGTCCGCGGAATGGTCTTGTGCGGCGTGCCGCTGCTGAGGCCGCCGGGCTCCGGGAAGCCGCCACCCGCCTACCGCCTGGCCCAGCGTGCGCGTCGGGCGGGGCTGCTGAGCGCCCGCCAGTTCGAGGCCATGCGCCGGGCGCGGGCATCCGACGACTACAACGCGGCCTCCGGGGTGATGCGGCAGGTTCTCGTTCAGGTGGTGAACGAGTCCTACGACACGCAGTTGCGGGCGGTCGCGTGCCCGGTGGCGCTGCTGTGGGGAAGCGCCGACCGGGCCGTGCCCGCCGCCATGGTCGAGAGGGCCAGGGCACTGCTCGCCAGGCCGGCCGCCACGGAGATTGTCGACGGCGCCGGCCACGACGTGCACCGGCAAGAGCCCGGTCGGCTCAGCTCCATGATCGGGAAAGTCCTGGACAGCTCGGCTGGGGTGCCGCCATGGTGATTGCCCTGATCGCGGTGGCGGCCATGGTGATCGCCGATTTCCGGTGGCTGCGGGTTACCCAGCGGGAGCACTACATCCCCGGTGCGTGCCTGCGGGTAGCGCTGCGCTGGTCTCGCCGCCGCCCGCCCGATCAAGTACTAGCCCCCGGCATCGGCGTGGCGGCGATGCTGGCCCTCGCCGGCTGGTGGCCGGCCGTCGCGGCCGGTGCCGCCCTGGTGGCCGCCGCGGGCGCGGCGGCCTTCCCGGTACCTATGCCGCTGCTCCGGGGCCAGCAGCGACTGGTCGGCACGCCCCGCCTGCGCAGGCTCGCGGTGATCTGCGCGCTGCTGGAGGCGCTCGCGGTCGGTGCCGCGCTGGGCCTGCACAGGTCCGCGGCGGTCGGGACGCTCGCCGTCCTGGTGCCGGTCGTGGTCGATGGGGCCGCGCTGATCGCCGGCCCGGTGGAGGCGCGACTGGCCGGCCGCTACCGCGCTAAGGCTCAGGCCACCCTCGCGCGGATCTCCCCGAGGGTTATCGCCGTTACCGGCTCCTATGGCAAGACCTCGACCAAAAATCACGTCCGTGATCTCATCAGCGGAGTCTTCAACGTCGTCGCCAGCCCGGCGAGCTGGAATAACGCTGCCGGGCTCGCCCGGACAGTCAACGAGCACGTCGACCCGGACACGCAAGTGCTGGTGGCCGAGATGGGCACCTACGGCCTCGGGGAGATCCGGGCGATGTGCTCGTGGGTAAAGCCGGAAATCGGGATTATCACGGCGATAGGCCCGATGCACCTGGAGCGCATGAATACGCTGGAGACCGTCACCCAGGCCAAGTCCGAGCTCCTTGAGGGAGTTCGCGTCGCGATCCTGAACGTCGACGACGAGCGACTGGCCCAGATCGCAGACGCCACGGCCGGCGCTGAGGTGTGGCGCTGCGGCACTCGCCGGCAGCCTGGCCTCGATGTCTCGCTCGAACGCGATGATGGCGTGGTCACCATCCGTTACCAGGGCGCCGTGATTGGCTCCTTCACGAGCCCCCCCGGATTGCACCTCGTGAACGTCGCGTGCGCGCTGGCAGCGGCCCTGGCCATCGGCGTGCCGGCCGCCAAGGTAGTCCCTCGGCTCGGCGACCTGTCCGTGCCGGCGCACCGCGCGGCCCAGGGCGTTAGCGACAGCGGGCTGGTCGTGATCGACGATACGTATAACTCCAACCCGAGCGGGGCCCGGCACGCGCTGGAACTGCTGGAACTGGCCGTTCCGGGCCCGCATCGCCGCGCCGTGGTCACCCCTGGAATGGTCGAGCTGGGGCCTGCCCAGGACGACGAAAACCGCGCTTTCGCCGAGGCCGTGGTCAAGGCGGACGCCGTCCTGGTGGTGGTGGGCTGGACCAACCGGCGGGCGCTAGTCGCGGGCGGCAGGCACGGGCAGATCGTCAGGGTCCCGTCGCGGGCCGCGGCCCGCGAGTGGGTCCGGTCGGAACTGACGGCCGGGGACGGCGTCCTGTGGGAAAACGACCTGCCGAACCACTACCCGTGATCGCGTCGGGTACGGCCAGCGCCGCCGGGGAGGCGCGGCGATCCTTCACCGGAAGAACGGGCGGAGAAATTCTGTGAAAGCCAGTGAGAATGTCGGAGTTGTCTTCGGCGGGCCGGGCCCTGAGCATGACGTATCGGTGCTGACCGGCCTCCAGGCGGAGCGGTGCCTGAATGACCATGGCAGCCGGGCCACCAGCATCTACTGGAGCAAGGGCGGCGAGTTCTATGACGTCGGCCCGGGGCGCGAGGCGGCGAGCTTTCGTGAGGGCGTCCCGGCCGGCTCCGACCCGCTCTTCGTCGGCCTGGGAAGTGGGCGGGGAAGTGGGCGGGGAGCCGAGCGGGGCTTTTCCCGCCGCCGGAAGCTGGGACGGGCCGTGCCGGTCACGCTCCGGGCGATTGTGGTCTGCTGCCATGGCGCACCGGGCGAATGCGGCCGGCTGCAGGGACTGCTCGATCTGATGGGCGTGCCCTACACCGGCCCGACCCAGGCCGGGGCGGCGCTCGGAATGGACAAGCTGGCCTTCGCCGCCGTCGCTGAGCAGGCGGGCGTGAGCGCCATCCCGAGGATGGACCTGGCTACCGCGGACGAGCGGTCCTTGCAGGCCCTCGGAAATCCGCTGATCGTGAAGCCTCGCTACGGCGGGTCGTCCCTGGGCGTTGAGCTGGTGGACGACCTGGACAGTGTGCGGGCGCTGGCGCGATCGAGCCCGCTGTACGTGGCAGGCGCCCTCGTGGAGCCGTTCCTCAAGGGCTGGTTTGACATCAACATTGCCCTCCGCAGCTGGCCGACGACTCAGCTATCGGCGATCGAGCGGCCGCTCGCCCGCTCGGGCCCGTTACTGTCGTACCAGGATAAGTACGTGCCCGAGGAGGGGATGGCCGGGGCGGCACGCGAGCTGCCCGCCGCCGTGAACCCGGAGGTCGCCGCGACCGTGACGACCTGGGCGACCGCGATGGCTAAGGCGGCGGGATTGCGCGGGGTCGCGCGCCTGGACTTCATGACGGACGGGTCCAGGGTCCTGGTGAACGAGATCAACACGATCCCCGGCTCGCTGGCTCGGTACCTCTGGATAGACCCGGCGATACCGTTCATCAGGCAGCTCTCCGACCTGATCGAGGAGGCCGTGGCCCGGCCCGCTTACCGGCCGACCCTGGCGGGAGCGGACGGACGGCTGCTGCACAACGCCGCGTCTGTGGCGGCCAAGCTGGCCTGAGGAGGCCCCGCCCGGCCGGGCGGGGCCTCCTCCATCGGACCGGTTAGCCGCCCAGCAGCGGGCTGCTGACCTTCCAGGCGTACGGCCCGGGCGGCTTGCTGACTAGCACATTGAGGCCCAGCACCACTGCTCCGGCCTGGGCGCGAACGGTCGGCTGGAGCAAGTGCCGTCAGGGGATGGCCAGGTCACGGTCCTGACCGGGCCGCGATCGTGAGCCCGTAGACACCGCACATGGCCAGGCCGAGGACGAGTAACGACGGGGCGAGGACCCTGGCGTTGACGGCCCCGATGGCCAGTCCTATTCCGGCCGGCAGCGCGGCACCGCCGATGGCCGACGCCGCGACCTGCAGGCTCACCGTCCGCGTCGTCCCGGTAACGTCCCCGGCACCGACCCTGCCCGCTGTGGTGAGGGTGAGCAGGGGGAAGACCGGCGCGGCCGCCAGGCCGACGGTCATCAGGCCGATGACCGCCACCGAGCTTGGACCGGGCACTGTCATCAGCGCGGCGCCGAGGGTCACGCCCGCAATTGCGCCGCCAAGGACACGGGACGGGCCTACTCGCTCGGCAACCGGGCCGAGGACAGCCCGCCCGACGAACATCATCGCCCAGTATGCCGATATAGCCGCGGCCGCGGCCTCGTGCGGAAGGCCGCGTCCGGCCGTCAGGAAGACGTAGCCCCAGATGCCTGCTCCGGATTCGATGCCAGTCTCGACGGCGGCGAAGGTCAGGGAGCCGAGGACTACTGCTCCTGGCGGCTTTCGGCGCCCTGCTTCGGCAGAGTGCCCGGGTGCGCCCTCGCCCGGGCTGGCCCTGGGTGGTGTCAGGGGGCGCGGGGGCGTCTCCCAGCTCCGGCGAGCCAGGGTGAACACGAAGGCGAGGGCCGCTAGGGCTACCGCGCTGATCCCGTAGGTCCAGCGCCAGCTCAGCCCGTTACTGAGGAGCGCTGTGACCAGTAGCGGGCCGATGGTGGCGCCGAGGCCGTAGCTGGCGTGCATCCAGTTGATGTCCCGCGCGCCGAAATGGCTGGCCGCGTGCGCATTGAGAGCGGAGTCGATCGCCCCGAAGCCGAGCCCGAAGAGCACTGTCCCGCCAGTGAACACCCACAGCGACGGCGCGAGGGCTTCCACCGCGAGCGCCAGCGCCGCCAGCATGGTGGCGAGGGCCAGGACCGGGCCCACCCGCACTCGAGACAACAGGCGCCCGGTAGCAGCGCTGGACATCACCGAGGCGGTGACCCCGAATGCCAGCAAGATCCCGAGGGCCCCGACCGGCTCATGGAAGCTGAGCTGCATCGAAGGCCACGCCAGGCCCAGGATAGAGAAAGGCACGGCGACGCACAGGTACGCCAGGGAGGCAAGAAGAGGGGCGGGCACAGTGAGAACATCCTTTGAGTCGCTGAAGGCGATGCCCGCTGGACTTGCCGCGCGCCAGAAAGGCGCCGGGACAAGCCCAGGGGTGGGTTCGCTGTGCCGCACGTCGGGGCAGCACGCGATGACAGGTCGGTAGGCGACCTATTGCGTCAACGCGCGCTTCGCTGCCCGGGCACCCCAGCTCCTCGAAGTCTTCACTGCAGGACCGTCCGCGCGATTCACCCTCGGGGCTGGTCTTCCACGACGCCGCCAGCCGGGCAGCGCCGTCAGTGACGCGGGGCGAGGCTCTACGATTGCCGATGACGGCGCCGTAGCGCACACCTCGCCGAGCTGAACCGGAGTCATAGCGATGCCTGACACCGCCCGGCCATTGCCGGCATTCGATACCGCGGTGCCAAACGTAGCCCGCATGTACGACTTCATGCTCGGTGGCAAGGACAATTACGCCAGCGACAGGGACGCGATGGCCAAGATTCTGGAGATAGCGCCGGAAACGCCGCAACGGGCGCGGCTGAACCGGGCGTTTCTCGGCCGTGCGGTCCGTTATGTCGCCGGCCAGGGCGTCCGGCAGTTCCTGGATGTCGGCGCCGGCCTGCCGACGCAGGACAACGTCCACCAGGTCGCCGGGGCGGTGGCGCCGGATACCCGTACCGTCTATGTGGACAACGACCCGGTCGTGCTCGCCCATGCCCGCGCGCTGCTGGCCACCGACCAGCAGGCTGCGGTCGTCGCGGGCGATGTGCGCGATCCCGCCGGGATCCTTGGCAACCCGATGGTCACGAAACTGCTCGACTTCACCCGCCCGGTGTGTGTCCTGCTGGTCGCGGTCCTGCACTTCGTTCCGGACTCCGCCGATCCCGCCCGCATCGTCGCCGCCTTCCGCGACGCTATCGCGCCGGGCAGCTACCTGATCTTGTCGCACGCCACCACGGAGGGGGCGCCACCCCGAGAGCTCACCCGAGGCAGCGAAGCTGAATCCGTCTACGACCGGGCCAGTGCCCCGCTCAGGTTGCGCGATACCCGGCAGGTCGCGCCGATGCTCGACGGCTTCTCCCTGGTTGAGCCCGGGCTCGTGCACGTCAAGACCTGGCGGCCGAACGGCCCGGTCTGGAACGGCTATGACGCATTCCTCGGTGCGGTCGGCCGCAAGGACTAGCCACCACAGTGACCGCGTAGCCGGCCAGCGGGCGAATGAGCTGTCGCGCCGCGCTAGCCCGGCTGCCGTTAGCGTGAAGCCTTTTGGGGGTCCTGACCCCTAAAAGGCTTCACGATCTTTTCCCAATCCGCACTGCTGGGGCAGCTGGGGCAGCTGGGGCAGCGGCGGCGGCCGGGGCAGCGGCGGCGGCCGGCGCGGGTCGTCAGGGAGCGGCCGGCCCGACCGTGTAGGCGTAGGGAAGTGCGGCGATCACTTGGGACTGACTGGAGATGCTGGTGTTGCTGACCACATCCAGGACGCCCTGGACGACGGTGCCCACCGCCGCGGTGGGCGTGATGTTGACGGTGACCGGTCCGGCCTGGCCCGCCGCCAGGTAGGCCGGCGCGGCGACGGCACCTCCGGTGAGGTCACCGGTGGCAGGAGGCTGTCGCGTTAAGGGTGATTCTGGCGGGGTTGGCGGGGGTGGCGGGGTGGCGCTGCGGCCGGAGTCGGCGGGTCCTCGCCCGGCCGGGGCTCCCGCCGGGACTTGCGGTCGCTCCGGGCATGGCTTAGGGCTGCGCCGGAACC
>Ga0209839_10000276_pt1 | contig 26810 bp, 21 predicted proteins | sample OrgsoiDNA2013050_FD_185800 | JGI IMG/M metagenome (GOLD analysis project Ga0209839, IMG submission 185800) | Permafrost soil microbial communities from the Arctic, to analyse light accelerated degradation of dissolved organic matter (DOM) -... | ecosystem: Environmental > Terrestrial > Soil >... | reverse complement strand
CCTGCAGGGCACCGGCAAGACCATCGTCGAGATCAGCCCGAGCGGTCACCGGACCCTGTTCGCGAGCATCGGCAAGCTGCCAGGCGCCTGCCCCGGCGGGGTCGGGCTGAGCACGGCGCTGGCCGTCCTGCCCGGCGGCTGGGTAGTCGTCGGCAGCACGCCCTCGGCCAACGGGATGGCATCGACCGCGAAGGCCGGCTGCCTCATCGTCCTGGGCAGCCGCGGCCGGGTCCGGGAGACGATCTCCGGCCACGGCATCAAGGGCCCGTGGGACGCGACGTCGCTGAACCTGGGCGCCGCGCACGCGGAGCTGTTCGTGACCAACGTGCTGAACGGGACGGTCGCCGCGCACGGCTCCGTCGTGCACCGGGGCACGGTCCTGCGGCTGCTGCTGCGGGTCTTCCGCAATCGGCCGCCCCAGTTGCAGGCCGTTACCAAGATCGGTTCCGGGTTCGCCGAGCAGACCGATCCCGCGGCGTTCGTGATCGGGCCGACCGGGGTTGGGCTGGGCCGTCATGACACGCTGTATGTCGCCGACACCCGTGGGAACCGGATCACGGCCATCCCGAACGCGGCGGTCCGGAACACCAGCGCGGGGACCGGCTCGGTGCTCACGCATAACGGGAAACTGGACAATCCGCTCGGCCTGGCCATCGCCCCGGGCGGTGACGTGCTCACCGTGAACGCGAACAACGGCCTGATCGTCGAGACGACCCCGGGCGGCACGCAGATCCTCACCAAGTCGCTGGACAGCTCGGGCAGCCCGAAGGGCTCCGGAGCCCTGTTCGGCCTGGCGGTGGCGCCCCACGGTCGCGGCGTCTACTACGTGGACGACGCGGTCAACACGCTGCGCCTGCTGCACTAGGGAGCAAGGGCTGGCGAGCAGGGGGCCGCGGAGCTACTGTCCGCGGCCCCCGAGCCAGCGGTCCAGCCAGTCAAACTGCTCGGCCAGCATGTGCAGGACCGACTCGCGCGCCACGTAGCCGTGGCTCTCGTGCGGCAGGATGACCAGCCGCGCGGTTCCGCCGGTGCCCTGGACGGCCTGAAAGAGCCGCTCGGACTGGATCGGGAAGGTCCCCGAGTTGGCGTCCAGCGCCCCGTGCATGAGCAGGATGGGCGCGCTGATCTGATCGGCGTAGCGGAACGGCGACATCCGGTCGTAGACCTGCGGTACCTCCCAGAAACTGCGGCGCTCGGTCTGGAAGCCGAACGGCGTCAGCGTCCGGTTGTAGGCGCCGCTGCGGGCGATCCCGGCCGCGAACAGGTCGGTGTGGGCGAGCAGGTTCGCCGTCATGAAGGCGCCATAACTATGGCCGCCGACCGCTACCCGGCTCCGGTCGACAATGCCCTCCTCGTCAAGCGCGCCGATATGCGCCGCCGCGGCCGCGGTGATCTGCTCCACATAGGTGTCGTTCATGGTGTCCGGATCGCCGATCACCGGCACCGTCGCGTTGGCCAGCACCGCGTAGCCCCGCAGCACGAACCAGGTCGGGTCGAAGGCCTGCAGCCGGGTGAACCGCTTCGTGCTGCCGCGGACCTGGCCGGCCGTCGCGGCGTCGCCGTAGTCGAGCGGGTAGGCCCAGACGACGAGCGGCAGCCTGCCGTCGCGCTGCCGGTCGTAGCCGGGCGGCAGGTAGAGCATCCCCGTCAGCTGTACTCCGTCACCGCGATCGTAGCTGACCAGCCGCTTGTCCAGCCCGGTGAGCTGCGGATGCGGATCCGGCCAGGAGGTGAGCTGACGGCTGTCGGTACCAGCCAGACCGGGGCCAGACAGGTCTGTGCCAGCCAAGCCAGTGCTAGCCAAAGCGGCCGAGAACAGGTTCGGCGGCTCGGTCTGGCTCTCGTGCCAGATCAGCACCCGTTCGCGACCGCCGGCCAGGAAGCCGAGGACCACCTCATAGACGTCGTCCGGGCTGCGGAAGAGCCGGGTCGCCGCCCCGGTCGCGAGATCCAGGCGGTCCAGGAACGGGCGGTCGCCGGACGGCCCCGCGCCCGCACCGCGCAGGTAGATCACGCCGCCGTCCTGCAGGACCCTGCGGGTGCCGTCGGGATGCAGCGCCATGATCGGCGTGCCCTGGTCGGCGTAGGAGTCGTCGGCCGAGCGATCGAAGATGGTCCGGCTCGCCTGCGGCTGGGACAGGTCGGACAGCCAGGTGGTGAGCCACCGCCGTTCCCGGTCGTGCTCGGTCAGCAGCACGCGGCCCGGCTCGCTCAGGTCCAGCCAGCCGAGGCAGCGGTGCTGGACCAGGACGCACTGCGCGGGTTCGGCGGAGAACGGGGCCGCCAGTCGCATGACCCGGTCCCGGTGCTCGGCCTCGGCGAGCGGGTCACCGCCGTCGAGCGCCTCGGCCCAGAGCAGGCTGGCGGGCGCCGACTCGGCCCAGGACACCCCCCGCGGCCCGGTCGGCACGCCCTGCCGGGGCACCTCGTCGCTGACCGGCAGGTCGGCGATCACCTGCTCCGCCGCGCCATCGGCCGACCACACCTCGACCCGCCGGGCGAAGTAGTGGTAAGGCACCCGGAAGGAGAACGGCCGCCGCAGCCGGTGCACGAGGACATGCTCCCCGTCCGGGGACTCGATCAGGTGCTGGTAGAGCCCGGGCGGCCCCAGTTCCTTGGCGGCGCCCGATGCCGGGTCGACCCGCAGCGGAACGGTCGTGGCCAGCGCCTCGAAGGCGCTCTCGTCGGCCTGGGTGCGCAGCAGGTCCTGGAAGGTGGCCATCTGCGAGCGCTTGCCGGCGGTCTCTTCCAGCTGCGGCTCGATCGGGGCGGCCGGCAGCTCAGGCGCCCCGGCTGGCGCGCCGAGTGCGAGCAGCGAGGCACCATCTCGCGACCACCGGACGGCCGCGGCGACGGAGGCCGGGTCACCGCCGAGGATGTCGCCAATGCGCAGGCCCGGAACCTGGCTGGCCGTGGCCGTGGCCGCGTCGGCGACCCACACGCCGATGCCGTCTGACTCGTCGATGGTGAACGCGAACCTGCGCCCGTCGGGAGCCCAGGTCGGCGCGCTGACCGAGGCCCCGTCCGGCAGCGGTATCGGCCGCTCCCGGCCGTCGGACAGGCGGATCACGGACAGGCCGGTCAGGCGGCGGGTCCGCTGGCGGGCGGTAATGACCGGGTCGATCCGGAGCCCGGCGAGCGAGAGGTAGGGCCGAGCCAGCCCGGCCACCGGCGGATACGCCTCGTACTGCACGAGCGCCACGAAGTTGCCGCCGGGCGCCAGCTGCGCCAGCGGCGTCGGCGGAGCGTCGATGATCGAGACAATGTCACTGTCGGGAACCTGGTAGGGCACTCTCACTCACTCTCGCCGCAGGCGGGCCACCGCACACCGCCCTAGGCTAGGCCGCTCAGGGCACCGACCACTGCTGGTTGGCGCCGCCGTTGCACGTCCACAGGTCGAGCTGGGTGCCCTGGGTGGTGGTAAATCCCGGATCGTCGAGGCACTTGCCGGAAGCTGGGTTAACCAGCTCGCCGTTCACCGCCAGCCACTGCTGGTTGGCGCCGCCGTTGCAGGCCCACTCCTCGATGAGCGCGCCGTTAGCGGCGCTGCCGCCGGTGATATCCAGGCAACTGCCGTTGATGCCGATGGTGCCGTTGCCCTCGATGGTCCAGTCCTGGGCCGCCGCGCCGTCGCAGTTCAACATCTGCACCTTGGTGCCGTTCGCGCTGGAGCCACCGTTATCGTCCATGCATTCGGCGGTGTCGTCGCCCGCGACGATCGGGCCAGTCGGGGTCGCCGAGCCGATCGGGGTGACGGAGAGGTTGTCGAACTGGTCGGTCTGGTAGCCGGAGGTGCCGAGCCCGATCATGCCCGAGCGGTAGGTGCTGTCGGTGACGCTGCCGACGGTCGCGGCGTCGATTGCCGCGCTGATGGCGGTGCCGTTGAACGTCAGGGCCAGGTGATGCCAGGTGCCGGTGCCGAGCGCGGCCACGGTGCCGCTGGCCAGCGTCGTGAGCGTGTCGCTGGTGTTGTTGCGGATGATCGACCAGGCGCCGGTGTTACTGACCTGCAGGTAGTACTCGTTGATGCCGGCCGGCCCGAAGCTGTGCTGGGTACCGACGCGGCCCAGGAGCTGCACCGCGCCCGCCTGCCGGATCAGGGCGTCGGCGGACACGGTGTAGTTGGCCCAGCTCAGGCTGCCGCCGATGGTGTAGGGGTTGGAGTTGCCGTCCCACTCGATCGGCTGGACCGCCGCCTGCTGCGCGGCGCACTGCCCGGACCGGCCGCCGGCGCACGGCTCGACCTCGAAGGCGCCCTGCTGCTGGGACAGGTAACGGGGCTGCTGGCCGACGGTGTCGCTGTCGAAGGTGTCGGAATAGGGCAGCGCCAGGGTGCCCTGAGCCGGGCTGGCCGCCGTGCCCTTGCCCTGCCCGCTGGTGGTGGTCAGCGTGTAGATGTAGCCGGGCTGCACGGTCAGGGAGTACGAGCCGTTCACCGGCGTGATGCTGGCCTGCTGGGCGAAGGTGTTGGCCGCGGTCGGGGCGCTCACGTCGGTGGACCACACGTGCACGGCGCCGGTAGACAGGCCGCCCGATACGGTCACGTTGACGGTCTGCGCCGCGGTCGCGGTGGTGGTCTCGATGATCGTCGAGTAGTCGGACCCGTTGGTGGACTTCAGCGAGACGTAGCTGCCGTTGGACTCGCTGCCGCCGAGGTAGCCGGAGCCGGTCTTGAGGAACTGCCAGCCCGGCTGGGTGAACTGGGTGACCTGGGCGGTGGCCCACAGGCTCTCGCCGACGCTGTAGGCGCCTGACCAGGGCTGGCTGGCCAGGACCAGGCCGTCGGTGTTGTAGGGCAGGTTCGGGTAGACGGCGGCGACCACCGGCCAGTTGATGTAGGCGGCCAGGCCGGCGTCGATGTAGCCGCGGGTGATGGAGCGGATCAGCGCGGGCGCCCCGGAGTTGAGATCCTGGGAGCCGTTCTCGCTCGCCCACAGCGGCTTGCCGGTGCTCGTCGCGGTGGCGTTGCCCGGGCAGGTGTCGGCGCTGCCGCCATCGCCGCCCAGACACGGGTAGTGCACGCCGATGATCGAGACCGCGCTGGCGAAGGTTGAGTTGGACGCTATGTCGCTGGCGATGCTCCAGCCGCTGTCGGCGCCGACGATCTGCACGGCCGAGTAGCCGTCGGCGTTCAGCGTGGAGCGGAGCTGCTCATACCAGGCGATGTTGTACCCGCGCTCGTTCCAGCCGCCGAGATAGTTGATGGTCAGGCCGTGCGACTTGGCGCAGCCCAGCCAGTTGATCAGGTAGTTGACCATGTCGGTGGACCAGAAATTGCCACCGCCGATCCAGCCCGGCGCCCCCCACGCCAGCCCGTACAGCTTGATGCTCGGGTTGCGCGCCTTGGCCTGCTCCATCAGCCACCACTCATAGCCGGTGTTGCAGTCCACCGTCGAGGCGGTGTGCATGTGGCTGGACTCCGAGCCGTCGGTGGAGTTCGTGTCGCCCCCGATCTCCACCTTGAGGATCTGCAGGTCGGCGCCGTAACCGGGCTTGAACAGGTAGTCCAGGATCTGGGTCTGCTGCGCGGCCGGGTAGTCGGTCAGCAGCCGGGAGTTGCCGCCGCCGCCGCTGATCGCGCCGATGCCGCCGAACGCCGCCCCGGCGCTGGCGCCATTGACGGTAATGGCGGTGGCGGCGGCCGCGGCGGCATGGGCCTTCGGGGCGGCCGCCCCGCTGGACATCAGCCCGAGCAGGGCCAGCATGGCGAAGACGACGATCGTAGCTAAGGTCCGGCGGGGGATGGCCATCTCACGTGCGCCCTTCAGCCGTGCCGACGACCAGGTGCGGTCACCTGGCGGGGCGGGCCCCGGGCCTGCGGTGATCTGCGTTGATCAGCGGCGGGGAGATGCTGTGCGGTTCTGTTAACTATTGGGGCACAGTGTGCGCATCTCGTCAAGTGCGACGGCCTCTTTCGAAGATCCCCACACTTCATGTCAACACGGGCAACGCGGGTGTTATGGCCGTTTAGTAAACAGTCGTACCTGCAATCCCAGGAATGGGATAGTGTCTCAGCCGTCCATCCGGACGAATAGTTACCACTACAGCCCGTGCTGCTCGATGGGGCTTCCATGTCACGCCTGCATCGTCGTGCGGGCTGATTCCTTGGAGGACTTGATGACTGCCAAGCTCACGGATAGCTCGTTCAGCGATCTAGTGCCAGGAACGGCCTGGCGGCGCAGTTCGCGATGCGACATGAACGGCTCTTGCGTCGAGGTCGCCCGGCTCGCAGCTGGCGATGTCGGCGTTCGCGACGGGAAGATCGGCGCCGCTTCTCCCGTGCTGGCCTTCGGCCAGCAGACCTGGCGCGACTTCGTGTCCGCCATGGTGGCCGGCCACTTCGACACCAACTGATCGCTCGCCAGGCGCTCCCAGCCGGGCCGCTCGGCTTCGGCTTCGGCTTCGGCTTCGGCTTCGGCTGGGAGCGCCCCTTAGGTCCGAGAAACTGCAAGGTGCAGTGCATGATGCAGTGAATGTCCGCCAGAGGCATTAAACTGGACGTCACAAATGGGTAGGCTGCCTATGAGTCCTGAGTCACCGGACGGGACTAGGGAGCAAGAAAGATAGGCAGATGATGCCTGAGCGCGGCAGTCTGACGATGGGCCGCCGCCGGGTAGCCTCCGAGCTACGCCGGCTGCGCGAGCTTGCGAACCTGACCGGGGACGAGGTTGCCGAGCAGTTAGGCTGGTCAGGCTCGAAGGTGAGCCGGATCGAGCTCAATCGCATCGGCGTCAAGTTCGATGACCTGACCAGGCTGCTTGACCTGTACGGGGTGGGCGGGACACAGCGCGACGAACTGCTCGCACTGACCAAGGCGCCGCGCAGCAGGGGCTGGTGGGAGGCCTACTCCGACGTCGTCACCGCCGAGTACGCCGGGTATCTCGAGCTTGAGTCGGAAGCAGTGACCGCCCTGTGCTGGTCGGCGCAACTGGTTCACGGCCTCCTGCAGACGGAGGACTACGCCCGGGCTGCCATGGAGTCCCACGTTGAGTGGATGCCGGTCACCCCGTCGGGCAGGATCCGCCGGCTCATCGAGGTCCGGCTCGCCCGCCAGCGGCGCATGACCGAGAAGGGGTCGCTGGCCCTGTCGGTGGTACTCGACGAGTCGGTCCTGCTCCGCAGGATCGGCCATCCGGAGGTCATGCGCACGCAACTGGAGCATCTCGTCGGCGTTTCCCGGCTGCCGAACGTCACCGTACGAGTTCTGCCGCTGGCCGGCGCACACCCCATCGGTACCGGATCGTTCACCGTGCTGGCCTTTCCGCCGCTCCCCGGCATCGAGCCGCCGGCCGACGCGGTGTATCTCGAGCAGCTGGCGCGCAATGCGGTATACGCCGACAAGGAGGACGAGGCCTACCAGTACCGGGTGGCATTCGAGCGCCTGACCACCGAGTCGCTGAACCCAGACGAGTCCCGCGAGCTGATCGCCCGGGTGGCTCGCGAGACCTGGCCCTGACCCGGGTCGGCTAGGACCAGGTCTCGCTCCCCGTTAGTACCAGCCGGCCCTAGTGCCAGCCAGCCTTAGTACCAGCCAGCACCGGCCTCGTGATTCCAGGCGTTGCGCGGTGAGCCGTAGCGGGCGCGGATGTACCGCAGGCCCCACCGGATCTGGGTCCGCGCGTTGTTCCGCCAGTCCGGTCCCGCACTGGCCATCTTGGATCCCGGTACCGCCTGGGGAATGCCGTCGGCGCCGGAGTACGGGTTCATCGCGTGGACGTTCCAGCCGCTCTCCCTGTTCCACAGCCGGTTCAGGTACGGGAACTGGCGAGTGGACCAGTGGAATCTGCTGAGCATCTTCCAGGCGATCTGCTTCGGGGTGGGGTTCGGCTTCGCGTTGCCGCCGCCGCTGGAGCCGCCGCTGACGGAGGGCTTAGCGGACTGGGCCGAGGAGAACGCGTCGAGGGCGACCGGCCGGACTGCGCCGGACTGGATACTCGCGGCGGCCGCGTGGCCGACCGTCGCCGCCGTCGGACCGGTCCCGGCGGACCAGGAGCCGACGAGTCCGCCGGTGATGGCCATCAGGGCGAGAGCCGGGCCGCTTACTACGAGTCTGAGCCTGAACGAACGTGCCCTGTTGGGGGACAAGACAAGCCTTCGGTCGGGCGCGCTACGGCGCTCGTTATCACCCTGGGCACCTGCCATCCCCAGCTGAACGCCGGACATGACAGCGGCGTGCGGACTTGACGCGAGGGCAGGGCGACGTGGTCACACTTCGTAACCATCTCGCACGCAGGGTGCTGTCGTTCACCTACCCTGCATGACCTGGGGTAGCAACGCCCGCCGGACGTCGCATTATCCCGGTATGGCGTGAATCACAGTCGGCCCTCGGGACGCTCGCGCCTCCCTGTCCCCGTGCCTCGCGCCCGTTCCGCGGACGACTCGCTCCCGCCCGGATGTAACGCCGGTGGGCCCCAGCGCGGCTGAGGGGCAGCAGTTCGTCGTGACGACCAAGGCCAACGGCAACAAACATCGGCGTGTCCGGTGTCCGCCTCGACGGCAGCCTGACGGCCTCCGCCGTCCCGCGCGGCGAGCGGCGGCGGTTTGAGTCGCACCTCGCGGAGTGCCCGCACTGCCGCGAGTACCTGGCGCAGCTGCGAGCCACCGTCAGCCTGGCCGGGACTGTCCGCCCCGACGACCTGACCACCCCCAGATGCAGGACGACTTCATCGACCTATACCGGCGCTGGCGGGCGGACGGCGATAACAGTAACGGAATGTAATCGGACGTTTACCTGTTCGCCAGGCGGGAGCCTTCCTAGCGCGGCACTATGGTCCGCGGGGTGCCTGGTCAGCGTCGACCAGGCACGTCCGCCCCACCCCGGGGCGGCCACTCCCCGGGACGTCATGGTTGGGCATCTGCTGTCACTGCTACGACAGCAGGTGCCCAACCATGACGTCCGGCTCCTAGCTGATGCAGGCCGACCTGAGGCGAGTGGGACGAGTGGGGTACGCGGGGCCTAGTGGGTCGGCCGGATCCGCCCGCGACCACGCGAAACCGCTGCTGAATCAGGCGGCTCGCCCGCCAGGCGGCCAGCGGGCGAGCCGGCTATGGCATCGCGAGCGCCCCCTCAGCTCGCGGTACCACCTGCATAGCTGACCGCACGAATGTGCAGTCCTGCTGCCGAAGGTGTGTGCTCCGCGTGGAGGCCAGCCGCCTGGTCAGAGGACCCCCTGAGCAGGGGAACCGTGATCGTAGTCACAGGCCTGGCAGTACCTGGCTTGCGGGATCCGGGCCAGCCGCGCAGCGGAGACGGCGCCGCGGCATCGCTCGCACCTGCCGAAGCCGCCGTTCGTGAGCCGTGTCAGCGCCGCCTCGATCTCGGCTAGCGCCCGCCGCTCCGCGACCGCCTGGCGCAAAAGCGGCCGCGCCAGCCGCCCGCCCGCTGCGCGGGCGCCGGCCTCCTCTGCGTCGTAGTAAGCCAGGGACAGCTCGGTCACGCGCTCCAGGCTCGCCCGCCAGCGCGACTCCAGCAGGGCGCGCCAGCGCGGTGTCGCCTCTGGCGCCAGGTGCTGAGCCTCTGGCGCCAGGTGCTGGCCCTCTGGCGCCAGGTGCGTCACCGCCCGGATGGTCGAGCCGTTATCTGGTCGGGCACTCGGCGAGCTCATCGCCGGGTGGGTGAGCGGGGTGCGCAGCGAGCTCATCGCCACGTCTGCGGACATCGGAGCTCCTCCCGTGACGCCTGTCCCAGCCCCCTTGGCGGGTGCCGGTTCCGCTGTCCAGCAGATCCGGCCAGGCTCCAGGAAAGCAGAGCGGGATGCTGACGGGATGCTGTGAATGTGGTGACCCGGTGTAGACGACTGAGAAACCGCAGCGGCGGTAATGCCCGCGACAGTGCTGCCCGGGGCAGGGAAACCACGATGAGCGTTCCCTGCCCTGGCTTGCTGTGCACCTGAAGATCGCCGTCATGCGACCGGACCATCTCGGCCACGACGGCGAGGCCGATGCCGCTGCCGGCGGCACCTGTCGGGTTGGTCCCGCGCCAGAACCGCTCGAAGATGTGTGGCAACTGCTCGGGCGTGATGCCGACGCCGCTGTCTGACACGCTCAGCGTGGCGCGGTCACCGTTCAGGTCCGTGCTGAGGGTCACCCTGCCGCCTGCCGGGGTGAACTTCGCCGAGTTCCCGAGCAGGTTGGTGACGACCTGGTGCATCCACCGGGCGTCGGCACGAACCGGCGCCGGGGACAGGCAGCGCTCCAGGGCGAGCTGGCTCGACTCGAAACGCCCGGCCAGGCTGTCGGCGGCCGCCGCGGCTATGTCCGCCAGATCGCAGGGCTTGAGGCTGAGCTGCAGGGCCGCCGCCTCCGCCGCCGCCAGCGTCTGCAGGTCGTCGACCATCCTGGCCAGCCGCAGGACCTCATCGTGCAGCGACGTGAGCTGAGCCGGGGTCGGCAGGACCACACCGTCGAGCAGGGCCTCGTGGCCCGCTTGCAGCACGGCCACCGGGGTACGCAGCTCGTGAGCGACGTCCGCCACGAGGTACCGGTGCAGCTGTTCCTGCCGGGCCATCGCGTCCGCCATCTGGTCGAAGGTCGCCGCCAGGTCCGTGAGCTCCGGGGGCGCGCGGATACTGCCTACCCGAGCCGAGCGGTCGCCGCCGCCGACCGCCTTGGCCGTCTCGATCAGCCGCACGACCGGGCGGGTGATGCGCCGCGAAACCGCGATCGCCACCACCAGCGCGAGCAGCGCCGCAAGGCCGCCGGCCCCGGCAATAGCCCGCCAGAACTCGGCGCGCAGCCGGCTGTCGCTACGGCCGAGGCCGGGCTGGAAGCGCGCCGACAGCAGTCCTGCCCGCTGCCCGTTCACGAAGATCTCGGCCCGCTCAACCGGCCCCTTGCCGGTGCCGAAGTCAGCCGAGGCCGCCACCGGGCGGCCCGAGTTATCCGATATCTGAACGTTGGCGTGCAGCTTGGCCGCCAGGTCCACGGTCGACATGACGTCGGTCCGGGACCAGCTACTGACCTGGTCTCTCTCCGCGCCTGCGACGACCGCCATCGCCTGGGTGAACTTGAGGCGCTGAGCCTGCGAGAGCTGATTGACGTCGGCCACGGCAAACACGGCCGTGAGGATGGCTAGCAAGGCGACCGCGGACAGTGCGACGGCGACGAACGCCAGCGACAGCCGCATCCCGAGCGGAGCGGCCTCGGCCGCCCTAGCCATCGCGGCCGAGGCCCAGGCGGTATCCCCCGCCGAGCACGGTCTGAATGATCTCCGGCCGTCCGGCATCGACCTCGATCTTGCGCCGCAGGTTCTTGACGTGCGAGTCGACGCTGCGCTCGTAGCCCTCGAACTCGTAACCGCGGGTCCGGTTGATGATCTCGTACCTTGAGTAGACGCGGCCGGGGACCGTGGCCAGCGCGACTAGCACCCCCCACTCGGTCGGGGTCAGGGCCACGCCGGTGCCGCGAACCTCGACCGTCCGGCGCTGCTCGTCAATGACCATCTCACCGCGGCCGTAGCTGGCCGGCCGGTAGGCCGCGCCATCGGCCTGGCCGCCTCGGCGCAGGATGGCCTGGCAGCGCAGGACCAGTTCGCGAGGGCTGAACGGCTTCGTCACGTAGTCGTCGGCGCCGATCTCCAGGCCGCGGATCCGGTCTTCCTCGCCGGACTTGGCCGTCAGCATCAGGATCGGGGTCGTCGAAGCCGCTCGCAGCTCGCGGGCTACGGCCTCACCAGGCACGTCCGGCAGCCCGAGGTCCAGGACCACCAGGTCGGGCGTAGCCGATCCGGCCACGCTGAGCGCCTCGGCTCCCGAGCCGGTAGACAGCACGGTAAAGCCGCCGCGCTCCAGGTAGGACCGCACTAGATCCCTGAGCTTCCGCTCGTCCTCGACCAGCAGAATCGTCGCTGCCATGGAGCAGCCCTCCCCCCGTGGCCTGATCCCAGGCTACGTCGGCGAACTTGGCTACGGCGAGGGCGGCCGCCGGCCGGGGCCCGCAGTACCCGGCGCCGGCCTCCACACCGCCGCCACACGGGCTGCACGCAGCAACCGGGTGGGTGCAGTCGAATAGGCCACCAGCGGCGAGCCGCGCCGCGAGCGGCGAGAGGACGAGGAGGCAGCATGAGCGATGCCAGCCTCTTCGTCCTCGTCCCCTGGATCGTCTTCGCTGGCGGCCTGGCCACGGTCATGCTGCTGGCCTTCACCGGGGATCGCCGCAGGGATCGGCTCCTGCGCCGATGCCGACGCCGACTGCGGCGCTGATGAGCCGCGGGCGAACCCGGCCGTCCCGCCCCGGCCCATGGCGACAAAGCTGGCAAGGAGCCATCATTCGGGAAGATCCAAGCTTTTTCGCTTTAACGCATGCTTATGGTCATGACCCGTGAGCAACAAGAGGCGGCGCACGGTGAAGAATCTCCCGCTCTGCTCCCGGTCAACGCGCGTCGGCCATCGCAACCGGGCTGGACCTGACCCACTGGCTCGCCGGATGGTGTTTGATAGTGGTGGTTGCATTCGCATTTCGCGAAAGCTGCATGCGCGCGCCAGACAGTCTTGCGCCGGGGCCTCCGCCGGGAGGCTCCTGCCGTACCGGGGGGCGCGCTGCAGCGCAACCCGGGGTCCTCATCCGTGGATCCCGTAGATCACCAAGTAGGAGAAGGCACATGCCTCAGGGCACCGTGAAGTGGTTCAACGCCGACAAGGGCTACGGTTTCATCGCCCCGGACGACGGCAGCGCCGACGTCTTCGTGCACCACTCCGCGATTCAGGTTGACGGATTCCGCAGTCTTCAGGAGAACCAGCGAGTCGAGTTCACCGCCGGCCAGGGCGCTAAGGGGCCCCAGGCCGAGCAGGTTCGCCCGCTCTGACCGTCCGGGCCGGGGCCCGCAGCGGAGGGTCCCGGCGCGGTTGAAGGGGCGGCCCCGGCGGGGCCGCCCCTTTTCATCCTGGGCACTTGCAGACCCGGATAAAAGCCCCCGAAAAGGGCCAGCATTCCGATAGCGGCCAAGCAGAATTACAAAACCATATTTCTCCCTCCGCCGGGCCATATTCCGCGAATAGTCGATGCGGAAGAGCACGCTAGCGGCACTTCGCTGTGCTATATATCCGTTGTATCGCAGCTGTTCGGCATGCGTAAGAGGGGGGCAATGTGTTAACGAAGGCCGCTCCTGTGTCGCGGCCCCCTAAGAGTCACGAATTACCGTCAGGCCCGCGGCACGCACGCGTATCGCCAGAGTCGAGGACGCGCAGCCGGGCCGCGCCCACGCCAGGCGGGCCCACTCCAGCGACAGCGCCCCCGCAGCGCACGCTGCACGAGCTCGCCGCGACCGCGCTGGGGCCGAGATGACAGCACGGCACGAGTTAAGCCGGGCCGGGTCCGTGTGGTCGAGGCTCGCCGGACTGCGCCTGCTGCGCCGGACTCGCGGCACTCGCCGCCAGCCGCGCCCGGCAGGCCGCCACGCCGCAGCCGGGAGTCGCGGCACTCGGGCGTAGCCGGGACGCCCGCGCAGCCGGGGGCCGGCCCGGGGCCGCTCCGGGGAAGGTATCGTCACGCCCGTCGGGTGGGCACCAAAACGGCTCTCGGCCAGCGCCCACGGTGTACGGCAGGGAAAGGGCGCGGATGACTCGACCATTGCTGAACCGGCGACTGGCCGGCCTGGGCACGACGATCTTCGCCGAGATGTCCGCGCTGGCCGTGTCGACGGGCTCGATCAATCTGGGCCAGGGCTTCCCCGATACCGACGGACCCGCCGAGGTCGCCCGGGCGGCTGCTGACGCCGTGCTGACTGGGCGCGGCAACCAATATCCGCCGGGACCTGGCATTCCCGAGCTCAGGACGGCTATCGCCGGTCATCAGAAGCGGTTCTACGGGCTCGATTTCGACCCGGATACCGAGGTGCTGGTGACCGCCGGTGCGACCGAGGCGATCGCCGCGGCCATGCTCGCGCTGCTGGAGCCGGGCGATGAGGTGATCGCGTTCGAGCCTTATTACGACTCCTACGCGGCGTGCATCGCGATGGCGGGTGCCACCAGGGTGCCGGTGACCCTGCGGTCACCGACGTTCCGGCCGGACCTGGACGCGCTGCGAGACGCCGTTACGAGCCGGACGCGGCTGATCCTGCTGAACTCCCCGCACAATCCGACCGGCATGGTGCTGACCGGCGAGGAGCTAGCGGTGATCGCCAGCCTGGCGATAGAGCGAGACCTGCTCGTGGTGACCGACGAGGTGTACGAGCACATCGTCTTCGACGGCGAGCATGTCCCGATCGCGTCGCTGCCCGGCATGCGGGACCGGACCGTCTCCATCGGCTCGGCCGGAAAGACTTTCTCCTTCACCGGCTGGAAGATCGGCTGGGTGACCGGCACGAGCGCGCTCGTGAGCGCCGTCCGGACCACCAAGCAGTTCCTCACGTATGTCAGCGGCGGGCCCTTCCAGTACGCGATCGCGGCCGGGCTGGGCCTGCCGGACACCTTCTACGCCAGCATCTCGGCCGATCTGCGCCGAAAGCGCGACCTGCTGGCGACAGGGCTGGCCGAGGCTGGCTTTGAGGTGTTCATGCCGCACGGGACGTACTTCATCACCACCGACATCGCGGGCCTGAGCGCCGGGGCAGGCTCCGCTGACGGGCTGGCCTTCTGCCGCGGCCTGCCCCAGCGGTGCGGCGTGGTCGCCGTCCCGAACGTGGTCTTCTACGACAACGTAGCGGTGGGCCGCAGCCAGGTACGCTTCGCGTTCTGCAAGCGCGAGGAGCGGCTTTCCGAAGCCGTACGGCGCCTGCGGGAGGCGTTCCAGCCCTCTCCCGGCTGATCGGGGAAGTGTTCCTTACTGCTGTCGCGACTCGGTGGGCGTCGGGCGGGCGGGCGTCTCCCGGCGCAGGTGCCTGACCTCCGGAACGAGCAGGACGAGTGCGGTGAGTACGACAATCAGCGCGCCGCCGACGTTCAGGACTGCGGCAGTGCCGAAGATGCCCGCGAGCGGCCCGGCGACCACAGTCCCGACGGGAGCCAGAGCGAAGCTGCCGAGGGCGTCGTAGGCAGCGACGCGGGAAAATGCGGTCAGCGGAATCTCCTGCTGCATGGTCGTGGCCCAGTTGACCCCGAATACCTGCAGGCACGCGCCGGCCAGGAATGCCGCCAGCGCGAGCAGCGGCACGGCGAGCGGTACCGCGGATGCGCGGGAAATCGCATGCCGACGCGGAGCATCACGGCGATGGCGAAACTCGCCGCGTCCACGGCCAGGCCCCAGCCCGGCCCGAGCGCGGCTACGGCGGCTCCCCCCAGCGCGGCCCCGCCGATCTGCGCGCCATTGCGCCCGACCCGGTCAATGGCGTTAGCCTGCGCCCGCTGGTCCGCTGGGACGGTCTGGGGCAGCAGGCCCGACTCTGCCGGAAAATAAAATCCGAACCCCGTACCGCGAGCTGCCGCCAGCGCTAGCAGCTCCCAGATCCTCGCGTTCCCAGTTAGCACGAGGACCGCCGAAGCGGCCTGCGCGGCGGCCTGAAGAATGTCGGCTGCGACCATCACCAGGTGGCGCGGCAGCCGATCCGCCACCACACCGCCCAGCAGCAAGAACACAATCGTCGGCACGAGGGTGGCTGTCGCCACGTATCCCACATCGCTCGCAGAGCCCCTGACCGCCAGGACAGCGAAGGGGACCGCCACGAGCGCCACCGCGTTTCCGGCCATCGACACCACGTCGCAGGCCAGCAGCAACCGGAAGTTGCGACTTTGCAGCGGGCCTCGGAACACCATCACGCCAGCCACCGAGGTTCCCCGGCAGACAGGGCTGGGCCACTACTCGGACGCACTCGTTTACGCCTTGAGCAGGGCGAGCACGCGTTCGATGTCGGGGACGGCTGGTTCTCGAACTACGTAGCTGCTGATGCCGAACTCGTTGGCCTGCGCCAGCATCTGAGCGGCCATCTCTTCGTAGGTCCCGATGAGCAGGAAAGGCGTACGGGCAACGTCCTCGGGCGAGGCTCCCGGAATCCGCGCGCTGATCTCCGCCACGCTAGATGCCCGGTCCTCGGTGGCTATCACCTGCTGCACAAGTGCCTCGACGACGGGTGCGCTCCCGGCGCGCTGAGCCTCATCCCACACCACCTGCAGCTGGCGTTGCAGGTCCGCGCGAGACCAGCGTGCTTCGTGATTATGGCCATCGGGCAGCGTCCGGCCCAGACCGCTGAGCCCGACAACGTCGGCCCACCGAGCGGCGGCGCGCAGCACCTCCGGATGGCCGCCGCCGACAAGGAGTTCGACATTGCCGCCGACCGGCAGACCCTCAAGCCGCGACCCGCGCAGCGTCAGGTACGGACCCTCCCGGCTGACGGCGTCCCCCCTGAGCAGCCGGGCGATGGCATCAACGAACTCGGCCAGGCGACCAGCGCGCTCCCGAGGCGCAGGCCGGTGCCACCCGATGTCCTCCCACTCGCGTGGCGTATGGCCTGCGCCGATGCCCAGCCGGACCCGGCCCGGAGCGAGAATGTCCAGCGTGGCGGCGTCCGCTGCCACCTGCATGGGCTCCCGGACACCTGCCTGCACCACGTAAGTTCCCAGCCGCAGAGTCTGAGTGACTGCCGCGGCGCTTCCCAGGGCTGCCCATGGCGACGCACCGGAACCGGGATGGTCGCCCATCACCAGCGCGCGAAAGCCTGCTGACTCCAACCGGCGCGCCAGCGTCAGCCATGACGTGAGATCAGTCGGCTCGGCCTGCACACTCACCGCGATGTCGGGCACCAGGCAAACCTGTCCGTACCGGTCCTCCAGGGCAAGCATTTCGGCGTTCGGCGAACGGCAGGTTGTGGTTTACATCATCGGCGACGGCTGGCGGCTCTGGCGCGTCCGTTCAATTCAGCCGGCTGCCTGCACTTCCGCTGCGCGCCCACCTGAGAGCCGGCCATGTTTGCCAGGAACTTGTTTCTAACGAACATGTTCGTTAGAATCTGACTATGGCATCGAGAACCCGTCCCATCGTGAGCCGCCGCGAGCGGCCGGCCAAGCCGGCCCTGACGCGCGAGGGCATCGTTGCTGCCGCCGTGCAGGTGATGCAGGCGGAGGGGCTGGACCGGGTCACGATGCGGCGCCTGGCCCAGGAGCTGGACACCGGCGCGGCGTCGCTCTACGTCTACCTGCGCAACACCGCCGAGCTTCATGCGGCCATGCTCGAGGAACTGCTCGGCCAGGTCGACCTGACCCCGGTCACGGCCGCGGGCGACTGGCGCGACCGGCTCATCGAGGTCCTCTGGTCCTACACCCGCATCCTGTTCGAGCAGCCGGGCCTGGCGCAGTCGGCACTGGTGACCAGGCCGAGCGGACCCGCCTACCTCAGCCTGGCCGAGGGGATACTAGCGCTGCTCAGCGCCGGCGGAGTGGCCCCGGGCCGGGCCGCGTGGGCGGTGGACCTGCTGCTGCACTTCGCGACCTCGACCGCCACCGAGCAGGGCACTCGCCAGCGGGAGATCAACGCACAAGACGAAGAAGACGCACTCGTGGTGGCGCTGCGCGAAGCGCCTGCCGATACCTTCCCGCAGATAGCCGCTCTCGGCACGGAGCTGATGTCCGGGGCAGGTCCCGACCGGCTCACGTGGGGTTTCGGCGTGCTGATCAACGGGATTCTCCAGACGCCCCGGCCGGAACCGGGAACCACGCCGGGCACCTGACCCGCCAGCGCCTCTGGCGACCGCAGCACATCACCGTCTAGCAGAGCCGGTCATCAGCCGGCCCGCCATTTTGGCGACCCCGGAACCTGACCTTTCCAAGAAAGCGAGCTACCCGATGACCACGACCAGCCAAAGCACAGGCCCTGACGAGGCTCCCAGCGCGCTAGCCAGCACCCCCGACCCGGGCAGCACGCCGCCGCCGCCGTCCACGGCCGATCCGACACGACTGACGACCCGCCTGCGCGTGATCCTGGCCATCGTGCTGATCGCCGACGTGCTGGACCTGATGGACTCGACGATCACCAACATCGCCGCGCCGACGATCGCGGCCGACATCGGCGGCGGCGAGTCCCTGATCAAGTGGCTGGGGGCCAGCTACGCCCTGGCCATGGGCGTCCTGCTCGTGGTCGGGGGCCGGCTCGGTGACCGGTACGGCAAGCGACGCATGTTCCTGATCGGCATCGCCGGGTTCACCCTCGCCTCGGTCGCGTGCGGCCTGTCCGCCGACCCGGCCATGCTGATCGCCGGGCGGCTGGTGCAGGGCGGTTTCGGGGCACTGCTGATCCCCCAGGGCATCGGTATCCTCCTCGGCACGTTCTCCCGCGAGCAGTTGCCGCGCGTATTCAGCACGTTCGGGCCGGTGCTGGGCGCCTCGGCCGTGCTGGGCCCCATCGTCGCGGGCTTCATCATCAGCGCCGATATCGCGGGCCTGACCTGGCGGCCGATATTCCTGATCAACATCGCTCTGGGCACCACCGGGTTCATCGCCGCGCTGCGGCTGCTGCCCCATGACGGCCCGGCCAGCGCCGTCCCCATCGACGGCCTCGGCTCAGGCCTGCTGGGAGCCAGCATGTTCGCCCTGATCTACGGGCTGATCGAAGGCTCGACCGCAGGCTGGACCGCGCTGCCGATCCTGAGCCTGGTCGCCGGGGCGGTGCTGCTCGCCGGATTCGCGGTGCGGCAGCGCATGGCCGCCGACCCGCTCATCCTGCCCTCCCTGCTGACCAACCGGGGATTCACCGCCGGGCTGCTGCTCGGCCTGGCGTTCTTCGCCGCCGTCAACGGCCTGGCCTATGTCATCTCGCTGTTCTTCCAGACCGCACTCGGGCTGACGCCTCGCGCGGCGGCGATCGCCCTGGGCCCGCTCATGGTCGGCATCATCGTCGCGTCCATCGTGTGCCGCCCGCTGATCGGGAAGCTCGGGCGGGTGCTCGTGATCATCGGCCTGGGCGTTACCCTCGCCGGCGCCGTGGGCGTGTGGGCGACGGTCCTGGCCGAGGGCACCGCGGTGAGCGTGTGGGCCCTGGCTCCCTCGATCCTCGTGCTCGGCGTCGGCATGGGTGCCTGCTTCAGCAGCATCTACGACGTGGCGATCGGGGACGTCGCTCCCGACGAGGCGGGCAGCGCCAGCGGCTCCCTGAGCGCCGTGCAGCAACTGGCCGCCGCGATTGGTTCCGCGGTGGTCACGACCGTGTACTTCAGCCAGCGGACCCACCACGGCGCCGGGCACGCCATGACCGTCAGCGTCGCCGTCGTCGGCGCGATCACCCTGCTGTGCCTCGGCCTCGTCTGGCTGCTCCCGAAATCAGCCCCGCAGGAACAGCACTGAGCTCCGGGATGCCTGTGTATCGTTCGCAAGCGGGATGAGGTCCAAGGGCGATCAGGAGGGCACGGTGGTTCCGACGCAAAGTGATAACGGCCCGGCGACGGATGGCTCGCCTGCCGAGGTCTACCAGGCCCCCCGGCAGGACAAGCCGTGGGGCCACGAGCTGATCTTCGCCGCCGTGGACGGAAAGTACGCGGGAAAGATCATCCAGGTGACCGCCGGGAACGCGCTGAGCCTGCAGTACCACCGGGAGAAGGACGAGACCATCAGCGTGCTGGCCGGAGAGGCACTCTTCGAGTACGGGCCAGAAAACGACGAGCTCACCCAGCGGCGATTCGGTCCCGGAGACACCATTCACCTGCCTGCGGGAGCCCGGCACCGGATAACCGCCATCACCGACCTCACGTTCGCCGAGGCCTCGACCGCCACGCCAGGCTGGCGCGAGGACGTCGTGCGGCTGGAGGACAAGTACGGCCGGGCGGGCACGAGCGCGCCCTGAGACTGCCCGAACCCGGGGACCGTGCCCCCCGACGGCGACTGTGCTCATGAGGACTGTGCTCATGAGGAACAAGGGCGGTGCTGATAACGTTGCGCCCTGAGCGGCAGATTTCTGCCGTCACTCCCGCGGGCGAGCGGCCCGCTGGTCGGTTGTGAGCGCTTCGCTGCCCGGTGAACTCTTCATCAATGGCGTTGTCGCCGACGTTTTCTCTCGCGACGCGGCCCTGAGCACAGATGGAGTTCAACCATGCGTTACGACGCCCAGCGCCAGCGTGCGCCCCGCAGGCCCACCCGAGGTAGACCTCGGGTCAGCCGGCCCGCCGCCGCCGTCCGCCCGGCACCCCCGTCCGAGCTCGATCGCGCCCTGACGGCGGCCCTGGCCGCCCCCGCGCCCGAGCCGACGACCTTCGCCGCCCTCGGCCTTCCGGCTCCGCTGGTGAGCGCGCTCGCCGTGCGCGGCATCGAGGCACCATTCGCGATCCAGGCCCGTGCGGTCCCGGACGCACTCGACGGCCGGGACGTCCTGGGCAGGGCCCAGACCGGCTCGGGCAAGACGCTGGCCTTCGGCCTGCCGGTCCTGACCCGGCTGGCGAGCCAGCGCCAGGCGGGCACCGAGCCCGCAGCGGGCGGGCCGCCCCGGCGACGCCGCGAGAAGGCGCCGCGCGGCCTGGTCCTCGTCCCGACCAGGGAACTCGCCGAGCAGGTGGCCGAAGTTCTGGAGCCTCTCGGCCGGTCAATCGGGGTCACCGTCACCACCGTGTACGGCGGTGTTTCGATCGGACGCCAGATCGACCGGATACGCCGGGGCGTCGACCTCGTGGTGGCCACCCCGGGCCGGCTGATCGACCTGCTCGACCGCGGCGCCTGCACGCTGGACGAGATCGAGGTCACCGTCCTGGACGAGGCCGACCACATGGCCGACCTCGGCTTCATGCCCGCCGTCACGCGGATCCTGGACGCCACCCCGGCCGGCGGCCAGCGCCTGCTGTTCTCCGCTACCCTCGACCGCGGTGTCGCCCAGCTCGTGATGTCGTACCTGAGCGACCCGGCCGTGTGTGCCGTGGCCAACGAGGAGATCGAGAACGGCACGGCCGAGCACAGCATGCTGGTGCTGTCGGCTGGGGACAAGGTGCAGGTCGCGGCGGAGATCGCCAGCCGGCCGGCCCGGACGTTGTTCTTCGTCCGCACCAAGCACGGCGCCGACCGGCTAGCCAAGCAGTTCAGCCGGGCGGGTGTCGAGGCAGCCGCCATTCACGGCAACCTGAACCAGAACCAGCGCCGGCGCGCGCTGGCCGGTTTCGCCGCCGGGTACCCGCGGGTCCTGGTCGCGACCGACGTCGCGGCCCGCGGCATCCACGTGGACGACATCGAACTGGTCGTTCACTTCGACCCGCCGAATGACCACAAGGATTACCTGCACCGCTCGGGGCGGACGGCGCGAGCCGGCGCCGACGGGATGGTCGTGGCACTCGTCGAGGATGGTCAGGTGCGCGAAGTCGAGCGCCTGCACCAGTCCGCGGGCATCACCCCGGCTCGCCACCGGGTCGCGGCCGGCCACGAAGTGGTCAGGAAGATCGCGACCTCCGGCACGCCGGTCCCGCCGCCGCCCGTCGTCCCGCCGCAAGCCCCGGCCGGCCCGTCGCGCGGCGGTCACCCCGGCCGGTCGCGAGACGGTCATCCGGGGCGGTCGCGGAGCGCAGGCGGCGCCGGCCGCCCGCGCCCGGCATTCGGGGACAGGCCGGCTTCCGGCCAGCGCCCCGCCGCGGCCGGTCAGCGCTCTGGCTCCGGCCAGCAGCAGGCGCCCGGCAGCCGCCGGCCGGCTCGGGACGCTTCCGGCCGGCCGGGCCGCAACAGCAACCGGGCGGGAACCTGACCAGGTTCCCGCCCCGTCAGCCCGCCCGCGGTGTGGTCACCGCGGGCGGGCTGACGCCTTTCTGAGCCGCCCTTACTTGCCGATCGTGTAGGTGTACGGGAAAGCGGCCAGCTCATCCCCGCCTTCCTGCCCGAACGGCGGGACGTTGCCGTCGAACACGTCGACGTAGAGGTGGCCGCTGACCTCCGTGCCCACCGCGCCCGCGGGCTTGATGGTCACGCTGATGGTCCGGGTCTGGCCCGGCTGGATGACGAACAGGCCGAAGGTGGCCGCGGGGTTGACCGCCACCTGCCAGAAGTCACCCGGCGCGGAGGTCACGGCCGGGTCGAACTTCTTAGTCGTGGCGGTTGCCGCCACGCTGGCGGTGGCCGCCGGGGACGGCGCCGGGTAGGGCCCGCACTGGTCGGGCGTGACAAACCAGGCGCCGGCGGTCACGGTGCCGCCCGCTGGCGTGTAAGTAGACGACGGCGTCGTGGTGCATAGCGGGCCGGCCCCGCTGGCCGAGCTGGCCAGGTCCGGGTCGCCCGCGTCCGGCTGGTAGTCGAACATGATCGGCGCGCTCGCCGTCGCCGAGACCGCGATGCTCGACGTCTGCGTCGGCACGATGTACAGCGGCGGCAACCCGGTCAGCGGCAGCGCGACGCCGGTCGCCGCATCCAGCGGCGCGAGCGCCACGGACGTAGCGCCGTTGAGCCGCGGGTCCACGAAGTAGTCCTGCGGCGCGGCGCCGTTATTGGTGATCGTTACCGGGACCGTATAAGAATGACCGGCGGCCAGCAGTTCCGTGGCGCTGTCGGGCAGGCCGACGGCGCTGGCCTGGACGCCGTTCAGCCGGACGTTCCCCGAGAACGGCTGCGAGACCTCGTCGCCCACGACCGGCTCGGCGAAGTCCACGATCAGCGTCCAGGTACCCGCGACCGGGTTCAGGGTGTAGGCCGTCAGTGACTTGCCCGGAGTGAAGTTGATCGCCCCGGTCGTCGTGTTGACGCTGGTGCCTACGGTGTTCTGGCCGTAGCCGAGGGCGTTGCCGTCCGGGCTGACCAGGTAGGCGCCGACCGGGTCGGTCTGGTCGTTGGCGAGCGAGACGTTGGCCGTGATGTTCTTGCTTCCGGCCGGCACGCTGAACTCGTAGTAGTCCGCCTGGCCCTCGCCGTTCGGCCGGCCGTTCCCGCCGGTCAGGACGCCGCTGAAGGCGCCGCCATGCGCGAGGTCGATCACGCTGCGCAGGGTCACCGGCAGCGACGTGGCCTCGCTGTGGTCCCCGCTGGAGGACACCACGATGGAGCCGGAGGAGTCGCCCGCCTGAGCGGGCAGGCTGGCATGGACGACCGCCGTCTGGCTCTGGCCGGGAGCCAGCCAGAACGTGCTGGGCGACACCGACGCGAACGGCGCGAACTGCTCGGTCGCCACCCGCCACGGGATCTTGCCGTTCGTCCCCTTGTCGGCCTTGGTAATGCCGAAGATGACGCCGGTCCAGGTCCCCGCCACCGGGTAGCGGACGTCGACGTTGCCGAAGTTGCCGACGCCCTGGGGCAGCGAGTGCGCGGCGAACCTTCCGCGCGGGTCAATGAGGATCAGCCGCACCCGGGCGTTGTTGCCGTTGGCCGGGCTGGCCGGGTAGGCGAGGGACGCGTTCAGCCGCTGCTGGCCGGGCGCCACCTGGAAGTGGATGACCTGGTAGTTGTTCGGCAGGCCCGCGAAGTTGGTGAACTCCGGGCTGACGCCATCGGTCAGCGTCGCCGAGCCAGTCTGGACGTGCTCGTCCGGGCCGAAGGTGCGGCCGTGCAGGTTCACGAACTGGCCGGCGTGGCCGGTGTTGGTCACCGTCACGTTCCAGGACTTGGTGCTGCCCGGCGCGCCGACCGCGGTCAGCGGACCGCCGGCGACGAGCAGGCTGTTCCCGACCGGCTTGGCGTTGATCGACTCGGCCAGCTGGACGGCCTTGTAGCTGTTCAGCAGGCCGGCGCCCTGCTCGGTCGCCGGGGTGCCCAGGTCGGTAGCGCTGCTGACCAGGATCTGCTTGACCAGCGCCGGCGCGGGGGTCGTGCCGCCGTGGGTCTGGCGGTAGGCCTGGATGACCAGGGCCGCGGCGCCTGCCACGAACGGCGAGGACTCGCTGGTGCCGCCGCTCTCCTCCACGGTGGAGGGCTGGCCGAGGAAATTGGCGCAGCCGGCGAACGCCGCGCTCGCGTCGCAGGAGGCGAAGCTCAGGTCGCCGGGCGCGACCAGGTCGACGGTGCCGCCGGTCTCGTTGAACCCGCCGGAGCTCAGCGAGCTGATGTTGTCACTGAGCCAGCCGGTCGTCGCGAAGTAACGGGCCGCGGCGTAGTTGGTCTGGGCGTAGAAGCGGAAGTCGGTGGAGGCGCCGACCGACAGGACCTTCGGGTCGGTCGACGGCGAGCCGATCGTGTTGGTGGTGCCGGCGTCCCCGCTGGAGACGCTGACGACCACGCCGGCCGCGACGGCCGCGTCGTCGAACTGCTTGGTGACATCCAGCGCCGTGACGTCGGGGAACGGGTTGGAGCCAAACGACTCGTTGATGACGTTGACGTGGTCGGTGGTGACGGCGTAGTTGATCGCCTGCAGGAACGCGGACTCGGTAGTGTCCTCGCCCTCCCCGAACACGTCCAGGCCGACCAGGCTCGCGCCGGGCGCGACGCCCTCGATCCTGATGTTGCAGGCCGCCGGGTCGGGCTGGGCGGAGAAGTGGCTCACGTCGTACACGTGGGCGCCCTGGCCGGCGATGGTGTTGGCGTCCAGGAACGCCTCGTCGCCGTTGGTCGGCGCCCCCGCCCCGTCGCCGCTGAAGTCCTGGAAGTCCACGAACGCCGAGGTGCTGGTGCCGGGCCGGATGAAGTTGACGTTCTGGGTGTCGATGCCATCGGCGATCCAGGCGACCTTGACGCCGGCACCGGTGATGCCGAGGCTCCGCGCGGTATTGGCGTGCGGGTTGTCGCTGTCGGTGTGGGTGAGCGCGAGGCCCTCGGGGTCGAGCAGCACCTTGCCGTTCTTGCCGCAGGCGCCGGGTATGACGTTGGGCGTCAGCGCGTGGCTGGCGGCGGTCTTGACCGCCGCGGCCGCCGGAGCCGCCTGCTCGGGCCGCGCGCCGTGGATGGTCACGTCGGGGATGACCTTGCTGACCGCCGGATTGGCCTTCAGCCGTGCTTCCTCGCCCGCGGATACCGTCGCGGCCAGCGCGTTCACGAGGCTGTAGGAGCGCAGGTGGGTGGCATGCACCTTGGTCAGCTCGGAGCGGAGGGCGGCCTGGCTACTGGCCGCCGCAGCCGAGCGGGCCGCCTGAGCCCGGCTACCCACCTGAGCCGCCTGGAACTGGGTCTTCATGATCACGATGACGTGCTGGTTAACGTTCTTCGACAGCTGAGCCGCCAGCGCCGTAGTCAGCGGGCCGACGGCGCTCGGGGCGGCGGGCGCGGCCAGCGCCACTGCCGACTGCCCGATCACCAGGGCCGGCACGGTGACGGCCGCGACCGCCAGGGCACGCCGGGTGAGCGTCCTTCGTCTGGCCGCCGTCTTCGGCGCGCCACTTGCCAATCGTGCTCCCATGATCGCCTTTCCGCATGCGGCACCCAGGGGACGCCGCGGTGGAGTGTCAGCGCTGGCACGGCCCAGGGCCAGCGCGTGACCGAGCCGGTCAATTCCCAAGGCGGACGTTAGCATTCCGGAAAGGGCGCCGAAATTTGCCAGTGAGTAACTTTTGTATAACTTCTCGGCGCGGCGGCAGCGAATTGAATAACGGGCCTGCTCAGGCGGCATCGTCGAGAATGTTAAATAGCTGCACCCACTGGGCGGGGCTGACGAACGCGACAATCGCGCCGCGCTCAACTCCGGCCGCCTGGAAGGCGGCGGCCAGGCGCGCCGCCGGATACTCGCGGCGCAGGGACGCCAGGAGCGAGCCGCCGACGCCACTGAAGCCGGTTCGCACGACGCGCTGATAGGCGCTCAGCCGGCCCGCCGGGATGAGCGGCCGCGGCCGCCGCGCGATGTGCAGGATCCCCGCGTCGACCCGGGGTACCGGCCGGAACTGGGTACGGGCGATCGTCCCGCGCAGTTCCCACTGCAGCTGCGGCCAGGTGCTGACCGTCAGCAGGCTCCACCGGCCGTAGCCGCCGGTCCGCTTCCTGGCGTACTCGAGCTGCGTGATGAGGGTGGCGCTGGTCATCGCGAGCGCGTCCACGCACCAGTCGACGATCGGCGACGTCAGCGAGAACGGCGCGTTGCCCGCCACCTGGAAGGGCTCCCGCGGCGGGCGGGCGGCCAGGAAGTCACCGATAACGACAGCTACATTGGCGTGGCCGCGCAGCCGCGCCTCCAGCCGTCCGGCCAGGCCAGGATCGACCTCGTAGGCCACCAGTTCGCGAAACATCGCGGCCAGGGGCTCGGTCAGGATGCCCTCGCCGGCTCCCACCTCCAGGCACAGGCCGTCGGGATCGGAGTCCACGGCTCGCAGGAACTGTCCCGCCGCGGCGGGCGAGCGCAGGTAATTTTGCGAAAGCTCCCGGCGCCGCCGGTCCCGCTCGCTGCGCACGGGCCTAGCCCGGCTCACCGGAGCCGGGACCCGGACCGGGGCGGCGGGGCCGGCCGGGCTTCGAGTGACGGAGCGGCGGACACCGGCCCAGCGTACTGAGCCGCGTGCGAGACTATGGGCGAGACAAGGGGAGGCTCAGCCAGCATGCGGTACGCGGCGCTCCTGCGGGGCATCAACGTAGGCGGCAACAAGAAGGTCGCCATGGCGCAGCTGCGCGAACTGCTGGCCGAGCTGGGCTATACCGATGTGGCCACCATCCTGAACAGTGGCAACGCGGTCTTCACCAGCCCGCAGGAGGATCCGCAGGCGCTGGGCCGCGCCATCGCCGCCGGCATCGAGGATCGCTTCGCCATGAGCGTCTCGGTCGTGATCAGGACCGCCGCGGAACTGGCCGCCGCGCTGCGCTCCAGCCCGCTGCCCGGCGAGCCGGAGAATCCGTCCAGGTTCTTCGTCGCCTTTCTGTCGGCACGGCCGACGGCGGGGGCCATTCGGGCGATCGAGGCGCAGTCCTTCGACCCGGACAGGATCTGGGTGAGCGGCCACGAGGCCTACCTGTGGTGCCCGGTCGGCGCCGCCGATACCTTGCTGACCAACACCTTCATCGAGAAGAACCTGGGGGTCACCGCCACGTCCCGCAACTGGAATACGGTCACCAAGCTGGCCGGCCTGGCCGGCGGCTGACCTGGCCGGCGGC
>Ga0209839_10000275_pt1 | contig 26812 bp, 20 predicted proteins | sample OrgsoiDNA2013050_FD_185800 | JGI IMG/M metagenome (GOLD analysis project Ga0209839, IMG submission 185800) | Permafrost soil microbial communities from the Arctic, to analyse light accelerated degradation of dissolved organic matter (DOM) -... | ecosystem: Environmental > Terrestrial > Soil >... | reverse complement strand
TAAGCCCAATGAAATCTTTACTTTATCGCCGGGGTTGCCGAGAATGTAGAGCTTATCCAATTCACACGCAAGTCTAAAGCGGCTCCGCCGCCGGCACATGGGCGTCACCAATCAGGCACTTCCCACCGGTTACCAGCTGCTCAATTACCGCGTCGATCGTCAGATCAGCCGTGGCGGCTTCTCGATCGTTTATCGCGCGTTCGACGATACCGGCGCTCCCGTTGCGATCAAGGAGTACCTGCCTTCGTCGCTGGTGTTGCGCACCGAAGGCGATATCGTGCGTGCGAGCTCGGCGGAGAATCTGACCTCGTTCCGTTATGGAATGAAGTGTTTTTTCGAGGAAGGCCGCGCGCTCGCCAAGATCAATCATCCGAACGTGGTGCGGGTGCTCAACTTCTTCCGCGCCAACGAAACCGTCTACATGGTGATGCGCTACGAGCGCGGCCGCACGCTGCAGCAGCAGATCCAGCTGCGCCAGGACCAGATGTCGGAGCGCCTCGTGCGGCACGTGTTCATGCACCTGCTCAACGGCCTGCGCGAAGTGCATACCCACAAGCTGCTGCATCTCGACATTAAGCCGGCGAACGTCTATCTGCGCACCGACGGCACTCCCGTGCTGCTCGACTTCGGCGCCGCGCGGCAGACGCTGACCGCGGCGCGTCCCAAGCTTGCGCCGATGTATACGCCGGGCTTCGCCGCGCCCGAGCAGTATCGCGATCCGGACCGGCTCGGCCCCTGGACCGACGTGTACGGCATCGGTGCGAGCATGTTCGCGTGCCTTGCCGCCTTTGCGCCGCAAGCTGCCGACGCGCGGCTTGCCGAAGACCATCTCGTCTCGGCGAAAAAAATCTGGGCCGGCGCTTACTCCGACAACGTGCTCGAGGTGATCGACTGGTGCCTGCGCCTGGACCCGCTGGAGCGTCCGCAAAGCGTGTTCGCGCTGCAGAAGGCGATTCGCGACATTGCGCCGCGAAAGCGCAAGCTCACGTTCCTGGACACGATCAAGAAGCGGCTGTTCAGCGAAACGACGTAGGCGGGCCGTGCGCTTTACGATTTTTCAGGAAAGCCGGAGGGGCCAGCGCAAGGTCAACCAGGACCGTCTCGCGTATACCTACAGTCGCGACACGCTGCTGCTGGTGGTCGCCGACGGCATGGGCGGCCACGCCGGCGGCGAAATCGCGGCCCAGATCGCGGTCCGCCTGTTCATCGAGCGCTTCCAGCAGGAATCGAAGCCCACGCTCAAGAATCCGCTCAAGTTTCTGCAGGAATCGATGGTCCGTGCGCATCAGGCGCTGGGATCCTACGCGAGCCAGTTCTCGATGCTCGAGACGCCGCGGACGACTTGCGTGGCCTGCATCATTCAATCCAACTACGCCTATTGGGCGCATGTCGGCGATTCGCGCCTGTATCTGTTCCGTCAGGGAGGACTGATCGGGCGAACCAAGGACCACTCCAAGGTTCAGTACCTGCTCGACCAGGGCATCATCGGCGCCCACGAGGTCGCCGACCATCCCGATCGCAACAAGATCTTCAGTTGCCTTGGCGGACTGGTCGATCCGGTGATCGATCTTTCGCGACGCACGCCGCTGCGCAATGGCGACCTGATCGTGATGTGCACCGACGGTCTCTGGGGCGTCTATCCGCAGGAAGAGATGGGGCGCGCGCTGACCGGCAATCCGATCCTCAAGTCGTCGCCGGTGCTGATGCGCGAGGCCGAGGCGCGCGGCGGCTCGGAAGGCGACAATCTGTCGCTCATCGTCGTGCGATGGGGCCCGGAAACGCTTACCGATGAACCGACAACGACAATCACCGAGACGCTGGGCCTGGGCGAATTCCAGACCGAGATCGACCGCACGCTGACCCTCACCGATCGCAAGGGGGTGGTGCGCGACCTCACCGACGACGAAATCGAACGCGCGATCGCGGAAATCCAGGCGACGATCAAACGTTACAAGACTTAGATCCGAACAGGACGAAAGCCGACAACAAGCGCGGAAACGAGTGAAACGCGCGCGCGAATGCGCAGTCGAACCGGACTTCAGGAGCCCGCACTCAATGCGCCAGATCGTTCTAGACACCGAGACCACCGGACTGGACCCCAGGCAGGGACACCGGATCATCGAGGTCGCCGGTGTCGAATTCGTCAACCGGCGCCCGACTGGCCGTCATATCCACTTTTATCTCAATCCCGAGCGGGAGATCGACTCCGGCGCAACCGACGTCCACGGCTTCACCTGGGACATGCTGCGCGACAAGGCGAAGTTCGCCGACGTCGTGAACGAATTTCTCGAATTTGCGAGCGGCGCCCAGTGGATCATCCATAACGCGCCATTCGACATCGCCTTTCTCGATGAGGAGCTGAAGCGGGTCAACTTGCCGTCGGTCGCCGCCGTCGCTGCCGATGTCATCGACACGCTGGCGCTGGCGCGCGAGCATTTCCCCGGCAAGAGGAACAGTCTCGACGCGCTGTGCGAGCGCTTCGGCGTCTCAAACGCCCACCGAACGCTGCACGGCGCCATGCTAGACGCCCAGCTTCTGGCCGAGGTCTATCTCGCGATGACGCGCGGACAGGATTCCCTGACGATCGACATCGCCGTTCCGATCGCGATCGTGGACGGGGGCGTGGCGCTGGAAGGGGTGGCCGCGGTGCGCGTGGTTGTCCCCTCGACCGAGGAGCTGGAGCTGCATCGGGCCTATCTCGCCGAGCTGCAGCGCGAATCTCGCGGCGCGTGTCTCTGGGTTGCAGTGGTGCCATGACCGGGCTTCGTAACATCGCTGTCACAAGCGCCGGACACAATGAGGCGTCTGCCGGCCCGCTGGTCGCAACCATGCCACGGTCCGCCCTGCCCGAAGATCCCATGAAGGGACGCGATCCCCCGTTGATCAACCGTGAGCTTTCGCTGCTGGCGTTCAACCGGCGGGTACTGGCGCTAGCGCAGGATCCGGGCGTTCCGCTGCTGGAGCGCCTTCGTTTTCTGTGCATCGTCAGCAGCAATCTGGACGAATTTTTCGAAATACGCGTCGCGGGCCTGCGCGAGCAGCTTCGCGCCAAGGCGCCTGCGCCGGGTATGGCTCTGCACGAGATGCGTGCGATATCCGATCGCATCAGCGAAGAAGCCCAGACGCTGGTCGCCGAGAAATACCGAACGCTCAACGTCGAGATCCTGCCGGCGATGGCAGCCGCCGGGATCCGGCTCCTGCGCAATGCGGACCGCGATGGCGCACAGCGACAGTGGGTGGCCGACTATTTCCGGCGCGAGGTCAAGCCGCTGCTGACGCCCATCGGACTCGATCCCGCGCATCCTTTTCCGCAAGTCGTCAACAAGAGCCTCAATTTCATCGTCGAACTGTCCGGCCACGATGCGTTCGGACGCGACGCCGCGATCGCCATCGTCAAGGCGCCACGCGTCGTGCCGCGGGTCATCGAGCTGCCGTCGGAAGTGGCGCCGCCGAACACGTTCGTGCTTCTTTCATCGATCATTCACGCGCACCTGAACGAGCTTTTCGCCGAGCGCGAAGTGATCAACTATTCGCAATTTCGCGTCACTCGCGACTCCGACCTCTGGTTCGACGAGGAGGAAGTCAAGAATCTGCGCCAGGCGCTTCAGGGCGAGCTGCCGCAGCGCCAGTTCGGGCTCGCGGTGCGTCTTGAAGTCGCGGCGAGCTGCCCTCAGCATCTGGCGCAGCTGCTGCTGCAACAATTCGAATTGCAGGAAGTCGATCTCTACCGATGCGACGGCCCGGTCAATCTGGCGCGCATGGCCGCGCTGGTCGACGAGGCCGATCTCGACGAGCACAAATATCCGGCGTTTCTCCAGGGAGTGCCCGATCATCTGCGCGAGCAGCCGGACATTCTCGCCGTGCTCCGTCAACGCGACGTGCTGCTTCATCACCCGTTCCAGGCCTTCGATCCCGTGGTCGATTTCATTCGCAAAGCGGTCGAGGATCCTGACGTTCTTGCGATCAAGCAGACCGTCTATCGCACCGGCGTCAACTCGGTGCTGATGGAGGCGCTGATCGAGGCGGCGCGCCGCGGCAAGGAAGTAACCGTGGTCGTTGAATTGCTCGCGCGCTTCGACGAGGAAGCGAACATCAACTGGGCGCAGCGGCTCGAACAGGCGGGCGCACAGGTTGTCTACGGCGTCTTCGGGCTGAAGACGCACGCCAAGATGGCGCTGCTTCTGCGGCGGGAGAGCGATGCGTCGGGGAAAGCGAAGCTACAGCCTTATGCGCATCTCGGAACCGGCAACTATCATCCGCGCACCACGCGGCAGTACACCGATTTCGGACTGCTCACGACCAATGCCGAGATCTGCGCCGACGTCGATGAGGTATTCCTGCACATCACGAGTCTGGCCAAGGCGAACAAGTTGAAACGGATCTGGCTGGCTCCGTTCACCATGCATCGGCACGTTCTCGAATCGATCCGACGGGAGCTCAGGCACGCCAAGGAAGGCAAGCCGGCGCGCATCATCGCCAAGATGAATGCGCTGGTCGAGGAGGCGGTGATCAAGGCGCTTTACGCAGCGTCGCAGGCGGGCGTGGAAATCGACCTGATCGTGCGCGGCGCTTGCGCGTTGCGTCCGGGGGTCGCGGGGATTTCGGATCGCATCCGGGTGCGCTCCATCGTCGGAAGATTTCTCGAGCACCATCGAATATGGTATTTCGAGAACGACGGCAAGGAGGACGTCTATCTTGCCAGCGCCGACTGGATGGGCCGCAATCTTTTCCGTCGCATCGAGGTGGCATTTCCGGTGATCGACCCGGATTTGAAGGCGCGCGTCATCGGCGAAGGACTGAAGCCCTACCTTGCGGATACCCGCGACGCGTGGGAGCTCGGCGAGGACGGCTCCTATCAGCGCGTCAAGCCGAAGGGCCGCGCGCAGCCGATGTCGGCGCAGCAGGAGCTGCTCGATCGGCTGGCCGAACGGAAGGGATAAGCAGCAATGCGCGCCCGACACGCCCCATGGACCTGATTCTCTGGCGCCACGCCGAAGCCGAGCCCGGCGAGCCGGACCTTGGCCGTCACCTGACGGCCAAAGGCATCAAGCAGGCCGAACGAATGGCGGTCTGGCTCGACGGTCACCTCCCTGATACGTGCAGGATATTGGTGAGCCCGGCCGACCGTGCGCAGCAAACCGCGCTTGCGCTCAAGCGCAAGTTCCGGACGATGCCCGAGCTTGCGCCGGGCGCCACGGTCGACGCGGTGCTGGCCGCGGCCGGCTGGCCCGACGCACGCGAGCCGGCGCTGATCGTCGGCCATCAGCCCACGCTGGGCGAAGTGGCGGCTTTTCTGCTCTCCGGACAGGACGCATCGTGGAGCGTGCGCAAGGGCGCGGTATGGTGGCTTTCCAATCGCGTCCGCGAAAATTCGACCGCAGTGGTCGTGCGCGTCGCCATCGGACCGGATTTTGTTTGACCGCGGTATTGCGCGACCGACGCTAAACGCGTTTCCACGGATGGCCCAACTCCTTCCATTGGCGGCGCTCCTTCGCGAGGAGGTGCGCCGTCAGTGGATGTTTCTTGAGCCAACGCTCGGATACGCCGAGGCCGATGCGTCGGCCGCCGGCGAGCTGGATGCGCGGCAGCGCAATGATCGTGCGCGCATGATGAAAAAGCACCGCGAGCCTTAGCGAGAGCAGCTGCGCGCGCAATTGCGGATCGCCGAGCGCCGCGCTCACTTTGGCCAGTCCCCCCCGGCAGCCGTACACCAATATCGCCAGCCGCGATTGCTCGCCTGCGGAAAAGCCGGGCATGTCGGCATGCTGCAGAATGTACGCGCCGTGTTTGTGAAAACCCAGATGCGCGACCGACATGCCTATTTCGTGCAGCAGCGCCGCCCACGCCAGCAGCTGAGCCTGCGCAGGATCCCGTGCGGGTGCGACGCGCCGGTAAAGCGCCATGGCCAGCGCGGCGACGCGCGCTGCATGTGCCCGTTCGATGCGGTAGCGGTCGACGAAACGGTCCACCGTCAATTTGCGGACGTCCTCGTCGATCGTCCGCCCCAATAAATCGTACAGAACGCCGAGCCGCAGCGCGCCGCCCACCGGGTCGATGCGAGGGATTCGAAGCTCGGCCACTGCCGCCGACATGATCGCGAGTCCCCCGGCCAGCACCGGTGCACGCTCGGGCTTGAGTGCGCTCAAATCCAAACGGTTGACGTTGCCGGCCTGGATCAGACGCTTCTTCAGGCGCGCAAGGCCCACCGGAGTGATGCCGCGCGGCGAGAACGCGTTCTGTTCGAGGATTTCGGCGAGCGCCGCCGCGGTGCCCGAGGAAGCAAAGGCATCGCGCCAATGGCTCGGCCCGAATTCACTCGCAATCGCTTCGATTTCGACCCGTGCCGCGGTCTCCGCTGCTTCGAACGCCGCCGCGGTGACGTTGCCGTTGGCAAAAAAACGCTGCGTTATGCCGACGCAGCCGATTTTCAGCGACTCGAGCCGCTCGGGCTCGAGCCCGCGGCCGATGATGAGCTCGGTCGACCCGCCGCCGATGTCGATGACCAGGCGCGGCGCGGCTGAAGGAGGAAGGACGTGCGCCACGCCGAGGTAAATCAGGCGCGCCTCCTCGTGCCCGCTGATGACGTCAATGGGAAAGCCCAGCGCGCGCTCGGCCAGCGGAAGAAACTCGGCCGCATTCTTTGCCACCCGAAAAGTGTTGGTCGCCACCGCGCGCACGGCAGACGGATGCACACCGGACAGCCTCTCGCGGAAGCGCTGCAGGCATTCGATCGCCGCGTTCATCGCCGCGGGCTTGATTCTCCCGTGCTCGTCGAGGCCGGCGCCGAAGCGCAGCGTCTCGCGCCACGTGTCCTGACGATAGATCTGGCCGCCCTCGACGCGGCCGATCTCGAGCCGGAAGCTGTTCGATCCCAGATCGACAACGGCAAGTGTCGCGGCGTTCATTGGAGTTCCGCGCGTAGGACGGCAGGAAATTGCGCTGGCGGAGGAGGACGTGCGATCGGCACGGCGCGGCGTATCGGCTCGAGCATGGCGGGACTTCAATGACGAGCTGCTTAGCCTAGCAGAAAGCGGGTGCCTGGTCGGTGCCTGCTGGCTTTGGCGCCCTGCACCTTTCTGCTACGCTCGACGTTTGATTGAGCGGGCGTCAGCGAGCGATGTCGGTCGACTATCTGCAGAAGATCCTGACCGCGAAGGTGTACGACGTCGCGATCGAGTCACCTCTCGATCTCGCGCCGACGCTGTCGCGCCGCATCGGCAATCGCGTCCTGCTCAAGCGGGAAGACCAGCAGCCTGTTTTTTCGTTCAAGCTGCGCGGTGCCTACAACAAGATGGCGCATCTTTCGGTCGCCGAGCGCGCTCGCGGCGTGATCACCGCATCGGCCGGGAACCATGCGCAGGGCGTCGCGCTTGCCGCGCAGCGGCTCGCCTGCAAGGCGACAATCGTGATGCCGGTCACGACGCCATCGATCAAGGTCCAGGCGGTCGAAGCGCGAGGTGCGAAGGTCGTCCTGCACGGCGATTCGTTCAGCGACGCTTACGCGCACGCGCTCAAGCTGCAGAAAGCCAAAGGGTCGACGTTCGTTCATCCGTATGACGATCCGGACGTGATCGCGGGCCAGGGCACGATCGCGGTGGAGATCCTGCGCCAATGGCAGGCGCCGATCGACGCCATCTTCGTCGCCATCGGCGGCGGCGGGCTCATCTCCGGCATCGCGTCGTACGTCAAGCGGGTGCGGCCCGAGATCAAGGTCATCGGCGTCCAGCCGGTGGACTCGGACGCGATGGCACGTTCGATCGCCGCCGGACGCCGCGTCAAGCTCGACCATGTCGGGCTGTTCGCCGACGGCGTCGCGGTGAAGGAAGTCGGCAAGGAGACATTCCGTATTTGCCGCGAGCTGGTCGATGACATCGTGCTCGTCGATACCGATGCGATTTGCGCGGCGCTCAAGGACGTGTTCGAAGATACGAGATCGATCCTGGAGCCGGCGGGCGCGCTATCGGTCGCCGGGCTTAAAGCTTGGTGCGAGCGGCACCGCATCCGCGACCGGACGCTGGTCGCGATTGCGTGCGGCGCGAACATGAATTTCGACCGCCTGCGCTTCGTCGCCGAACGCGCCGAGCTGGGCGAGGAACGCGAGGCGATACTCGCGGTGACGATTCCCGAGCGGCCGGGCAGCTTCCGCCAATTCTGTGCACTTCTCGGCAAGCGCAGCGTTACCGAATTCAATTATCGCTACGCCGATTCCACGATCGCGCATCTGTTCGTGGGCATCGAGGTGAGGGACCGGCACGAAACCGCCGAGCTGCTGCGGGCGATGCACAAGCGCCGGATCAAAGCCTACGATCTGTCGAACAACGAGATGGCCAAAGTTCACGTCAGGCATCTCGTCGGTGGACATGCTCCGGCCGCTGAAAACGAGATCCTTTACCGCTTCGAATTCCCCGAGCGCCCCGGGGCGCTGATGCAGTTTCTGAGCAGCATGAGTCGGGGCTGGAACATCAGTTTGTTCCATTACCGCAACCACGGCGCCGACTACGGGCGGGTTTTGGTCGGAATGCAGGTCCCGCCGTCGGACAAGGCGGCGTTCAGGAGCTTTCTTGATCGTCTGGGCTATCCGTACGTCGAAGAGACCGCAAACCCCGCCTATCGCATGTTTCTAGGTCGCTGAAGGTGCCCAATTGCGGCATATAGTCCCTCTAATCCGCGCCAGTCTTGTTGCAAATCCCTCATCAGGCTGGAGTTTCCCGGTTCTGGCAAGGATTATGCTCTAGGCATTTGCTTACTTCCGTGGCAAACTTTGGCGAGGCAAGAATGGAAACGATAGTCGCAAGCGGTATTGTGGTCCAACACGTAGGGAGTGACGAATTGCCGGAACCAGCCGCCCTGGCGGGAGTAAAAGTCATGGTGATCGACGACAGCAACACGATTCGTCGAAGCGCCGAGATATTTCTGCTTCAGGCGGGATGCACGGTCATCCTTGCCGAAGATGGCTTCGACGCCCTGTCCAAAATCACCGATCATCAGCCCGACATGATATTTGTCGATATCATGATGCCTCGGCTCGATGGATACCAGACGTGTGCCTTGATCAAGAAAAACACGCGCTTTCACCAGACGCCGGTGGTCATGCTTTCCTCGAAAGATGGCTTGTTTGATCGTGCGCGAGGCCGTATGGTTGGCTCGGACCAGTACCTGACCAAGCCTTTTACCAAGGAAAGCCTGCTCAAGGCTGTAGGCACGCATGTAAAGGCAGCCGCGCATTGACACGGCTGCCGGACGACGCCCGGGGGCGTAGCAAAGGGTGGGAAATGATGGCAATAAAGCGGGTTCTGATCGTCGATGACTCACCGACGGAGCGTCACGTCCTGAACGACATGCTGACCAAGGCGGGGTACGAGGTTGTCGCCAGCGATAACGGAGAGGACGCCATACTCAAGGCCAAGACGGTCAAGCCGGACCTGATCCTCATGGACGTGGTGATGCCGGGTCTCAATGGCTTTCAGGCGACCCGGGCGATCAGCCGCGATCCGGTCACGCGCGCCGTTCCGATCATCCTCTGCACTTCCAAGAGCCAGGAAACCGACAAGATCTGGGGCATGCGGCAGGGTGCCCGCGATTACATCGTCAAGCCGGTCAACCGCGACGAGCTGCTCGCGAAGATCACGGCGCTCGGTTAGAGCTTTCCGATGGCTCGTGCCGCCAAGCTCAATCTTCGCGCGTTCCAGCAGGAGCTTGCGACGCGCCTGGCGGCGAAGACAACCGCCCAGGTCGAGCAATCGCGCCTCGGACTCTCCTGCGCCGGCAGCCAATGGCTGATCCGGCTGGCGGATGCGGGCGAAGTGATCGCCTTGCCGACGGTTGCGACGGTGCCGCTGACGCGGCCATGGTACCTGGGCATCGCCAATATCCGCGGCAACCTGTACAGCATCATCGATTTCGGCGGCTTTCTCGGCCACGAGATCGAAGTGGCCACACCCGGCGCCGCGCAGGCGCGGCTGGTATTGTTCGGCCCGCGCGTGGGCGAGCTGCGCGCCGGTCTCGTCGTGCATCGCGTGCTCGGCTTGCGCAACCTTGCCGAGCTGGACCGCGGCGCCTCGGCCGCCGACGCGCCGGCGTGGTACACCGCGCGCTGGACCGATCGCGAAGGCGGCATCTGGCAGGAAATCGATCTGGCGCTGCTCGCACAGGATCCTGCTTTTCTACAAGTCGGCGTGTAGAGGCCACCTTGACTAATCGACATACGCACGCGTACGACCCTATTGCGGAGAAAGAAACATGGCGCTTAGCTTAAAGACCCTGTTCGGCGGGGGGCCGGCCAAGGGGCGCGGAGAGGGCGACGGCGAATTCGACGAGCCGACGACACAGGCCAGGATGGGCAAGGCGCAGCCTGGCTACGATCCGCTCGCTGCGGTCTCGATCATGGAACAGATGCGCACCGCCAACCCGGAGGTACGCCAGCCGGGCCATTTGTGGCTGATCGGCCATCTGCCTATCGTTCGCCAATTCCAGATTCTGGGCGCGATGCTGGTGATCTTCCTGCTGCTCGCGCTGTTCATGCTTTTCCTGAACACGCGCGTGACGACGCAAGCCACCGCCAGCGGAACGACCGCGACCGAAATGCAAATGCTTTCGCAGCGCCTTGCGCGCGGAACGTCTCTCGCCGTGCAGGGCAACGTGCCCGCTTTCGAGGGCGTCAAGGATTCCAGGGATCGCTTCCGTGCCGACCTCGATGCGCTGACCAAGGGCGGGAGCGTCAAGGGCGTGAGCATCGATGCCACCAGCAACGAGGCCTTGCAGACGCTTTTGAACGAGGTCATCGCGCGCTGGACGGTGGTCGAGAAAAACGCCACCGACGTGGTCGACAACCAGCCCTCTCTGGTGGCGCTTTCCAAGGGCCTCGATACGATCAACAAGGGCAACAACGAGCTGCTCGAGCTCGCGCAGCAGGCGTCGGCGCAGGTCGCGGCGGGGGGCGGGACGTTGCGCGAGGTCGATTTCACCAACCAGCTCGCGGTGCTTTCGCAGCGCATCGCGAAGAACGCGAACTCGCTCGTTTCGTCCGACGAAATCGACCCCGAAGTGGCGTTCCTGCTCGGCAAGGACTCCGGAACCTTCCGCGACATCCTCAACGGCTTGCTCAAGGGAAGCGACACCTTGCGCCTCGGCGGCGTGCGGGCCGAGGACGCGCGCGCGACGCTGACCGACCTGCAGAAGAAGTTCACCTCGTATCAGGACGGCGTCAACGCGATTCTCCAGAACATGTCGCGGCTGGTCGTCGCCAAGCGCGCCGCGCGAGTGATCAACCAGGAATCGGAACCGCTGCTGACCGACGCGAACAAGCTGACCGCCGAATTCGACAGCCAGACGGGGTCGCGCAACTTTACCTTCTGGGCCGCGATGACCTTCGCCTTCTTCGCTTTGCTCTGGCTCATCGCGCTGGGCAAGGTCTTCCTCGACGACGCGCGCGTGCGAGCGTACGAGAGCGAGCAGGAGAACAAGCGCAACCAGGAAGCGATTCTGCGGCTGTTGAACGAGATGGGAAATCTCGCCGACGGCGATCTCACGGTCCAGGCTTCGGTGACCGAGGACGTCACCGGGGCGATCGCCGATTCGATCAACTTCACCATCGAAGAGCTGCGCACGCTGGTGCGCGGGATCAACTCCGCGACCGACCAGGTGGCGAAGGCGACCACCGATGCGCAGGCGATCTCGAACCGCCTTTACGAAGCGTCGCAGCGGCAAAACCGCGAGATCCAGCAGGCATCCGCTTCGGTGCTGCAGATGGCGCAGTCGATCAACGAGGTATCGCAAACCGCCGCCCAGTCGGCACGGGTCGCGCAGCAGTCGCTCGCGGCCGCTGAAAAAGGTGGCCAGGCGGTGCACAACCAGATCGCCGGCATGAACGAAATCCGCACCCAGATTCAAGATACCGCCAAGCGGATCAAGCGCCTCGGCGAATCGTCGCTGGAAATCGGCGAGATCGTGGAGCTGATCTCGGACATTACCGAGCAGACCAACGTGCTCGCGCTCAACGCCGCCATCCAGGCCGCATCGGCAGGTGAAGCAGGACGCGGATTCACGGTGGTCGCGGAAGAAGTGCAACGGCTGGCGGAGCGCTCGGGCGAAGCGACTAAGCAGATCGAGGCCATCGTGAAGACCATTCAGGCCGACACCCAGGACGCCGTCGCGGCCATGGAAAAAAGCACCGTCGGGGTGGTCGAGGGAACCAAGCTGTCTGACGCGGCAGGGCAGGCGCTGGACGAAATTCGCAAGGTCTCGCGCGATCTGGCCGAGCTGATCGGGGGCATTTCCGCGCAGACGCAAAAGCAGTCGGCGTCGGTGTCCGACGTGACGAGGGGCATGCAAGGCATCCTCAAGATCACCGAGGAAACCACCGAGGGCACCAAGCAGACCAACGTGTCGATCGGACAGCTGACCAAGCTTGCCGCGGAGTTGCGAAGCTCGGTCGCCGGCTTCAAGGTATGAACACGACGCAGGCCCTGCGCCCGTGGAACGGCGCGGTTCTTGCATGCGGTACCGTATTCGCCGTCTGATTCAAGAACGGCAAGATGACGTAACGTGCCTACCGACACCGCACCGGACTTCGATCTCGGCCCGCTGACCTGGGTTCAGGGAGAAATCGACCAGGCGCTCACGCGTGGTCTGGACGCGCTCGCCCTCTTCAAGGCTTCCCCGCGCGAAATAACCGCGCTCAAGCACGCCCGCTCGCACGTCCACCAGGCAGCAGGCGCGATCCAGATGGTCGGACTGGACGCGGTCACGGCTTACACCGACGAGCTCGAGCGCCAGCTCAACCGGCTCGAGGAGTTGCCGCCGCGCGAAGCGCAGGACGTCTGCGATCTGATCGACCGCGCGTGCCGCAAGCTGAAGATCTTTCTCGACGAGCTGGTCGGCGGTGCGTATCCGGTTCCGCTGAAGCTGTTTCCCGAATACGAGCTGATGCAGCAGGCGCGCGGCATCAAGGCGTCGGCGCCGACCGATCTTTTCTATCCTGATCTGTCTCCGCGCGCGCCGAAAATCGCGTCGGTGAAAACGGTGTCGTCGCAGAAGCTGCCGTCGTTCCTGATCAAGCAACGCCGGCTCTATCAGCGCGGCCTTCTCGCCTGGCTGCACGGCGATGAGGAAGCCGCTCGCGCGATGCGCGATGCGATTCAGGGGATCGAGGACGTTCAGACCCATTCCGCGCAGCGCTCGTTCTGGTGGACGGTTGGGGCGCTGCTCGAAAGCATCGTCGAAAAGGGCGTCGAAAGCGGCTTCGGCATCAAGCAGCTTTGCGGCCGCGTCGACCTGCAGATCCGGCGCTTCGTCGAGGGTTCGGCCAAGGTCGCCGACCGCATGCGCCGCGAAGTGCTCTACTACGTTGCGATCAGCGCGCCGGTGGGACCGCAAGTACAGGCGGTGCAGCGCGCGTACCGCTTGCCCGGCCTGATCCCGACTGCCGAAGTGCTGTCCGCCGACGTCGTCCGCGTGCAGCCGCTGCTGCGCGAGGCGCGGGACCTGCTCTCGTCGACCAAGGACCTGTGGTTGAAGCTGACCGGCGGGCGGCCGGAAAATCTGCCCAAGCTGAAGCAGAACCTGTCGCAATTGCGGGACAAGACCGCGGCGATAGGCGAGCCGTCGTTGTCGCGGCTTGCGGCAACCCTGGCGAGCAGGCTGGACAAGATCGGCGTGGCGGCGGTTCCGGAAGCGATGGCGATGGAATACGCCACCGCGATACTGCTCGCGGAATCGACGATCGAGAACTTTGCCTCGCTCACGCCCGATTTGCCGAAGCAGGTCGACGCGATGATCGCGCGGCTCGACGCTGCGCAACAGAACAAGCCGATCACCGGCACCGGGTCCGCACCGCTTCTGGATGAAATGGCCCGTCGCGCGCAGGAGCGTCTGCTTCTGGCGCAGGTCGCGCGCGAAATCCAGACGAATCTGCGCCATATCGAACAAGTGCTCGACGCGTTTTTCCGCGATCACTCGAAGCGCGCCGAGCTGGCGACGCTCGCCCACGACAGCAAGCAGATCGCCGGCGCGCTGAAGATGCTCGGCCTGGATCGGGCGGAGCAGCTGCTCGCGCTCTGCCAGCAGCAGATCGACGAGTATGCGAAGCCCGATACGCCGGTCGAGAACGAGGGCCTCGAGTTGCTGGCCGAATCGCTCTCCGGGCTCGGCTTCTACATCGAAGCGGTGGAGCAGCAGCGGCCCGACCGCGAGCGGCTGATCGAGCCCTTGCTGGCGCAGCGCATGGGCATCGCGCCGGCACCGGTGGCCGAGGACGATACGGTCGAAACCGCCATGGCCGATCTTCAGGTCGCGCTGCCTGCGACGCTGGCGGCGTTCCAGCGCGCGCCGGGCGATGCGCCGGCACGCGAGCGCCTTGCGGTCGACCTGACGACGCTCAAGGACGACGCCAAGCTCCTCGGCGACACGCAGCTGGAACAAGGCGCCGACGCGGCGCTGGCGGAGCTCTCGCACGCGCGTATCGGCGACACCGCGGCATTGCAGGAAGCCGTGGCGGCGATCTCCGCGACGCGGTCGTCCGCACCGGCGCCCGCGCCGTCCGCGGAGACCATGCGTTTGCTCGAGACCGACGCGTCGCAGTTCGACGCCGAGCTGCTCGATATCTACCTCACCGAAGCCGACGAAGTTCTCGATACGATCGCCGCCAGCGCACTGCAGCTCAAGGCGCGTCCGGACGATCGCGAGGCGCTGACCACGGTGCGGCGCGGCTTCCACACGCTGAAAGGCAGCGGACGCATGGTCGGCCTGACCGAGCTCGGCGACCTCGCCTTCGAAGTGGAAAAAACGCACAACCGTCTGCTCGAGGATGACCGGCCGGCGACGCCGGCATTGCTTTCGCTGATCGATATCGCGCTATCGAGCTTTCGCGTGTGGGTGGACATGCTGCGGCGGACCGGACGCGTCAAGCCTGATCCGACGCGGCTTCGCACGGCGCTGGCAATAGTGGAGTCGGCACTTCCTCATCCCCAGGTGCCGCCTGCGCCCATCGCCGCGAATGCGCCACTGACCGCCCCCGCCCCGGCGGTTGCCCGTGCGATCGCGAGTGCACCGAACGCGTCGACAATCGAGGTGATCGAGCTCGACGAAACGCCGCTGCCGGACATCGATCGTTCCGCCGGCGGTTCGATGACGGTCATCGATGGTCCCGAGGTCATGCAATTCACATCGGCCGGCGCCGTGCCTGCGCCCTCGATCAAGCTGGTCAGCGATGTACCGCCGGCCGCAGAGCCTGATGAGATCACCGTCGGCGACGTCACCTTGTCGACGGCGCTTTTCCGCATCCTGTGCGACGAAGCGCAACAGCATGTTGCGACACTCGACGCCGAACTGCAGGTGCTCCAATCCGATTCCGAAGCGACACCGTCGCAGGCGATGGTGCGCGCGGGGCACACGCTTTGCGGCATCCACCGGACCGGCGGATTTCCGCTGGTGGCGACGGTCGCGAAAGCGCTCGAGTCCTGCTTGCTCGGTTTGCAGGAACGCGGTGCGCCGCTGCCGGGTGCCGCACAGCCGGTGCTGGCGCGAGCGATCGCAGGATTGGCCGCATTCAGCGGTCGGGTCCGCGCGCGCGACGGCTTTCGCCCCGGCGACGAAAAGGAAGCCGCGGAAATCATTGCCGAGCTCGATGCGCTTCGTCAGGAGTCGGGTCCGGAGCCGGATGACCGCGACAGCGAAACCGTCGCTGCCCGCGTGGCCGAGGCGGACGAAACGCCGTTGCCCCGTCCCGCGCCCGAGCCGAGCACGCCGCCGCCGGTCGAGATGGCTGCGCCTGAGCGGCCGACGCCGGCCGCGCCCGATCGTCCGATCCTGACGTCGGTTGTAAGCTCCCCGGCCGCCACCGCGCCCGCATCTTCCGGCGCGCCTTCGCCTTCGTTCACGACCGCTCCGCGCGCCGCGGCGCCAGGGTTGGCCCCGGCGTTGGCACCGGTTTCGGCCCCGGCATTGGCACCAGCTCCAGCCCCCGTTTTGACGGCTGTCGCGGCGCCCGCAGCACGCGCGCCTGCCGCCGACGAAACGCTAGTCAACGTTCACGACGACGTCGACCGCCAGGTCCTGCCGATTTTTCTCGAGGAAGCCGCGGAATTGTTCCCACAGATCGGCGAGCAGCTTCGCGGCTGGCAGCGCAAGCCTGCCGACAAGGATGCGTCGAACGCGTTGCAGCGCGCGCTGCACACGTTCAAGGGAAGCGCACGCATGGCCGGAGCGATGAGGCTGGGCGAGCTCGCGCATCTGATGGAAAGCAGGCTGGCGCCCGGCGATGCGCTCGCGCCGGCGTCGCCGCAATTGTTCGAAGCGCTCGACAACGATCTCGACCATATCGCGTTCGTGCTCGATCGTCTGCAAAAAGGCGAAGTCGACACCGCGTTGCCCTGGGTCAGCGCGGGTGCCGCCGCGGTGGACGATGGCGTAGCGCGAGCCGAGAAATCGGTTGCGTCGCCCGCGAGCGTGGCAGCAGTGTCCGCATTGCCGGCCGCTGCTCAGGCGCACGTGCCCGGCGCTGTGGCCGCCGGCACCGATCCCGAGGCGCGGGCGATGCTGCGCGTGCGCGCCGATCTGATCGACCGCCTGGTCAACGAGGCGGGCGAAGTCGCCATAACGCGCGCCCGCGTCGAAGGCGAGCTGCGCGCGCTGAAGGGCAATCTGCTTGAACTGACCAACAGCGTGATTCGGCTGCGCTCGCAGGTCCGCGAAATCGAAATCCAGGCCGAATCGCAAATTCAGTCGCGGATGTCGATGGTCAACGAGGCCGCGGAAGGATTCGACCCCCTCGAGTTCGACCGCTATACGCGTTTTCAGGAGCTGACGCGGAGCCTCGCCGAGGGCGTCAACGACGTTTCGACCGTCCAGCAATCGCTGTTGAAGAATCTCGACGAGGCCGATGCGGCGCTGCTGGCGCAGGCGCGGCTTTCACGCGACGTTCAGCAACAGTTGTTCTCGATTCGCACGGTGCCTTTCGGCAGCCTGTCGGAGCGGCTGTACCGCATTCTTCGCCAGACGGCGAAGGAGCTCGACAAGCGGGCAAATCTGGAAATACGCGGAACGCAGGTCGAGCTCGATCGCTCGGTGCTCGAAAAGCTGGTCGGACCGCTCGAGCACCTGCTGCGCAATGCGCTGGACCACGGCATCGAAACGCGCGACGCACGGCGCAATGCGGGCAAGCCGGAAACCGGCGAAATAACGCTCAACGTTCGCCAGCAGGGCAACGAAATCGCGATCGAGCTGACCGACGACGGCGCCGGGCTCGATTTCGGACGGATCCGCGAAAAAGCGCGCGCGCAAGGCCTGATTACGGCCGAGGTTGATCCGACCGAGGCGCAGCTCATCGAATTCATCTTCGCCCCGGGGTTCACCACGGCCAGCGCCGTGACCCAGATTTCCGGCCGTGGCGTGGGCATGGACGTGGTTCGCTCGGACATCGCGGCGTTGGGCGGACGCGTCGACGTCGCCAGCGTTCCCGGAAAAGGAACGACTTTCACGGCCTACCTCCCGCTAACCCTCGCGGTTGCGCAAACGGTGCTGGTCAGGGCAGGTGGAAGGCTGTGGGCGCTGCCGGCGCCGATGGTCGAGCAGGTGCAGCAGATCAAGGACAAGGACCTGATCAATCTCTACCTGACGCGAGAGGTTTCGTGGCAGAGCCGCAAGTATCCATTTTTCTATTTGCCGCGGCTGCTCGGCAGCGCGGGCCACAACCCCGAGACCACGCGCTACAACTCGGTGCTCCTGCTGCGCAGCGGAAATACGCTTGCCGCGGTTCACGTCGACGAGATGATCGGCAACCAGGAAGTGGTGGTGAAGAACATCGGGCCGCAGCTCGCGCGTGTTTCCGGGATCGCCGGCGCGACGGTGCTGGGTACGGGCGAAGTCGTGCTGATCATCAATCCGGTGCAGCTTGCGCAGCGCCTGGATACCGCCGCTGAGGCGCCGATGGTGGTCAAGACGGCGCAGGCGGCCGCCGCCGCTGCCGCCGCGGCAGCGGCTGCCGGGCCGCCGCTGGTCATGATCGTCGACGATTCGCTCACGGTGCGCAAGATCACCAGCCGCCTGCTGACTCGCGAAGGCTTTGCCGTCGTAACGGCCAAGGATGGAATGGACGCGCTGCAGCTGCTGGCCGAGCGCATGCCCGAGGCGATCCTGCTCGACATCGAGATGCCGCGCATGGACGGCTTCGAATTCGCGAAGACGGTCAAGGCGGACATCAACCTTGCGCACATCCCCATCATCATGATTACTTCGCGCACCGCAGAAAAGCATCGCAACCGGGCCAAGGAGCTCGGGGTCAACGCGTACCTCGGCAAGCCTTATCAGGAAGAAGAGCTGCTGCGTAACCTGCGCGAACTGCTCATGCTGCATACTGCCTGACACGCTGTACCTCGTTGAAAAAACGCGGCGCGAGTTTTTCGCGCCGCGTCTTTTTTGTGCGCTGCGTTTGGTGCCCGGGGAAGTAGGGCTTTCGTTCGACCACTGCCGGTTCGCCCAGCCTCGCGCCAATGGCATGATTTCACGGGCCGTCAGGCCGGGCGCGATCGACTGAAACGCAAGTCAATCGCGCCAAGGTAGAATCATGGAAATCGTCCAGGGGGCAACGAGCATGGCGCAATTCGCCACGGAAAATATCCGCACATTGGCGTTGGTCGGTCACGGAGCCTCGGGCAAGACCACGCTGGCCGAAGCATTGCTGCTCAAGTCGGGATCGGTCCAGGTCGCCGGATCCGTCGAGCGCGGCTCCGCGATCAGCGATTTCGATCCGCTGGAACGGGAGTGGAAGCACTCGCTGCGATCGTCGGTGCTGCATCTCGACACGCAGGGGACGCGCGTGCACATGATCGACACGCCGGGCTTCCCGGATTTCATCGGTCAATCGATCGGCGCGCTCGACGCGGTGGAAACGGCGGCGGTCGTGATCAATGCCGCGTCCGGCATCGAGATGATCGCATCGAGAATGATGGATTGGGCCGCGCAGAGAAAGCTGTGCCGGCTGGTAATCGTCAACAAGATCGACGCCGAGAACGTCGATCTCCCGGGCCTTCTGTCTGCCATCCAGTCCGCGTTCGGCAGGGAGTGCCTGCCGATCAATCTTCCTTCCGACAATGGCCGGCGCGTCGTCGATTGTTTTTTCAATCCCGCGGGCGAATCCGATTTTTCTTCCGTCGCCGACGCGCATAGCGCCCTGGTGGACCAGGTCGTGGAGGTCGACGAGGCTCTGATGTCGCTCTACCTCGAGCAAGGCGAGATCTCCGCCGATCAGCTGCATGCGCCGTTCGAAAAGGCCTTGCGCGATGGGCACCTGGTGCCGGTATGTTTCGTCTCGGCGCGCAATGGTGTCGGCATCCAGGAACTGCTGGATATCTTCGTCAAATTGCTGCCCAATCCCGCCGAGGGAAATCCACCTTTATTCATCAGGGGCGAAGGTGACAACGCCGTTGAATTCCATTCCGAGCCCGACCCGAAAAAGCACGTGCTCGCGCACGTTTTCAAAGTGGTCATGGATCCCTTCGTGGGCAAGCTCGGAGTCTTTCGCGTCCATCAGGGGACGGTCACGCGGGACACGCAGCTTTTTGTCGGCGACAGCCGCAAGCCGTTCAAGGTCGGCCACCTGTTCATGCTGCAGGGGGGCAAGAACGTCGAGATCGACCGCGCCGTGCCGGGCGATATCGCGGCGGTGGCTAAGGTCGACGAGATCGGGTTCGATTGCGTCCTGCACGACTCGCACGACGAAGATCATATTCACATGCGTCCGCTGGAATTTCCGACGCCGATGCAGGGCGTCGCGCTGACGCCCAAGAAGCGCGGCGACGAGCAGCGGATCTGGGAAGTCCTGCATCGAATGACGGCGGAGGATCCGACGCTGGTGGTGGAGCACGATCCGAACAGCAACGAGACCGTGCTGCGCGCGCTGGGAGAACTCCATCTGCGCTCGGTGCTCGAGCGCATGGCGAGTCAGTTCAAGCTCGAGATCGAGACGCGGCCGCCGCGCATACCGTACCGCGAGACCATCACCGCGTCGGCGGAAGGCTTTCACCGGCACAAGAAGCAGACCGGAGGCGCCGGCCAGTTCGGAGAAGTCTCGCTGCGCATCGAGCCGCGGGCGCGCGGCACCGGATTCGAGTTCGTCGACTCGACCAAAGGCGGCGTCATTCCGCATCAGTTCATGCCGGCGGTGCGCAAGGGCGTCGAGCAGGTCCTTGCCACGGGAGCGATCGCGGGTTTTCCGATGCACGACGTGCGCGTCGTCATTTACGACGGCAAGCACCACCCGGTCGATTCGAAGGAGGTCGCGTTCGTCTCCGCCGGCCGCAAGGCGTTCCTCGACGCGATCGAAAAAGCGAAGCCCATCGTGCTCGAGCCGATCGTCAGCGTGGAGGTGATCTGCCCCGACGCGAAGACCGGCGACATCGCCGGCGACCTGTCGTCGCGACGGGGGCAGGTGACCGGGACCAAAGGCATGCAGACGGGCGTGCTTGCGATCACGGGCCTCGCGCCGCTGGTCGAGCTGGACGGTTACTCGGCGCGTCTGAAGTCGGTGACGGGAGGACAGGGAAGCTGGACGATGCAGTTATCGCACTACGAGCCGGCGCCGGCCAACCTTCAGCTCCAGCTGTCGACGGAATACCGGAAGTCGCGCAAGCACGAAGAGGACTAGTCTGCCCCGTCGCGGATTCTCGCCCGCGCCACGAAAAGACCTCGCCGGGAAACCATCGATCCAGGAACGGGACGAGCGGCGTTGCAAGAAAGAGCGCCCAGATGAGCGCGTTCGGGCGGAAGAGCAGGTACTGCCAGGCCAAAGCCGCGGCCGCGACGATCAGCGCATAGGCAATCCGGGGCCCGCGCCGGTTCGGAATCGTCATCGGGTCCGAGATCATGAAAAAGGCGAACAGGAGCAGCGCGCCGTTGCCGAGCTGATGCCACCAGATCGCCCACGACTGGCCGAGGAGCGTGATCCGCAGCGCAACCAGGCCCAGAAACGCGCCGAGAAACATCCAGCTCACATCCAGCCGTCGTGCGCGCGTCGTGACGATGGTCCCCAGCATGAGCACCCAGACCGCCAGCGCGAGATCGTTTCCCCACTGACCCGGCGACACCCATGTCCCGGGGATCAGCGTGATCGCCGCGATCACGCCGAGATTGGCGGGGTTGTACAGATGCTTGCCATTGACCCGCAGCACGAACTTCGACGACATCGCCAGCGCGGCGATCAGCGGATGCGCCCACATCGTATCGCTGCGCAGCAGCAGCGACAATCCGCAGCAGGTCACGATGGCCGACAGGAATCCGCGTTGCTCGAGCCCGAGGCGCTTGAGCCAGAACGACTGCGTTGCCAATCCGGCGGCGAAGGCCAGCACCATCTGCATCGGATGCAGCGAAAAGTCGCGCAGCAGCACACCGGTGGTCAACAGCAGCGCGAGAAACAGGATCTGAAATACGCGCGCGTCCCTGAGCAGCAATTCGCGCGCTGCCCTCATCGCGCTTCGCGGAGAAAGCGTCATTTCCACAGCCGCTCCCACCACATCGTCTTCGGCGCCGCGGCGATGTTCATTTTGGCCCGGATCTGGTTCAGGTCCCACCCGGTTAAGGAGGCCAGCGTCTGCGCTTCACGCTCCTGCCGCTTGGCCACCTCCTCGAAGTATTGCGGCGCGGCGTCGCAGGCGGCGGCGTCTCCATTCCAGGCATGCCTTAGTACGTAGCGCGCCTGGAAATTCTGCCGGTCCTGCGTTTCCTGGAACATCAGGTCCTCCGGCAGCGTCTCCGGCGTGTAGCGCAGGTGCAGACGCGTCAGCATGACCGGCTGTGCGCCGGACCCGCCACGCGGCGAAACAGTCGGCGGCGCCGCCCCTGGGGCGACGCCTATCGCCGGCTCGTCGCCGCCGAGCCAGAAGACCCCGGCGCGCTTGAGCTCCTCGGGCGATAGTGGATCGGCGGCGCATGGATCGCACCACGCCATGTCCCAGAAATATTCGGTCCATACGACGCGGTAGTCTTCGCGCTTCGACTGGTTGTCGAACAGCGCCTTGTAGAGCTTCCCGAACTCGGCGCGGGTGTAGGTCGGCAGCTCGACGTTTGCGGGCAGCTTCACCGTGCGGTAGTTGGTGGTCTCAACGCGCCCGTTCCTGGTCAGCGCATAGACGACCAGGTCCTGCGGGCCCCTGGCGTTGAGCATTCCCAGACGCACCGGCAGCATGAAGCGCTCGGATTCGAAGGCGAATTGCAGGGGACGCAAATAGGAGAACCCGGTCTTGGCCTGTTCGGTCAGGTTCACCCGCGCGACAAAAAACTTCAGGTTCTGTCGCACATACGGACGCAGCGCCTTGCTCGCGCCGGCGGGAATGCGGTAACCGTTCTGCTTCAGCCACGTCTCGAGCCCGTTCGATTCGGTTGCAGAAAGAATCGCGATGTCGTACTCACCGACGGTGTATTGCGCCTCGACCGTGACACCAAGTGCCTTGTCCTTCTTTTCCGCTTCCTTGGCCACCGACGCGGGCAACGCCTGATTCATTGCGCTCATTTGCCGCCGCATCGGGTACACCTCGCACGGATTGGGGTCGAAATATTCCGCCAGTCGCGGGGCACTGTAAGCGTCGATGCGCTCGAAGGTCTTCGGGTCGCCGATATGGATCTGGCTTTTCTGAAGGACTGCCGGAACCGGAACGACCAGCGCGAATTCCGAAAGCTCGCCCTGGAAGTCGTTGCGCATGCTGATGACGGTGCGATTGCCGTCGCGGACCAGGATGACCTGCGAGGCTTCGTTGAAGAGCTTCGCGTCCGCTTTGCCGACATAGAATCCGCAGAAAGCGCTCGCGGGCGTCGGCGCGAAGACGAAGAACACCAGCAAAGCTAGGGCGACGAAAAGCCAGGCGGCGCGCGTGGATGGGTATGGCATGGCGGGCTTTCGAAAGGGTGGGCGACAAACGCTATGAACGCCGGCCCCGGCGAATCGGGGTTAGACGCCCGGTGCAAGGCGGCGCCTCCGGGCATGCGTGCCGCTCGCAGCCCCCATCCGCCACCGGCATTTGTGCCCGCTGCGCCGGGCGTTTACAATTGCGGCCATGGGCGATTCCAGGGTCAATCTGACCCATCACTTCCTGATCGCCATGCCCAGCATGGCGGACCCGCACTTTGCCCACACGCTGATCTACGTTTGCGAACACAACGCCAAAGGCGCGCTCGGCATCGTCATCAACAAGCCGATCGACTTGACCTTGTCGTCGCTGTTCGAGCAGATCAACGTTCCGCTGGGCGATTCCGAGCTGCGTGAGGCGCGTGTCCATTACGGCGGCCCGGTGCAGATCGATCGCGGCTTCGTCCTCCACCGGCCGCTTGGAAGCTGGCAGTCGACGCTGGCGATCAGCGACGACCTCGGCCTGACGACCTCGAAGGACATCCTCGAAGCGGTGGGCCACGGTGACGGCCCCGAAGACGTTCTGATCTCGCTCGGATACGCCGGATGGTCGGCCGATCAGCTCGAGCAGGAAATCGGCCAGAACGCGTGGCTTACCGTCGAAGCGGACAGCGACGTTCTATTTGCCGAGCCGGCAGAGACGCGCCTGCCCGCGGCGATGAAGCTGCTGGGCATCGATTTTTCGAGATTGTCCGACGCCGTCGGGCACGCGTGACGCGTGAGCGAGACAGCAGCCCGCCGCGCTTCTCGCGCGGGGACCATTCTCGCGTTCGATTTCGGAACCCGGCGCATCGGGGTCGCGGTGGGCGAGAGCGCCATCGGACTGGCGCATCCTCTGGCAACCATCGCCAGCGAGCAGAACGAGCACCGCTTCGCCGCGATCGAGAGCCTTATCGACGAATGGCATCCGGCGCTGCTTATCGTCGGCCTGCCCTTGCATGCCGACGGCACGGAGCACGCTCTGACCGCGCGGGCGCGACGCTTCGCGAACCAGCTCGAAGGCCGCTTCGGACTCGCCGCGGAGCTGGTCGACGAACGCTTTACCACCCATGCCGCCACCGAAGCGCTGTCCGATGCCGGCGTGAAAACACGCGCGCACAAGGACGTTCGCGATCAGGTTGCTGCGCAACTCATACTGCAGGCCTATTTTGACCAGCAAGCAGCCGGCTGAAGGGCTCCCCGACGCAGAAGAAGCGCTTGCCGCGCTGGTCGAAAAGATGCGTGGTGCGGTGTCGTTGGACGCCAAGCTGATCGGCATCTATTCCGGCGGCGCATGGCTCGCCGAGCGGCTCGCGGCGATCCTGCCGGGAGAGCTTCCGGTGGGCTACATCGACGTTTCGTTCTATCGCGACGATTACGGGCAGAAAGGGCTGCGCGCCAAGGTCGAGACGACGACACTGCCGTTCGAGGTGGAGGGAAGCCGCATCGTGCTGGTCGACGATGTCCTTTTCACCGGCCGCTCGGTCCGTGCGGCGATCAACGAATTGTTCGACTACGGACGGCCGGAAAAGATCGAGCTCGCGGTGCTGGTCGACCGCGGAGGGCGCGAGTTGCCCATCGAAGCCACTTATGTGGGCGCGCGCGTCGCGGTAGCGCGCGAACTGTCGGTCGTCCTCAATCGGTCAGGCGATCGATTCCAGCTTTCGGTCGAGCCTGTCACGAGCGAGCCGCGTGAATAATCCTCAACTCAATGCTGAGGGCGAGCTGCAGCACCTTCTCACCCTCGAGGGCATGCCGCCGGAGATCATCGAGCGCATTCTCGATACCGCGGTTCCGTTCGTGTCGATCGCCGAGCGCGACGTCAAGAAAGTGCCGCTGTTGCGCGGCAAGACGGTGTTCAATCTCTTCTTCGAGAACAGCACGCGGACGCGCACGACGTTCGAGATCGCCGCCAAGCGTCTTTCGGCCGACGTCATCAATCTCAACGTCGGCGTCTCGTCGACAAGCAAGGGAGAGTCGCTGCTCGACACCATCGACAACCTGGTAGCGATGAACGCCGACATGTTCGTGGTGCGACACTCGCAGAGCGGCGCGCCGCATCTTATCGCGCAGCACCTGTCGGCGCGGCAGCGGGCGCACATCCACGTCATCAATGCCGGCGACGGTCGTCATGCGCACCCGACGCAGGGACTCCTGGATCTGTTCACGATCCGCCACTACAAGCGTGAGTTCAGAAGGCTGACGGTGGCGATCGTCGGTGACGTGCTTCATTCGCGAGTGGCGCGCTCGCTGATTCACGGCCTGACGACGATGGGTGTGCCCGAAGTCCGCGCGATCGGCCCGCAAACGCTGCTGCCGACCGCGGTCGAAAAGATGGGAGTGCGTGTTTTCCATGACATGAAAGCCGGCCTCGCCGGATGCGACGTCGTCGTCATGCTGCGCCTGCAAAGCGAGCGCATGAAAGGCTCGCTCCTGCCTTCGGCCGGCGAATTCTTCAAGCACTACGGTCTGACCGTCGACAAGCTCGCGCTGGCCAAGCCCGATGCGATCGTCATGCACCCCGGGCCGATGAATCGCGGCATCGAAATCGATTCCGCGGTTGCCGATGGCAAGCATTCGGTGATCCTTCCCCAGGTGACCTTCGGCATCGCGGTGCGGATGGCGGTGATGAGCATCCTGGGCGGCGGCTAGCTCACATCCAGCGCCATGAAAATCGAAATCGCCAACGGCCGTCTGATCGATCCCGCGCACGGAATCGATCGCAAGACTTCTCTCTATGTCTCCGCGGGGAAGGTCAGCGCCATCGGCGCCGCGCCCCCGGCCTGGCACGCGAACCGGGTGATTGACGCCACGGGAATGATCGTCTGCCCCGGGCTGATCGATCTCTCCGCGCGCCTGCGCGAGCCGGGCTTCGAATACAAGGCGACCCTCGAATCGGAAATGCAGGCGGCGATCAGTGGCGGCGTCACCAGCCTCGCCTGTCCGCCCGACACCGATCCGCCGCTCGACGAGCCGGGGTTGGTGGAGATGCTCAAGCATCGCGCGCGTTCGCTCAACTGCGCGCATGTCTATCCGGTCGGGGCGCTGACCGAGGGCCTGCTGGGCGAGAACATCACCGAAATGGGCGAGCTGGCCGAGGCCGGCTGCGTGGCGTTCTCGCAGGCCGACGCGCCGCTGGTCGACACCCAGGTTCTGCTGCGCGCGATGCAATACGCGGCGACGTTCGGCTATCGCGTCTGGCTGCGCCCCGAGGACGCGCATCTGGCGCGCGGCGGAATCGCCCACGATGGCGAGATCTCGATGAGGCTCGGGCTCGCGACCATTCCTGCGGCGGCGGAGACGATTGCCATCGACACGATCTTCACCCTCGCCTTGGCCACCGGCTCGCGCGTCCATCTCGCCCGCCTGTCGACCCACGAAGGTGTGGCGCGCGTTCGTGCGGCGAAGCGCGCGGGAATGCAGGTCAGTTGCGACGTATCCATCAATCACCTGCACCTTTGCGACGTCGACATCGGCTGGTTCAACGCCAACTGCAGGCTGATTCCGCCGTTGCGCGGTGTGCGCGATCGCGATGCGCTTCGCGCAGGTCTCGCCGACGGCACGATCGACGCCATCTGCTCCGACCACAGTCCGGTCGACGACGACGGAAAACAGCTGCCCTTCGCTGAAGCCGAGCCCGGCGCGACCGGACTGGAGCTCCTGTTGCCGCTGACGCTGCAATGGGCGCAACAGGAAAAGCTGCCGCTCGCGCACGCCTTGTCGCGGATCACCGCCGATCCCGCGCGCGTTCTGGGCATCGACGCGGGCCACCTCGCTTCCGGCGCGCCCGCCGACGTCTGCGTATTCGACCCGGAAGCATGGTGGACCGTAGAGGCGCAGGCGCTGAAAAGCCAGGGCAAGAACACGCCCTTTCTCGGACTCGAAGTGCCGGGCAAGGTCCGCTACACCCTGGTCGCCGGTCAGATCGTGCACGAAGCATAG
>Ga0209839_10000274_pt1 | contig 26832 bp, 16 predicted proteins | sample OrgsoiDNA2013050_FD_185800 | JGI IMG/M metagenome (GOLD analysis project Ga0209839, IMG submission 185800) | Permafrost soil microbial communities from the Arctic, to analyse light accelerated degradation of dissolved organic matter (DOM) -... | ecosystem: Environmental > Terrestrial > Soil >... | reverse complement strand
GGCGGAAGAATTGTCCTCCTCGATCAGCGAAATCAGCCGTCAGGTCGCGCAATCCGCTGATATCGCCGCCCGCGCCGTCGATAGCGCGCGCCGCACCGACACCATCGTGCGCGCTTTGTCCGCTGGGGCCCAGCAGATCGAGCACGTGGCGGAACTGATTTCAAGTATCGCGGGCCAGACCAACCTGCTCGCGCTCAACGCCACCATCGAAGCCGCCCGCGCGGGCGAAGCCGGCAGGGGTTTTGCGGTGGTCGCGGCCGAGGTCAAGAGCCTCGCCAGCCAGACCGCGGAAGCCACCAAGGAGATCGGCACCCGCATTACCCAGATCCAGAGCGCCACCAAGGAAGCCGTCGAGGCGATCCAGGGCATCACCGCCACGATCGAGGAAGTCAGCGCGATTGCAACAACGATCGGCTCCGCGATCGAGGAGCAAGGCGCCGCCACCGCGGAGATCGCGCGCAACGTGACCCAGACGGCGCAGGCGACGCAGGAAGTGACGACGAATATCGGTGGCGTCAGCGCAGCAGCCAATGAAACCGGTGGCGCCGCCGGCCATGTTCTTTCCGCCGCCTCCAATCTTTCCAAGCACGCCGAACAATTGTCGGGCGAGGTCAACGTCTTCCTGGCTGGGGTGCGCGCGGCCTGACGGTTTCGTTTTTCGTCTTGGCTTCCGGTCGAAGCTCGTAAAGGTCAGTTGTTGTTCGGCGCCGGAAATTCAGCCGGGGGCTTGCCGGGGTTGAACTCCCAGATTTTCCGCGAGACTCCCGGGAATATGGCCGAAATCGGATTGACGCGAAGCGTTGGCTTGTCGGTGGTCCCGACGACCTCGTAGGTGACACCGAACAGCCCCTCATTGCTGCCGCCCATGAACAGCCCGACAATCGGAATCTGGCCGAACATGTTGTTCAGCCCGTACATCGGAATGAAGGTGCCGTTCATACGCACCTGGTTGGCGGGGAAATCGATGTTGCCCCCGATGGTCCCGCCGACCATCGGGCCTTTCACGACACCGTCCCGGACCGCGAGTTGGCCGTTCTGCCAGGTAAATTCCGCGCGCAATGCCGAAAAGGAAACGCCGTTCTGCACTCCGGTTGACCCGCCCGCTGCGATGCGATCAAGCGAAGCCTCGCCCTTGACCGAGAAATTGCGGATGTTGATCAGCCCGTCCCTCGCCTTCGGTTCGGCCGTCGGCGGGTCCATCGTCAATTGAAGCTGGCCTGCAACCACCTTGGAGTAAGTGTCGGTGAAGCGGAAGAAGGCGCCGGCGTCGTTGGTCTCGAGATAGATCACCTCGCGTCCCTGCGCGGGCCTTCCGAAATTTCCGGTCAGCGGCGTAGTGTCGCGGCCAAGCTTGCCGTTGAGCGCGAAGCTTCTGATCGTTCCATTGCGCCGCGATAATTTGACATCGAGGCTGCGCACCGCCTCGCCATTGTGGCCGGCAACCGCGCCGAGCTTCACGTCGACATCGAAATCGAGGTTCCTGGTCTTGCTCTTGGCGTCGGCTTCCTTGCCCGACATGGCGGATTTGAGAAAGCCGCGACCGTCGAACACATCGCCGCGCATCGTCACTTTCAGCACGCCATCGGAGCCACGTTCGGCCTTCAGCGAGGTCTTGTCACCCTCGGATGGAGAATAGGTCGGGAAGTTGACGTTGATCAGGTCGCCGTTCTGATCGACCTCGAGCGATCCCTTGATCGACACGCCGCCGCCATCGATGACAATGTCCTCGAAGCGGGTCGATTGCGGTTTCTGCACCACGTTGAAAACCGCGCGGCTCGACTTGCCCGGCAACTTCACCCAGCCCGGCAGGATGTTGTCGAGCCTCAACGCCGTCAGATCGGCTTCGATTCCCATGCGACTGTCGCGATCGGGGCCGCCGATCTTGCCGATCAGCTTGATCGGAACATTCCCGGTGACGGCGGGGCCAAGATCCATCCCGAGCCGCGCGCGGCTCGCGTCATCGAGCGTCGCCTGCAATTTGATATCCGCATCGCCGTCGTTGGGTTTGCGATAATCCAGCAAGGCGGGTTGCCCATTGATCTTGACGTCGCCCTTGACCTGATATCCCCCGTTGTTGGCGACGACCTTCAGCTTGTCGGCCTCGAGCTTTTGATTCATCACCAGGCGGTCGGCGCCGAATCCGCCAAGGTCGGCCGTGACGGTGTAGGTGGTGTCGGCCTTGGTCAGTTCGCGCTTGATCGGCAGGCCGAGCGTAACCAGGGCGGCAACCGTTCCCTTGCTCGAATTGGGATCGATCAAGGTGCCGGAAAATTCGCTGAGACGGTCGGAGGCGAGGATTTCCGCCACCGCCGGCACCGGGCCATCGATCCGGAATTTGATGCGCGCCGGCGAGGGTTTTGGCGCCATGTCCGGCACCTCGAATACAAAATCGGTGATGTTGAGTTTGCGGCCCGCGGGAGTGTCGACCGCTCCCTGTCCGATCGTCACGGTGGCGGTGCGGCCGGTGACATGCGCCTTCAGATCCGCATCGCGCACCGACGGCAATGTGTCCACCGGTCGCAATGTCACGCCGCTGGCGACGATGTTGACGGCCAGACCGTCATCGGGAATCGGCGGACCTCGCCGCGAGAGGTTGCGAACCGGCGAGTTGACGCCAACCTCGATGCGCTGCAGCGAGCCGCGCTCGATGCGCTCGATCACCCATTCGCGCACCTCCGGCACGATCAGGATCGGCCACATCCGCTTCAGCGCGGCCGCCGACATCGGCGTTCCCGCGAAACCGAGTTGGAGGCGCGCCTCCTGCGAATAATCGACGCTGCCGGTGCCGGCGATACCGATCTCGCCGTTGCTGATATCGGCTTGCGTCAGCAGGACGCGCTTCTTGTCGGTGTCGAAGCGCAGGCCGATCGCGATGCGGTTGAAGATCAAGGGTTGTTCGCCGTTGTCCCCCGCAAGCACGATGGTGCCGCCGCTGAAACCCAGCTGCCAGTCGGTAACATTGTCATTGGGCGGCTCGAGATGGGCCAGCAGCGTGACCCGGTTCGCACCGGAAATGATCTTGAATGGCGCGACCAGCACGCGCCGTCCGGAATCCCATTCGACACTGATTTCCGCCGAATCGATCGCCATCGGATAATCCGGCGTATCGGTGTCGATGATGTGGCCTTCGCCCGCGGTGAGTTTGCCCGTGAAATAGGTCGGCAGCCCGTCACGGCCCAGCTCGCCCTTGAGCTCGCCGGTCAGCGGCAAATCCGCGGTGTAGGTGAGGTCCTTCATCCGCAGCGCCAGCAGGATATTGGTCGTCGGAACCTTGTTGGCACGAATATCGACCGATCTCACGCCGTTCGCGGGCGGGCCCACCACGACGCGCAGCGACCAGGCTTTGCTGCCCTCCTCGCCGACGCTCAGCGCGACCCCGCCGCCGCTCGGCCGCCGAAGGCTGAGGGTGATGTTTTCGAAATTCCATTTGTTGCCGCGCTGCTGATCGTCGACGATCAGGTTGCCGTTCTTCAAGCCGATTTCGTTGAGGTTCTGTCCGTCAAGTCCGGTCAGGCTCAGGCTGTCGAGCCAATCGAGGCCGGCCAAAAGCCCGCTTGGCGTATCGGGACCCACGGCGGGCGCCGGTGAGGACGGAGCAGCAGCACCGGATGGTGCGCCTGGGATTTGGCGCGGAAACGTGGCCGGAATGCCTGCCTCTTTCTTTGAGGTCACGCCGGTGGCCAAAGGTTTGGCGGTGTCGCCGGCGGAAACCGTCACATAGCCGTCCGGGGTGATGCGCACCGCGAGTTCGGCGTCCACCAGATTGAGACTTTCAGCGCGAAGCTGTCCCATCAGCAGCGCGGTGCCTGAAAGCCTTACCTCGGCCTTCGGCGCGCTCGCCACGATGACGTGATCGCGATCGCGGACGATGATATCGCGGATACGCACGGCGATGCGGATCCGGCCGGCGCGCTCGATCTGCGTCCCGCCGACCTCGACGGTGTTGCCGTGACCGATATTTTCCTCGATCGCCGCGGCCAGCCACGGCGTGGCCATCTCAAGATTGATCGGACCCGCGCCGAGCCGCCACCACAGCGCGCCGAAGCACCCCGCGAAAATCACCATCAAGACCGCGATGACGATGGCGATCCGTTTGACCCAACGTTCGGTTGCGAGCCACCGGCGCAGCGCTCCGGCATAGTCGCCGGCCCGGTGAAGCCCGGAAGCCGGATTGGACAACAGCCGACGCGCGCGATGGCCCGCGCCATCGTCATGGTCCTGATCCCAACCGGCATCATCCCACTGCGAGAGCCGGACGTCAGCACGTGGTTTCGATCCCTTGGGCGACGTGTTCCTTGCCATTGCCTCTCGTTGCGGGCGTTGGTTGTAAGATTGATCGCCGCCAAAGCCGCGCCCGCCGACAGGTAACGAGCGCTTCGGTGCCGGCATCGCTGCTGCCAATCCCTCAATTATTACTGTAACTCTTCAGCAGGCCCAAGGAACGCATTTCAACGAGCGGATGGGTCTGGGTCGAATTCCTTGTAACCATACTCCAAGGCCATCAAACTTGCCCAGCACTCAGCCTGATTCCAGCACGCTCGGGCAACGCCCGCAATACTCCCATGATTGATCCGCCGAAAGCGACGAAAGGAAGGCGTATGTCCAAGAAAACGCGTAAGAATTCCTCCAAACCCTCCTCCGGCAAGACGACCCGTGTCCAAGCGAAGATTTCCGGCAAGACGCCGCTGAAAACCCGGAGCGCGACGGCAAAAAAATCAGGCAAGAGCGCAGACAAGCAATCCGGGCGCGCTGCCGCGCGAACTCCGCTCAAGGCCCCATCAAAAAAGTCAAAATCGCCCCGTGCCGGCGAATCGACCTTGCGGGCCGCAGCCGAATCGAAGGCAGCCGCTGCCAAGCCCAAGGCAAAAAGTCCGGCTGCAGGCAAACCATCCGGAGCGAAACCCGACGCGTCCGCCGGACTTAAATCTGCATTGGCCGAGGGCACAAAGGCACCCGCCTTCCGCCTGCCACGCGACGGCGGCGAAACCGTTTCGCTGGCCGACTATTCGGGTAAAAAGCTCGTGCTGTTTTTCTATCCACGCGCGGACACCCCGGGCTGCACCCGGGAGGCCATCGACTTCACACGGCTGGCCGACGCCTTTGCCGAAAGTCAGACCGCGATAGTGGGTGTTTCGGCCGACCCCCTGAGGGCTCAGGAAGCCTTCCGGGACAAGCACCAACTCTCCGTGCCCCTGGTTTCAGATGAAGCCCATGAGATGCTGGAGAGCTACGGCGTCTGGGGCGAAAAATCCATGTATGGGAGGACCTTCCAAGGCATCCTTCGCACCACGGTTTTGATCGGCGCCGACGGTCGAATCGCCAGAATATGGCGCAATGTAAAGGTCGACGGCCACGCCGATGACGTGCTTGCGGCCGCCCGTGCCCTTTAACTTGAGCGATCCCATTCGCTGAAAATTAACCATGGCAGGGTCAAATCACATCCGCAAATTTGGCCGTACGGAACTCCTATCCGACCGGCGCGGGAGTGCCGATGTCGAACCGTTCCGGTCATTATTCCGAACATACCCAGCACCATCATCAGCACGAGCACGCCAAGGCAGCCCCGCGTCGCCCGGCGGCGAACCAGGCGTCGGTCCCTTCCTCTTCGCAAGCCGCGGAGGCCGGCTATACCCTCGTCCACGCCGGGAAGCAGGTCCGGTTTGGTCCGGTGGTGTTCTGGATCGTGGTCGGCACGGTGACCATGCTCGGCATGTGGTCGGCCGCGACCGCGACCTATTTCGCGTTTCGCGACGATGTTCTGACCCGGCTGATCGCACGCCAGGCGGAGATGCAATACGCCTACGAAGACCGCATCGCCGAACTGCGCGCCAAGGTTGATCGCACCACCAGCCGCCAAATGCTCGATCAGGAGCAATTCGACCAGAAACTCGACCAGATCATGCGTCGCCAGACCGCGCTGGAATCGCGCGCCACTGCGCTTGGCACCATCCCGGACGCCTCGGTTACCGGATCGATCCGAACGCCGTCGCGAGGCGCCGCAGCAACCGACGCCGCGGCTTCTTCGGGGACCCCAAAGCCCTCGCCGATCAGCGATACCGTGATCTTCGTGGCGCCTCCGGATCGTGAAGCGCGCCTGGAATCGCGTGCCCCGGTCATCGTCAATCCCCGATCCAGCCAGTTCGCCAAGGTCCAGGGCGTCGATAGCGTTCTGGCCCGCCTGCAGAGTTCGCTCGATCAGATCGAAGGCCGTCAGATAGCGGCGCTCAGCTCGGTCGAAGAGGGCATGGAATCGCGTGTTCGCCGGATGCGCGGCGTGTTTGCCGATCTCGGCCTCAATATGGCGCAATTGGAAGCCGCGACTCCCCGCGCGGGCGTCGGCGGCCCCTTCGTCCCCGTCAAACTTCCCGCCAACGCCGGCGCTTTCGAGCGCCAGCTTTACCGAATCAACACCACCCGCGCCCAGGTCGAGCGTCTCAACCGCACCCTTGCGCTGGTGCCGTATCGCAAGCCGGTCGTCGGCGAAGTCGAATTCACCAGCGGATTCGGGGTCCGCAGCGATCCGTTCCTCGGCCGCCCGGCCATGCACACCGGTCTCGATTTCCGCGCCGCCATGGGCGACCCGGTGCGGGCGACCGCGAACGGAAAGGTGGTTTCGTCGGGATGGGCTGGCGGCTATGGCCGCATGATCGAAATCGACCACGGCAACGGGCTGTCGACCCGCTACGGCCATCTGTCGGAGATCGGCGTCAAGGTCGGCGATCAGATCCGAATCGGACAGGTGATCGGTGCGGTGGGCTCAACCGGCAGATCGACCGGTCCGCATTTGCACTACGAAACCAGGATCGACGGCGATGCCGTCGATCCCCAGAAATTTTTGCGCGCCGGGGTGCGGCTGAGCGCGGGCTGATCCGGCGCAACCGCGCCTCAATGGCTGGCGTCGTGGCCGATCTCACCGGTGATGACGTCGCCGAACAATTCCCACGCCTCGCCGTTGAACCGCATCAGCTGCATCTGTTCGATCGGGAAGTAGTCGTCCGGTGAGGTATTGATCGTGAGCCCCGGCAGCAGCATGTCGCTGGTGAAGTTCTTCAGGTTGGCGGCCTGCTTCATGACGTTCTCGCGCGTCAGATCGTCGCCGCACTGCTTCAAGACCTGCATCATCGCCTGCGATTCCACGTAGGCGTAGGCGTTGTTGGAGTTGGCCTTGTCGCCATCCGGGTAATACTTGTCCATGAACTCCCGCCACTTCTTCACGGCCGGATCGTCGTTCCAGGTCGGGTCGGTCGGATCCTTGAAGTAGGCGGTCGAGATGATGCCTTTGGCATATTCAGCGCCCGCCGGCTTTAAGACCGAGGCGATACTGGTCGCGGTGTTGGCGAGGAAGAATTTCGGCTTCCAGCCGAGTTCGCCGACTTTGCGTATAGCCTGCGCCGATCCTTTCGGCGCCGCCCAGGAGAAGAAGATATCGGCGCCGGAATCATGTAGCGCGACGATCTGCGAATCGATCGAGGGATCGCTGACCTCATAGGACTTGTCGGCGATGATCATGTTGACCTTGTCGCCCAGCCCGTCGCGCAGCCCCTTGTACTGATCCTTGCCGGCGTCGTCGTTCTGCCAGAACACGGCGATCTTGCCGTTGGGGAAATGCTCGAGGATGTACTTCGCGTAGATGCGGCCTTCACTCTGGTAGTTGGGCTGAAAGCCCATGGTCCAGGGGAAGTTCTTCGGATCGCCGAACTTGGTGCCGCCGGAGGCGACGAAGAGCTGCGGCACCTTCCTGGCATTCATGTATTTCATGATCGCCGAGTTGGAGGGCGTTCCCAGCGACTGGAAAATCAGCAGAACCTCGTCGCTTTCCACGAGCTTGCGCGCCTGCTCGATCGCTTTCGGCGGGCTGTAGGCGTCGTCGTAGGAGATGAAGTTGATCTTGCGGCCGTTGATGCCGCCCTCCGCGTTGATCATGTTGAAATAGGCGGCTTCCGTCTTGCCGATCACGCCATAGGAGGAAGCAGGACCGCTATAGGGCATGATGTTGCCGATTCTGATCTCGGTATCGCTTGCGCCGGGATCGTATTTCTTTTCCGCTGATGCTGCGGTCGCGGTGAGCGCGGCGGCGGCAGCAAATCCCGCCAAGGCAATAAGGCTCCTCATCCAAATCGGCATCGTTCTCTCCCGCTATTTATTTTGCACAAGTGTCGCAAGTCATGCGCAGGCATGCAAGCGCCGGTTTATTCCGCCCGACGAAACAGCATTGTTGCGCGCCGCCGATTATGATTGATGGATGGCAGTATCCGACATCCACAAGGCCGGCCGATTGAACCCGAAACTGCGAATTGGTCCGCGACATCCGAGGCTCGGCAGAATGGGATTTCACGCCGCGCGATGGCTCGGCGGGCGTCTGTTGGGGGCCGCCGGCTTTCATCAACTCGGCTCGGATTTTGCCGATGCGCGGATTGCGCGCGTCCGCGAAAAGCTCGGCCGTGGCGAGACGGTTTATCTGGCCGGAATCGGGCCTCCCGGCACGCACAATTCAGGCGTTGCACTGGTCGAGGTGAGCCAGGCCAACGGCCCGCGCCTGATCGTCAACAATGAGGAAGAACGCTTTTCCGGCAACAAGCACACGACCGAATATCCTGTTGCGTCGATCGATGCGATGGTTGCGACGCTGCGCGGCATCGGCCGCGATATCGGGGATATCGACGCGTGGCTGACCAGTTGGGATTATCCTGATCTCGCCGGCACACTGGTCCGCTCGGTGCTGGAGGAGTTGCCGCAAAGCGCGAGGCTGCTGCGCACCACCGAAGCCGCCGGATTTGACGGCCGCCGGCTCGATCAAATGACCCGCACGCCGAAAATTCTCGGCAGGCAGCTCGGCCTCCCGGAGAGAGTGCCGCTGATTTGCATGCCGCACCACGACAATCACGCGTGGTTTTCTTTCGCGGCGTCGCCGTTCGCCTGTGATCATGAGCCCGTCGCCATCGCCGTGCTTGACGGCACCGGCGACCTCGGATCGATCTCGCTGTATGTCGCAGAAGCCGGCGTCATGCGGCGGCTCTACTGCAATGACAGCGTGTTCGACTCGCTCGACGCCTTCTATAGCGTGATTTCATCGACCCAGGGCGGCTGGACCTGGCTGTCGAGCGAGGGCCGCTACATGGGCGCCGCCGCCTGGGGCGACATGAATCGCGCCAGCAACCCCTATTACGCGCGATTGAAGGACGTGCTGCATTTCGGCAGCAACGGCGAGGTGCGCCTCAATCGCGCGCTTGCCAACTGGTATTGCGACCCGTTCGATCATCCCTACAAGCCCGCGCTGATCGAAATCATTGGGCCACCGTTGCGGCCTGATCAGCTTTGGAACCCCGACGCGGTGTTGCGGGTCGAGGATATCAACCACCGGCCCGACACCAAGGACCGCCTCGACAAGGCCGCCGCCACGCAACTGGTGTTCGAGGACGCCATGATCCACGTGGTCGACCATCTCTTGCGCTTGACCGGCGCGAACCGGCTGGTGCTGTCGGGCGGTGTGGCGCTGAACGCGGTCGGCAACATGCGGCTGCTCGAACATTTCGACGAGGCATGGTTCGAAAGATCCCAGCAACGCAAGGCCCGCCTGCATCTGTGGGTGCCGCCGACGCCGGGCGACCCCGGCGTCACCATAGGTGCGGCCTGGCTGTTCGCGCATCTGGCCGGCGCGCCGCGCGGCGCCGCGATGACGCATGCGTTCTATTGCGGTTCATCGCCAACGCATGCGGAGATCGCCACCGCGCTCGAGGCCGACGACATCGCCTCAACCCGGATCGGTGATATCTCGACGCCGCAGGGCCGCGATGCGCTGGCCGATCTGATGGCGTTCGCGGTGGCGAAAAACGGCATCATCGCATTGTATCAGGGCGCGGCCGAAACCGGGCCGCGCGCGCTCGGCCACCGCTCGATCTTTGCAAATCCTTGCGATCCCCAGACGCGTGAACGGCTCAACGAGCGCGTCAAATACCGCGAAGCGATCCGTCCGCTGGCGCCGATGGCAACGCTCGAAGCCGCGCAAAGATATTTCGATCTGCATCAGGGCGCGTCGGACGGCAACTACAACGCCTACAATTACATGGTACTGACCGCGAGGTCGAAGCCGCCCGCGCGCGCAAAAATTCCGGCGGTGATTCATGCCGACGGCACCGGGCGGATTCAGATCGTGCGGGCGGAAGACGATCCCCTCACCTACGCCTATCTGAAGGCGCTCGGCCGCTACATCGGCGTCGAGATATCGGTCAATACGTCTTTCAACGTAGCCGGCCCGATCGCGCAGACGCCAGGCCAGGCGATCGATACGCTGCGCCGATCCAGGGGGCTCGACGTGGTGCTGCTGGTGGCGAGCGACGGCGCGGCATATGCGGCATGGCACGGCGGAAATCGCGACAGCGGCCGCTTTACGGGCTGGTCCTCGGAATGGCAGACCGCATCGGCGGGCCGGTGATGATCTGTGCGCGGCGGGAGTCAGCGCCGCATTCTTTCTTGTTGTTGCCGCAATCCTGTCGTGCTGTTCCAGCTGCTGCAACGGAATGGAGGACGATGTTGTGAAGTTGAACAGAACCGCGACGCTGACGGCCTGTGCAAGCCTGGTGTTGGGAAGTTTGTTGCTGGCCCCGATAGCCCACGCGGCACAACAGGGATGCTCGGTCGAAAAGCTTCAAGGCCGCTACGTTTTCACCGGCCAAGGCACAAACCTGCATTATGGCGCGTTCGACTTCGACGGCGCGGGAAAGTTTTTGGGCAAGCAGACCTCGCTGCGCTACAAGACATCGGTCCAGCGAGAAAATTTGAGCGGCACGTACCATCTGGAGGTGGACTGCACGGGAACCATGACCCTCGAAGGTCAACCGGGCGGCACGGCGCATTGGGACGTCTTCGTCACCAGTGATGGCAAGAAGGGACGCATGATCCGGACGGATTCCGGTACGACGGGCGTCCGCACCTTCGAACAATAGCGCCGGCCCGAGGCGGCGGCTCCCTCCCTTGCGGTCGGGGCCGCGCTCTGTCGGCGAAAGCGCTACCGAATTGCAGGCACGCGTCGGACGAGACCAAGCACGCGCCCGTCGATCAGAAGCAGCGCACTGCCGATCACGAGGGCGCCGATGATCTCGCGCCGCGAGATGCTTTCGCCCAGCACGAGATTGCCGAGCAGAATAGCCGTCACCGGAATCAGAAGCGTCACCAGCATGACGTTGGTCGAACCCGAGCGCCGCAACACCTGAAAAAATACGATATAGGCCAGCGCAGTCGACAATCCGGCGAGGCCGATCATCGCCAGCCACGTCGTTGCGCCCGGCATCGGCAATTGCCACGGACGTTCGAAGACGGCCGCGATGATGGTCATCATCAGGCTCGACGCCAGCAATTGAAACGTCGCTGTTGCAAGCGGCGGCGAGTTCGACAGTTTACGCCGTGCATAGAGTGCGGCTAACCCATAGCTGAAGGCCGCGGCGAGGCAGAACAGGATGCCGACCCCCTCCCCGGCCTGAATGCCCGGATCTTGTCCATGAAGATCTTGTCCAAGAAGGTCTTGTCCATGAAGGTCTTGCCCATGGAGAACGATCACGCCGATCAACCCCGTGACGACGCCTGCGACACGGCGCGGGTGCAGTTTCTCGTCGCCGGCGGCGGCCATCACGAGAATGGTGAACAAGGGCGTCGTTGCGTTCAGGATCGAGGCCAGTCCGCTGGGGATATAGGTCTGTCCGATGACGATCAAGGAAAACGGCAGGACGTTGTTGAGAAGCGCGATCGCGAAAAATGGTCTCCAGCCGGACAGACCGACCGGAAAACGTATTCGGTAAGCCCATAACACCGGCAGCAGGATCAGTGCCGCGATTGCGACCCGCAGCAGCACCACCGTCAGCGGCGGCAATTCGCGGAGCACCAAGCCATTGAAGAAGAACGATCCGCCCCACAGCACCGAGAGCAGTCCAAGCAGGGACCAATCCCGGGCATCGATCCGATTGTCGTTGGCTGTCATTGCGACTCATGTCTGCGCGACCTGGCAGACGCCTAGCCGAAAAACCGCGGTGATGGCCACCCGATTCCCGCAACCGAGATCGCGCGCGCGTGCGCGCACGATACGCGATCGCTTCGACCTTGGATTTTATGGCTTGCGCAAACAAAGGCCCACGGTCGGTGACGTCCCGCATTTTGCGCCGTCCGGAGCGCCACCGCTCGGACAGAACACCGACACCAGGGTCTCATTGGCTTCGCAGCTTGCCGCGCCATCCGCCTGAACCGACCTCAGACTGACCGCAACCGCCTCGCCTTTTTCGCCTTTTTCACCCTTGTCGCCGGGTACGCCTTTTTCGCCGGGTGCACCTTGCGGCCCCTGCGGACCTTGCGCGCCAGCCTGTCCCTGGGCGCCAGCCACACCCTGAATGCCCTGCGCGCCCTGCGGACCGGCCGGCCCCTGGGCGCCCGGCTCACCTTTCGGCCCCGGATCCCTGCTGCAGGCGCCAAGCGAAAGTGCCAACCCAACGACGAGTATCGGAAAAATTCTCTTCATGATCCCCCCGCAACGAATGATTGAGTCACCGGCTGCATGAAAGCCAGCATTGAGACAAGGCCGCCGAACCGCGTCAGTTCCGCGACGTTAGATATCGGCGTGAAGTGATGCAATAGCGGCGGCGCTATTTCGCGTTGCCGCCCTTTGCCCGCGACACGATCTCGATCATCTTTCCTTCATCGTCATCGGGCGCATAGGCCTTGGCCCGATCATAGGCCTGCACCGCGGCGCGCCCCATCACGGGAGCAGCGGACAACAGGCTCTCGGCCAAGGCGACCGCATAGGCGGCGTCCTTATGCCGCAGCGCGGCGGTGAAGTTTGCGCCGGCAAAATTCCGCGCGACCATCCGCCTGGAATGACGGATCACCTGCGGACTGCCGGCAACGCCGGTCTCGATCGCTTCCAGCACCAGCTTCATGTCGAGGCCGGCCTGCTCGGCGATCGCAAGGCCCTCCGCGATGCCGGCAATCTGAATCGCTCCCATCAGATTATTGATCAGCTTGTAGACGGTGCCGTTACCGACAGCGCCGAAATGCCGGATCGTCGTTGAGAGCGGCGTCAGATAGGGCCGCGCGCGCTCGAGATCGGCGGGCTCGGCGCCGACCAGCAGCGTCAATTTTCCGCTTGCCGCGGCATCCGGCAAACCGGTGACCGGACTGTCGATATAAACCAGACCTGCCTCACGAAGCTCGCGTGCCAGATCGAGCGCGTGGTTGTAGGACACGGTGGAACATTCGATCGCCAGCGCGCCGGGTTTGGCCGTCCTGACGGCCCCATCCTTGCCGAGCCAGACGGCGCGCGACGCCTCGTCGTCGGCGACCATGGTCACCACGGCGTCGGCACCATCGGCTGCGTCCGCAGGCGAAGCCGCCCATCGCGCGCCCCGCGCAATAAGATCCTCGGCTTTCGCTTTGCTGCGATTCCAGACCGCGACCGTAAAGCCGCCATCGAGATAGCGGCCGGCCATGCCGTGCCCCATGCGCCCCAAGCCGATGAAGGCAACCTTTGTCATTTGTCAGTCCACATCCTCGATGGAAGGCGGCGGAGCGCCGAACGCACGCTGCGCCAGCGTCGCCGCCATGAATTCGTCGAGGTCGCCGTCGAGCACCCCCGAGGTATCCGAGGTCTGCACGCCGGTACGAAGATCCTTCACCATCTGATAGGGCTGCAGGACATAGGATCGGATCTGGTGGCCCCAGCCGATGTCGGTCTTGGCGGCCTGGTCGGCGGCGGCCTGCTCCTCGCGCTTCTTCAGCTCGATCTCGTAGAGCCGCGCGCGCAACATGTCCCATGCCTGCGCCTTGTTCTTGTGCTGCGAGCGTCCGGCCTGACAGACCACCGCAACGCCGGTTGGAATGTGCGTGAGCCTTACTGCCGACTCGGTCTTGTTGACGTGCTGCCCGCCGGCGCCGCCCGAGCGCATGGTATCGACGCGAACGTCGGACTCGGCGATGTCGATCTTGATCGAGTTGTCGACCACGGGAAAGATCGCGACGCTGGAGAACGAGGTATGCCGGCGCGCGTTGGAATCGAACGGCGATATCCGCACCAGCCGGTGCACGCCGGCTTCGGTCTTCAGCCAGCCATAGGCATTATGACCGCTGATCTGGATGGTGGCGGATTTGATGCCGGCCTCCTCGCCCTGGGTCTCTTCCAGATATTCGATCTTGAAGCCATGCTTCTCCGCCCAGCGCGTGTACATGCGCAGCAGCATCGCCGCCCAATCCTGGCTCTCGGTCCCGCCGGCGCCGGCGTGAACCTCGAGATAGGAGTCGAACCGGTCGGCCTCGCCGCCTAGCAATGCTTCGAGCTCGCGGCGCGCGACTTCCTTCTTGAGGGCCTTCAGGGCGGCCTCGGCTTCCGCCACCACGCCTTCATCGTTCTCGGCCTCGCCGAGTTCGATCATGCCGATATCGTCCTCGAGCTCGCGCTCGACCTTGCCGATACCGCTAAGCGAATCCTCCAGCGAGGTTCGCTCCTGCATCAGCTTCTGCGCTTTCTGGGGATCATTCCAGAGATTGGGGTCTTCGGCGAGCTTGTTCAGCTCCGCGAGGCGCGCCGTGGATGCATCGACGTCAAAGATGCCTCCTCAGCAGCCCGACCGACTGCTTGATCTCTTCAACGAGGCGTTCGACTTCAGCGCGCATGGGTTTCTCTGATCTGCGGCACCAAGCCGCCGTTATCAGAGCTTCGCTCCTGATCGAAATCAGAAGCGCGGCTCTGGGCCTTTTGTTTTGACGCGTTTTCTTGACACGAACCGGTATCCACTTCGCTCGAAAACGCTCTGAGGCTGCAAGGGGATGTAGCGGCGCCGCTCGTGCTAGTAAAGCCCGCCAGTGCCCGGACGCATGATGTTGCCGGCATCCGGCGACACCGAGAGCGACCGCCCGTCGGCATCGGCAACGCCGATCACGGAGTAATTATCCGGCGGCGCGGTGCCCGGCTTGAAGGCCTCGAGAACCGTCCTTCCGCTGCCCGGACCGGCCCGCATTCCCGACATCTGATCGACGGTGATCAGCTTGATACCCGCAGGCACCTTGAACGGAATCGCCGGCTTGTCGGCGAGCGCGAGTTTCATGAAATCCTTGGCGATCGGCGCGGCGGTGCGGCCGCCTTGTGCGCTTCTGCCCAGGCTGCGGGGCTTGTCGTAGCCAAGATAGAGACCGACCACGAGATCCGGCGAAAAGCCGATGAACCAGACATCTTTTTCATCATTGGTGGTGCCGGTCTTGCCGGCGATCGGCTTGCCGACTTCGCGCATCACCGTCGCCGTGCCGCCCTGGACAACGCCTTCCATCATCGACGTAATCTGATAGGCCGTCATCGCGTCCAGCACCTGTTCCCTGCGGTCGACCAGCTGGGGCTCGGGTTGATTCTTCCAGCCGCCCGGGGCGTCGCAGCCGCGGCATTCGCGCGCGTCATGCTTGAAGATGGTATGGCCGTAACGGTCCTGGATGCGATCGATCAGGGTAGCCTTCACCCGCCGGCCGCCATTGGCGAACATCGAATAGGCCGTGACCATTCGCATCACCGTGGTCTCGCCGGCGCCCAGTGCGTAGGACAGGTAATTCGGCAACTCGTCGTAGACCCCGAAGCGCTTGGCATATTCGCCGATCAAGGGCATGCCGATGTCCTGCGCCAGCCGCACCGTCACCGTGTTAAGCGAAAATCTCAGCGCGTTACGCAAGGTCGTGGGGCCTTTGTAATGACCGGCCGAATAGTTCTCCGGACGCCAGACGCCGCCGCCTTGCCCCTGATCGATTTCGATCGGCGCATCGACCACGACCGTCGATGGCGTATAGCCGTTGTCCAGCGCCGACGAGTACACGATGGGTTTGAAGGAGGAACCCGGCTGCCGGTAGGCCTGCGTCGCGCGGTTGAACTGGCTCTGGTCGAACGAGAAACCGCCGACCATCGCCAGCACGCGGCCGGTCCAGGGGTCCATCACCACCATGGCGCCGGAAACCTCCGGCAGCTGGCGCAGCCTGTACTGGCCCTCGACGACACTACCATCTTTTGCAATCAGCGGGTCGGCATAGACAATGTCGCCGGGACTTAGAACCTGCGAAACCGATGACGGCGTCTTGCCACGTGCCGGGCCCGAGGCGGCCTTTGCCCATCGGACCCCGTCAAGCGTGATGTTTCCGGTTTGCCGTTCCTTCGCAACCGCGCCACCCAATTCGCGGCCCGGCTGAAAACCAATCCGGGCGGACTGGTCGCTGGTCTCCAGCACCACGGCCATCCGCCACGGCGAGATGTCCGAGAGCGATTTGACGTCGGCAAGCTTCACGCCCCAATCGCCTGATATATCGAGCTTGCTGGTAGCACCGCGCCAGCCCTGCGCTTCGTCATAGGTGACGAGCCCGGCCGCCATGGTCTTGCGCGCCATCACCTGCAGCTTCGGATCCAGCGTGGTCCGTACCGACAGGCCGCCTTCATAGAGCTTCTTTTCGCCGTATCGCTCGAACACGTCGCGGCGGACTTCCTCGGCGAAATATTCGCCGGCGAATGTGTGCGCGACATTGCTCCGGCTGGTCACGATCAGCGGGTCCTTGCGGGACTTGTCGGCATCGGCCTGCTTGATCCAGCCATTTTCGAGCAGCCGGTCGATCACGTAATTGCGGCGTTCAATGGCGCGGTCACGGTTCTTCACCGGATGGAGCGATGACGGAGCCTTGGGCAGCGCAGCCAGATAAGCCGCCTCCGCGACGGTGAGTTCATTCACCGATTTGTCGAAATAGACCAGCGACGCCGCGGCGATGCCGTAGGCGCCAAGGCCGAGATAAATTTCATTGAGATAGAGTTCGAGAATCTTGTCCTTTGAGTAGGTGCGCTCGAGCCGCATCGCCAGCAAGGCTTCCTTGATCTTGCGGGTGATCGACACCTTAGTCCTTTCATCGTCGGCAAACAGGAAGTTCTTCGCCACCTGCTGGGTGATCGTGGACGCGCCCTGCGGCCGGCGGTTCGAGCCATAATTCTGCGCAAAGAGCACCGCGGCGCGCGCCATGCCGGTAAAGTCGATGCCGCCATGCTCATAGAAGTTCTTGTCCTCGGCCGCCAGGAACGCGTTGATGACCAGTTTTGGAACCGCCTGGATCGGCAGATACAGCCGGCGTTCCTTGGAATATTCGCCGAGCAGCGCGCCGTCCGAGGCATGGACGCGCGTCATCACCGGCGGCTCATAGTCCTGTAGCTGCGAATAGTCCGGCAAATCCTTTGAGAAATGCCAGATCAGCCCCGCGGCCGCGGCCACGCCCACCAGAAACACAACGGTTCCCGCGGCAAACAAAAAACCTATGAACCGCACCAGAAAGCGCATGATTAAAGTTCCGTTTCAGCCCCGCGCCATCATAACCGGCGCCATCCCCAGCGTGAAGAGTGCTTCGGATCAATTTGCGAATCCGCGAATGCGCGCAATACATTGGCCGCGATGGTCTTTTGATCGATTCCGAAGACTTCGCGGTAGCTTTTTATTTTCTATAGGGCCGTCGCTGTGGCCAAACTAGGGCTTTTCACAATCCGACCGCTCGGTGTTCAATTCGTCGCCCCGGCCTTCGCCACGCGTTTGGCGAAGAAGACGTCAATGGCCTGCGCCATCGATCCAACGGTCCGGGTTCGCCAGCTCTCCGATTTCATGTGTTCGAGATCATCCTTGTTCGAGGCATAGCCAAGCTCAACAAGGACCGACGGCACATCGGGGCCTTTCAGCACCTTAAACCCGGCCGATTTCAGCGGGTGCTTGTGCATCCGTACCGACGTCTTCATCTCGCTCATCAGCTGGCGCGCGAATCGATTCGAGAAGGTTCGGGTTTCACGCCGCACCAGATCGATCAGAATGTCGGCCACCTCGGCAGGTTCCTCGGTGAGCTTGACCCCGCCGATGGCGTCGGCCCTGTTTTCCGCCTCGGCCAGCCGTTCCGCCTCGGCGTCGGAGGCCTTGTCGGACAGGGTGTAGATCGTGGCGCCCTGGGCGTCGCCTTCGCCAGGCGGCAGCGCGTCGGCATGAATCGACACGAACAGCGCCGCCGACTGATTGCGGGCAATCGTGACCCGGTCGGCGAGCGGAATGAAGGTGTCGTCCTCGCGGGTCATGACAACACGAAATTTGCCGGCCTTCTCAATGCGATCGCGTAATGCCAGTCCGAATCCCAGCACCAGGTCCTTTTCGTTTTCGCCGCCGGCCTGCGTGCCATTGTCGACGCCGCCATGGCCCGGATCGATCACGACCACCGGACGCGAATCCGGCGCCGCCGGCGCCGCCGCCGCGGGTTCGGGCACAGCCGTCTTCATCGCGAGGACGGGGTCTGCGGCGACGGAGATGGCGGGTCTGAGCTCGGGCCGGCTTTCGGCGGCGAGCGACTGGACAAAGCCGGTGCGATCGACCTGTTCGAGCTCAAGCACGAGCCGCGGGGGCTGGCCGTTGGCCGCATCCAGTACGTAGGATTTTGCGATCCTGGCCGGGCCGGTCAGATCGAACACGATCCGCGAGCCGCCCGGCATCACCAGGCCATAGCGGAACGCCTGGATGAGCCCGCGCCCGGTGGCGCCGGTGTCGGCTGGCAGCCGAAAGTCGACCTGAGGAATATCCACCACCACCCGATACGGATCGGCGAGCGTAAAGGCGCGAAACTGTATGGGCTTATCGAGGTCAAGAACAAACCTGGTTTGCTTGGCGTCACCGGCCAGGCGCGCGTCCGAGGCGATCGGAAAGCTTGCGGCTGCGGTCGGGTTCGACGGCGGGTTCGACGATTGCGCCTCGCCGGCGGTCCCGGAACACAGCAATGCTGCAGCGCACAATAGCGCGCTTCTCAGCAAAAACCGATTATTTGCGCGGCTCGCCAACGAATCTGTGCCTCCAAGCAGCCCTCTTACCGCACTTAGGACCACTGGGTTAACTGCAGCTTAAAACTGTTCCCCAATTAAGGCCAAGTGTTGCCGCGCAGCGACGCTTCCCTTGCGCGGGGCGGGCAATCCACGTATGTAAAAAGGGCTGACGGCTAAAACTCCCGGTTGTGTCGCGTTCAGCCTCCCGGTGCAGCGCCGGAGCCTTCGAAATTTCGGAGATTCCAGCGTCTTTCCGATCCCTCCGCAGCCAGCGCAGCGCGCGGCTGACAAGGAGCGGCGGTTTCGAGCCCGAGCGGCGTCCGGTCCCAGGTCACCAGATTGCTCCAGGGACGGCTTCAGACACGGCATAACCGATTATCCGGGCCTTAAGGGCCCGATATGCGATGGCCGGCGAGCGCCTCGGCGCCGCGTCGGGCTTTCAGCGACAGACAAGGCGGCGCCTTTGCCGCCCACGTGTTCAGACGGGCCGACGCTTGATGCGCCAGACAGTGTTGCCGACCGTGATCCGGGTAAGAACTGCGCCGAGGCGGAGCGAAAGCTCCGCGCGGTGCTTTGCTCCGGGATCCCGTTCGGCCCGGCGCCCCGGGTTGCGTTTTGGCCTTCCCCTCACCCCCGAATCAGGTGGACCGTCGCGTCACCCGGCCGCGCGACACGCGCTCCCGGTTGAACGCGCCCCCCGCCGTCATGAGTTCCAAAATGCCCAACAAAATGTTGATCGATGCTACCCACCCGGAAGAGACCCGGGTTGTCGTGGTCCGCGGCAATCGCGTCGAAGAGTTTGATTTCGAGACCGCCCAGCGCAAACAACTGCGCGGCAACATCTATCTCGCCAAGGTCACGCGGGTAGAGCCGTCGCTGCAGGCGGCCTTCATCGAGTACGGCGGCAACCGCCACGGCTTTCTCGCCTTCAGCGAAATCCATCCGGACTATTATCAAATCCCGGTCGCCGATCGCCAGGCGCTGATCGAAGCCGACGAACGCGCCCATCGCGAGGCCGAGGAAGAGAGCGAAAACCGCACCAACCGCCGCCGGCCGCGCCACCGCAACTCGCGCCGTCGCGGCAATGGCGAGCGCATCCAGAGCGAGATCGTCGAGAACGCAGGCACCGATCCGTCACCGGCCGCCCGGCCGCCTGAAGGCCACCAACACGCCGAAGACTTGCACACCGAAGGCTTGCACACCGAAGGCTTGCACACCGAAGATTCGCACGCCGAGCACTTTCACGCCGAAGATTCGCACGCCCACCCCGACGATGCCGGACATCACGGCGGCGACGCGGAACATCATGATCATGACGATCATGAGCATGAACATGCTCACGACGAGCACGACCATGCGCACGATGAGCATGACCATGCGCCCGCGGCAGAAGCGGCGGAGTTTCAGCCCGATACGCCGGTTTCGGCGGCCGCGGAAGCATCTGTCGCCGCTGCGCCGGATGCGCCGGCCAGGGTGGAAGCCCACGGCGAGTCGGCCCATGATGAGCGCACCCATCAGGAGCATGCGGAAGAAAACGCCGCCCACGCCGAGGACGCCGCATCAGCCGAGCATGCCGGTGAAGACCACGCTTTGCCTCACGACGAGCATTCGGCCCAGCCGAATGGCGACGAGAACCACGACGATGACGACGACGGCGACGACGCCGAGGAAGAAGTCGTCGAATCCGTCGGCGGCGACGACGTCATGGAAGAGGTGCCGGAGCGCGCCTTCCGTCCGCGCCGGCAATACAAGATCCAGGAAGTCATCAAGCGCCGTCAGGTGATGCTGGTGCAGGTCGTCAAGGAAGAGCGCGGCAACAAGGGCGCGGCGCTGACGACCTACCTCTCGCTGGCCGGCCGCTATGCGGTCCTGATGCCCAACACCGCGCGCGGCGGCGGCATCAGCCGCAAGATCACCAGCGCGCAGGATCGCTCGCGCCTGAAGGAAGTGGTGCAGGATCTCGACGTGCCCGAGGGCATGGGCATCATCCTGCGCACCGCGGGCGCGTCGCGCACCAAGCCTGAAATCAAGCGCGACTTCGAATATCTGATCCGCATGTGGGAAACCGTGCGCGACATGACGTTGAAGTCGCAGGCGCCGACCCTGGTCTACGAGGAAGGCTCGCTGATCAAGCGTTCGCTGCGCGATCTCTACAACAAGGAGATCGATGAAATCCAGGTCGCGGGCGAAGCCGGCTATCAGGAAGCCCGCGATTTCATGAAGATGCTGATGCCCTCGAACGTGCGCGCGGTCAGGCAATATCGCGACGGCCAGCCGCTGTTCTCGCGGATGGGTGTCGAGAGCCAGCTCGACGCGATGTTCTCGCCGACCGTGCAATTGCGATCCGGCGGCTACATCGTGATCAACCAGACCGAGGCGCTGGTTTCGATCGACGTCAATTCCGGCCGCTCCACCCGCGAACATCACATCGAGGATACCGCGCTCAAGACCAACCTTGAGGCTTCCGAGGAAGTCGCCCGCCAGCTGCGCCTGCGCGATCTCGCCGGCCTGATCGTCATCGACTTCATCGACATGGACGAGAAGCGCAACAACCGCTCGGTCGAGCGCAAGCTCAGCGATTGCCTGCGGCAGGACCGCGCGCGAATCCAGGTCGGGCGCATCTCGCATTTCGGCCTGCTCGAAATGTCCCGCCAGCGCATTCGCGCCAGCGTGCTGGAGAGTTCGACCGAGCCCTGCTCGCAATGCGGCGGCAGCGGCCATGTGCGTTCGGTATCGTCGGTGGCGTTGCAGCTGCTGCGCGGTCTTGAGGAAATCCTGATGAAGGGCGCGACCCACAATCTCGTGGTGCGCACCCGAACCGACGTCGCGCTTTACGTTCTCAACCACAAGCGCGGCCATCTGCGCGATCTCGAAAACAGCTTCAAGGTGACGCTGGCCGTGATCGCCGATCCGACCGTCAGCGGCCAGCAGTCGTTCATCATCGATCGCGGCGAACAGGTGCATACGCTGGAGGCCGCCAAGGCGCTGCTGGCGGCGCAGGTTGCGGCTTTCCCGGCCTATGTCGAAGAGGTCTCCGAGGACGAAGAGCCGTTCGACATCGAAACCGAGTCGGAAGTGGAAACCGAAGAGACCGAAGGGCTGGCCGACGATGCGCCGGTCAGCGAGGCGAGCGACGGCGAAACCGACGCGGACGGCCACAAGCGCAAGCGGCGACGGCGGCGGCGCGGCCGTCCCGGCGAAGCGCGCGACGGCGCGCCTGTGCGTGACGAGAGTGAAATTCCCAGCATTGCGTCCGATGCGCCAGCGGTTGCCGGCGCGATCGCGGATGACAGCGAATCCGACGAGGACGAAGGCGAGGAGCAGCCCGGCGCGGCTCGCGCCGATCAGGCGGCAGGCGGCGAGCGAAGGCCCCGCCGTCGCGGACGCCGAGGCGGTCGCCGCCGGCGCGGCGGACCGGAAGATGGTCTGGCCGGATCGATCGTGGACGAACTAGGGCCGATACCAGTTTCGGAAGCGTCGGATGCGGTTGCCGATTTCGACGGATATTCGGCCGAACCGTCGCTGCCGGTTGTTCAGCCCGAATCCATTGCACCAGCGCCCGAGCGACAACATGCAGATCCTGTCCCGCAGGAAGCGCCTCGTGCGTCCATGCAGGAGGCATCTCCTGCATCCGTACCGGAGGACACCGCTCAAGAGGCCGAAAGAGCCGCGCGGCGCCGCTCAACGGTACGCGAAAAAGTGAGCTTCATGGTCGACGCCCGGCCGGATGCAGCGGCGGCGGCTGTCAATCACAGCCAGCCCGAGCCGACCACTGCGTCCCACGCCCCAACCCCTGCGGAAGAAACCGCGCCTGAGTCGACGGATGACACCCAGCCGCGTCGCGCCGGCTGGTGGTCGCGGCGCTTCGGCAGCGGCGAATAGGAATTCCGGTTTGTGAGACGAAAAAACCGCCCGGGCAAAACCGGGCGGTTTTGTTTTGTCAAAAGTTGAATTAGGACGTGTACTCGTAAAGCCAAATCAGCGAGCCGCGCCTGGCCATATCCGCTTTGGAGCGCATGGCGGACCGACAGTCGATTCGGCAAATCTGGCTTGAAATGAAGGCGGTGGCCGACCGGGGCGGCCTTACTTTCTTTGGCGGCTGCAGCATGGCGAAGTCGGCGACGGTCGGACTAAGCTACGGGGCTCTCCGAAAGGAGTGCCTGGACGCAGTCAGACAGTGGCCCGGCTGCGAGACCATCAGCGGCATTCAAATTCTTCGAGACGCAATACCGGGCGGTTTTTCGGTCCGGGTGACGTTGTACGGGACGGCCGACAAGAAAATCGCCGATCGCGCCATCAGTTGCGTCCAGCGCGAGAAGCGCCGGCATTTCCATCTCAATGACTGAGCAGAGCAGACTCTAATGCCGCAGCAGCGACAGCACGAGCGCGAGCACGAGCAGCGCGGCCACCCCCTGCCAGAACAGAACGGGGTTGCGTTCCAGAAGCGTCCGCGGCCGGCTGACCGCATGCGGCGCGCGCGCCGGTCCGGCTTCCATCTCGACGGCAAATTCGGCCATGTCGCGATAACGTTCGGCGGGATCGATTGCCATCGCGCGGCCGAGCGCGGCCTGCAGCCAGGCCGGGAGGTCCGGACGCAAGGCGCATAGCGCGATCGGCCGCTTCCGGCGCGGCGGGCTGGTGGCGTCGGGATTGCCATAAGGGAATTCGCCGGTGAAGGCGCGGAACATGGTGACGCCGAGGGCGTAAATGTCGGTCGCCTCGCTGCCGGGTTCGCCGTCGAGCATTTCGGGCGCCATGTAGGCAGGGGTACCCGGAATCTCCTCGGGCGGAAAATCCTCCATTCCCGCGATGCGCACCACCCCGAGATCGATCAGCTTCAGCGACCCTTCCCCCTCGAGAATCACGTTGTCCGGCTTGATGTCGCGATGCACGATGCCGGCGCGGTGCAGCGCCGCCGCCGCCCGGGCCAACCAGATCGCGATATGACGTCCCTCCTCTAGTCCCACTGCGGGCCGACGCGTCAGCCGGGTCTCCAGCAATTCGCCCTGATAAAGCGGCATGACGGTGTAGAGGCAGCTCTGCCGGCCCGGCGGCAGCTCGATGATGTGGCCAAGCCAGGGACTGGTCACGCGCGCGCCCACCCACGCCTCGCGGACAAAGGCCGCACGGTAGGCGGCGACGCTCGCCACCTGGGGCTTTGGAAACTTCAGCGCCACTTCGCCACCCTCGACCTCGTCCTCCGCACCGAACAGGCGGCTGTACCGGCCATCGGACAGCAGCACCTTGAGCACAAAGCCATCGATCGTCTCGCCGCCGAGCGGGACCGGGATGATCGGCAGTTGCGCGATGTTGGCGCCGATCTCAGCCGATTCCGCCGTCGGCAGGCCCACCACGTCGAGCACCAGAGCGGTGCAGTTGTCGCTGCTGTCGGATTGGAGCGCGGCGGCCACCAGCGCACGCGCGGTATCCTCGGAAGAGACGCGCTCGCGCATGATGTCGGCGATGGTCTCCGCCGCGAGGTAGGCGTGCACGCCATCGCTGCAGAGCAGAAAGCGGTCGTGCTGCGCCACCGGCTGGTTGGTGTAGTCCAGCCGCACCTCGGTCTCGACGCCCAATGCGCGGGTCAGGATGTTGGACCGGCCGGCGCCGCCCGGCCGTACATGGTCTGATGTCAGGCAGGTCAGGCGGTCGCGGCTCAGCCGGTAGGCGCGGGTGTCGCCGACATGCAGCACATGCGCGACGCGACCGCGCAGCACCAGCGCCGTGAAGGTGCATCCCATCCCCGTCAGCCTTGTATCCCGGCGGCCTTCGGAATGGATCCAGCCGTTAAGCGCATTCAGAACCGTGGCCGCCGCACGTCGCACTTCCATCGTCTCGGGCAGATCGCAGAATCCATCGAGGAAACCGCGCACGGCGATCTCGGCCGCCTCGCGACCGCCCTTTGTGCTTCCGATGCCATCGGCGATCGCAGCCACCAAGTCCCGGCGCGGCTCGGGCAGCTCCGGGCCGAAAACAGCGCCGGCGAAATCCTCATTGCGCTTGCGCGGCCCGGTCTCCGAGGCGAACCCGACACTTACCTTGACGCTGGAAATCCGCTCGGCCATCGCCGCCGCTCCAATTTCCGCGGGGCGCGCGCGCGCGCGCGGCGGGCCGCCTGGACCGTGACGCGGCGATGGCGCCGCCTGGTTTTTCGGGATCACGGCCTCAATTCTGCAGCCGGCACCGATGATAGAGGAAATAGCCGCCGGTGCTCGACGCCACGATCACCGTAAGTTTCTCGGATTTGCGGTCAAGCGTGTAGTTCCCGCCATCCGCCGGCTCGTGCCACGAAATCTCGGCGTCGCTGATGCGCGCCGGATTGGCATCGACGGTGGCTTTGTCGTAGTCGATCCTGATCTGCCAATTCGTGCCACTGGCAACATTGGTGCAGGTAACCGCGGTCTCGCCGCGCGACGCCTCACCGCTGAAAACCGGAACGGTCATGCTGACCGCCCACGCGCAAATTCCCGCCGCAAGCCGGGACAAAATCATGGATCTCACCAGCACGCCTCCCTGCTTATTTTTTATTCAATGTGCACACTTTTTGGTCGCGTCGACCTGTGTTCGCTGCCTGACTTTTACGGAAAATCCGTAAGCAATCAATGTCCAGTTGAGCCGGCAACGAGTGGTATATTCTTTGCGTTTTGCCTGAACGCTGGTCTGTGCCACCGGCGCACGGACTGGATTTAAAATCAAAATGGGGAAACGTTCATGGCACTCGTACCATCACCACAATGGCTGGATACCGGCAACAATGCGTGGCAGCTCGCGGCTGCAACATTTGTCGGCCTGCAAAGCATTCCAGGGCTGACAGTTCTCTATGGCGGCATCGTCAAGAAGAAGTGGGCGATCAACTCCGCCTTCATGGCGTTCTACGCGTTCGCTTCGGTCCTGGTCGTCTGGATCCTGTTCGACTACAATATGGCGTTCGGGCCGCAATGGTTTCCATTCCTGGGTACGCCGGGCCTGGCGACATCGGCCAGCTTCACGACCGGTCAGGCGATCATTCCGGCGGCGGCAGCGGGCATGCCGGCGCTGACCTTTCCGATGGCGACACTGATTTTCTTCCAGTTCGTGTTCGCCGCCATCACCGTCATCATCCTCGCCGGCTCCGTGCTGGGCCGCATGAACTTCACGGCGTGGATGATCTTCTGCCCGGTGTGGATGACCCTGGTCTATACGGTCGGGGCATTCAGCATCTGGGGCGGCGGCTGGCTCGCAGCCATGGGCGTCGCCGACTTCTCGGGAGGCTATGTCATCCACCTTGCCGCCGGCACGTCCGGCTTCGTCGCCGCATGGCTGGTCGGTCCGCGGCTGCAGGCCGATCGCGACCATTTCCCGCCCAACAGCCTGTTGATGACGCTGGTCGGCGCCGGAATCCTGTGGCTGGGTTGGAACGGTTTCAACGGCGGCGATCCCTATTTCGCCAACGCCAATGCCGGCGCGGCCGTGCTCAACACCAACACCTGCACCGCGGTGGCCCTTCTGGTCTGGACGCTGATGGACAAGATGGCCTATGGCAAGCCGTCGGTGCTCGGCGCGGTCAACGGCATGATCGCGGGCCTGGTCGCCATCACGCCCGGCGCCGGTTACGTCGATGGCGTCGGCGCGATCATCATCGGCATTGTCGCCGGCATCATTCCCTGGCTGGCGATGAACAAGCTGCAAAAGACCAGCTTCATGATGAAGGTGGACGATACGCTGAGTGTCCTCTCGACCCACGGCGTGGCCGGCCTCACCGGCGGCTTGTTGACCGGCATCCTGGCCAATCCCGACATGCTGCTGTACATCGGTACCGACAAGGAAGCGCCCGGCGTCAACGTGACCGGCTTGCTCTACGGCAACGCCCCGCAACTGCTGCTGCAGGCGGAGGGAGCGGCCTTCATCATCGTCTACAACGTGATCATGACCTTCATCATCCTCAAGGTGATCTCGTTCATCGTGCCGCTGCGCATGGATGAGGCAACCCTGAAGGTGGGTGACGACGCCGTTCACGGCGAGACCGC
>Ga0209839_10000273_pt1 | contig 26872 bp, 31 predicted proteins | sample OrgsoiDNA2013050_FD_185800 | JGI IMG/M metagenome (GOLD analysis project Ga0209839, IMG submission 185800) | Permafrost soil microbial communities from the Arctic, to analyse light accelerated degradation of dissolved organic matter (DOM) -... | ecosystem: Environmental > Terrestrial > Soil >... | reverse complement strand
GAAGCACATCGCGCCCAACGTCCACCAACGGCTGTTCTCGTCGGTGATCAGGCGGTGCTGGTGAGCCTTGATGCGTGACGTCAAGAGTCGAGTCCTTCCCGTCGGCAAGCTGCGACATCGGGCCTTTCGAGCAGCTCGCTGAGCGCACCGCCAAGCCGGCGACGCTCGGTGTCGCTCAATGTGTGGGTGAACTGCTCGAGGCCGGTGAGACGGGCCGCGTTCAGGCGCCGGATCACGGCGCGTCCGCCCTCGGTGGGGCTGACGCGCTTCATCCGCCGGTCATCCGGATCCTCGTGCCGCTCGACGAAGCCGCGCCTGACGAGATCATCGACCGTCCGGCTCGCGGCCGGGAACGACAGGTGCACCAGCTCCGCCGCATCCTTGACGGTCAGCGCCGCGCCCGGCGACTCGAGGTGGTGCAGCAGCTTGATCTGGGTCAGCGTCAGCTCCAGCGCGCCGACGGCCTCGAACAGGTCGGAGTTGCAGTTCTTGTGCAGGAAGACGACCAGCGCATAGAGGTCCAAGGCCAGATCGCTCGCCGGCGGAGTCTGCCCTGCGGTGGGCGTCTCGGACGCGGGGGGCTGGGTTTGCGTCTCGGACGCGAGGTTCTGAGTGGGCGTCAGGAACGCTGCGTCCTGGGTGTGAGTTGCTTGCACGCATGCAAGTATTGCACGCAAGTTCTGGTTGCGCAATCGCAACGAGGTGGGGGAGTGAGGGTGGGGTGGGGGTCCCGGGTGCTTGACCCTCGCTTGCCGGCGCCGCGACCCGGCGGCCCGCCGGCGCCGCCCTTACGGCTGCAGCACTTCGTTCTTGGCGCTCGGGCGGGGCGGCCCGATCAGCAGGCGTGCCGGCTGGATCGTGGAGGCGGTGGCGAGTGCGGCATCGGTGGCGCCGCCGGTGTTGGTGGTCATCGTGTAGGTGCCCGGAGGAACGGTGACCTTGACCGTCGCGTTGGCCTGGGGGTTGATCGGGCCAGTGTCGGCGACGGACTGGCCAGAGGCCTGGATCTGGAGGTTCTCGGCATGGCTGGCCTGGTTGGTCACGATGAACACGATCGGGCCGGCGCCGAGGCGGTCAGGGGACACGGACACCCGTGCGTCGTTGATGTACACCGTCAGGTTCACGGGGATCGGGGGGCGAGGCCGGTTGGCGAATGTGCTTCCGCTGCCGCAGCCGGCCGCGGTGATCGCGCAGCACCCGAGGATCCCGATCGTCATCCGCCGCATCTTCGCCCTGCTCTCCTCTCCACAATCCCTCTCCGGCGGTGCCGGTCGGGCGCTCGCGACCGGCGGTAACCCTAACCGACGGCAGAGCGTCCGACGGCAGAGCGTCGCGCGACCGCAAGCTGACATCGGCCCATGTCGAGCTCAGGGCGAAGCGGAAAGTCAGTCCGATTCGTGGTGCAACGTGCGGCGGCGGCGGTCGAGGCTGCGCAGCTCACTCTGCAGCTCGTCCCACGATTCCCGCTCGGCCTGCTCGTATTTCGCTCCCGTCAGCTCGCGAAGTGCCTTGCTGTACGCAGCCCATGCGCGGCGGGTTCCTGCGTCCAGCTCGCGTAGCTTTTCGGTGTCGGTCGCGAAGGCGCTCATGCCACGACTCCTTCCCTAGCTGATCAATCCATGCTACCCCGAGACTCGGTCACTGGACGCAGTTACGCATGAGCCTCAAGATTCGCTGACTGGCCGCCCCGCGCGCGATCCGGCGCGCCCCCCACCGACCGCCCCCGCGGACCGGACCGCCCCCGCGGACCGCCCCGCGCGACCTCGAGCCGGTCGTGCAACCGCCGCTGCACGACGTCCGGCGCACGTCGTATCACCGGCATCGATGGATCTGCTCGCGCAACCGCTCGCCACCGCCGAGTTCCTCGTCGTCGACACCGAGACCAACGGCCTCGGCGGCGATGCCTGCGAGCTCACCGAGGTCGGTGCGGTGCTGGTCGGCGGCGGCGAGCTGCACGACCGCTGGGAGTCGCTCGTGCGGACCAGCATGCCGCTGCGGCGCGGGATCCAGCGGCTCACGGGCATCACCCAGGCGATGGTCGACGCGGCGCCGGCGCCTGAATCCATCCTGCCGACGATTGCCGGACAGATGCAGGGCAGGGTGCTCGTGGCCCACAACGCCCCCTTCGACCGGCGCGTGCTGCGGCAGGCTTTCGAGCGCGTGGGGATCGAGTGGCCGAGCCCCCCGGTGCTGTGCACGGCCGCGCTCGCCCGCGCGGTCCTGCCGCTTCAGCGTGAGCGCCGGCTGACCGCGCTCGCGGAGGCGCTGGGGATCGAGGTCGAAATCGCCCATCGCGCGCTGGCCGATGCCGAGACCTGCGCGCGGGTGCTGTGCGCACTGTTCCCCCGTCTGTGCGCCAGCGCGACCACCATCCCCGAAGCGGTCGCGCTGCTGTCCCCAGGGCGGCCCCGGCGGGCGGCGCGCTCGCGCACCCGAACCTCGGCCGCGGCCGGCACGCACCTGGCGCCGGGCGGTCACCTCCCGTTGCCCAACTTCGCCGAGCTCCCGCGCGATCCGGGCGTGTATCTGTTCCGGGACGCACAGGGGGCGACGCTGTACGTCGGCAAGTCCGTCTCCATCCGCAGCCGCGCGCGAGCGCACTTCGCGCCCTCCACGCGCGCATCCGCCCAGGGGGCGGGCTGGACCTCGCATGCCTCGATCGTCGACTACCGCGCCACGCAGTCCGAGCTCGGGGCACTGGTGCTGGAGAGCCGGCTGATCAAGGAGCTTCGGCCGCCCGGCAACGTACGGCTGGTGCGCGACGACGACCGGCTGGTCTACATCCGCTGCCGGCTCGACATCCCGTTCCCGATCCTCGAGGTCGCACCAGAGCCGGCGTCGGGCCACGCGATCACGATCGGACCGCTGCGCGGGCGGCGCCTGGCGGCCGAGCTGGTGGAGCAGATCGACTCGCTGTTTGGCTTGCGGCACTGCGGCCGGCGCCTGCCCCGGCGCGAGCACCCTTCGGCCTACGGTCAGATGGGCCGCTGCCTCTCGCCGTGTCTCGGAGATCTGGACCCAAACCTGTACCGCACGCGACTGGACGCGGCACTGCGGCTGTTCGTGGGCGAATCCGACGGCCGTGAGCACCTGCTCGCCCACGTCGCCGCCCAGATGCGGGCCGCGGCGCGGGAACGCCGGTACGAGCGGGCGGCGTGGCTGCGCCGCCGCTCGCGGCGTCTGGAGCTGGTGCTCAGCCGCCTGGGCGGGGTGCTGAGCGCGACGCATGCCCGGCCCCGCGTGGTCCTGGCGGCGCATCCCGCCGATGCGCGCTTCGACGTCTTCTGGCTGGTCGCCGGCCGGCTCGTCGACTGGGGGCCGCTGCCCGAGCTCGAGGCGCTCGAGCGGCGAACGCGAGAGGCGCTGCGCCGCGCCGGCCGGCCCGGCGACGTCGGCGCCCATGTTCCGCGCCACGAGGTGGACGAGGTCAGGATCGTCTCCGGATGGCTGGCCTCACACCCCGATGCGGCGCAGCTCACGCTCGAGCCGGGACCTGACCGTGAACGGCTCGGGCAGTTCGTGTCGGCCGCGGCGGCGGCCACCGCAGCTCAGCTGAACGGAAGCTCGACCACCTCGCCGGTGGTCCCGGCGGGTCCGACCGCCACCGTGGATCCCGGCGGGGCCTCGCGGCGGACCAGCGCCAGCGCGATCGGGCCGCGTGAGGGAGACTCGGCCACGCTTGCGAGGGCGCCGACCACGCGGCCGTCGCAGCTCACCTGATCGCCCGTCTGAGCCGGCGCCGACAGCCTGATGCCCCACAGATGGCGATTGGGCTTGCCGCGGTAGTAGAGCCTGGCGACTGTCTCCTGGCCCACATAGCAGCCCTTGGTGAAGGAGACGGCGCGTTCGTTGAGCCCCGCCTCCTGGGGGATCACCGTGTCGTCGAGGTCGACGCCGTAGCGCGGCCGGCCGCGCTCGACCCGCACGATCTCGGCCGCCGCCTCCGCCACCGGCGCGGCGCCCCGCTCGACGACAGCGCGGCGCAGCTCATCAGTGGCACCGCTGTCGCACAGCAGATCGATGCCGACGTCGCTGCGGACCACGCGGACGGGAATGCCAGCGAGCTCGGCGACGCGATGCGAATGCTCGTTCACTGGGAGATCCGCGACGCCCGCCACCGTCGCGGCGTCGGGGCCGATCAGCGCCAGCAGGCCGCGCTCGACTGTGCGCTTGTGTAGCACGACGTCGTAGCCGACGCTAAAGCGGCGGATCATGTTGAACAGCTCCTGCAGGGCCGGGCGCTCGGTGTCCAGCAGCAGTTCGTCGCCGGCGTCGAGGAGGCGCAGGTCGCCGAGCATCTTGCCCTTGGGCGTCAGGAACGCGGCGTAGCAGCCCTCGCCGTCGGTCAGGCCCTCGACTTCGTTGGACACCTGGCCCTGCAGAAACGACTTGGCATCGCCACCGGAAAGGGCGAGCTTGCCGCGCTCGGAGCAGTCGAGCAGGCCGCACATCTCGGTGAGCATCCGATAGTCGGTCGCGAGCGTATCGGTGGTAGCCATGGCACACAGCATAACGGCGCCGCCACCTCGGCAGACTTGACGAAATCAAGGTTTAGGCTTACCATAACTTCTGTAATGGCGCACCAGGAGTCAGCAGGGGCGCGGAGTTCTGCGGTCGAGGACTACGCGAAGGCGATCTACTCGCTCGAGCGGCGCACCGGCGCGGTGAGCACGAATGCCCTGGCCAGCCGCATGGGCGTCACCCCGGCGTCGGCGTCCGGGATGGTCAAGCGGCTCGGCGAGCTCGGGCTCGTCGAGCACCGGCCCTATCACGGCGTCTCGCTCACCGAGGACGGGCGTCGAGTCGCGCTGGAGGTGATCCGGCATCACCGCCTGCTCGAGCTCTACCTGGCCGACAGCCTGGGAGTCCCGTGGGATCGCGTCCACGCCGAGGCGGAGGTGCTCGAGCACGTCCTCTCGGAGGAGCTGGAGGAGCTGATCGCCGCCAAGCTCGGCGATCCCACTCACGATCCCCACGGCGATCCGATCCCCACCCGCGAGCTGACCATCGACGAGGGCAGCACCGAGAGCCTGCACTTGCTCGAGGTCGGCGCGTGCGGCACGTTCACCCGCATCTCGGATTCCGATCCGGAGATGCTCCGCTTCCTCGCCGATCGCGGGATCGCTCCGGGAGACCGGTTCGAGGTGATCGATAAGCAGCCGTTCGACGGGCCGCTGTTCGTTCGCTTCGGCGATCAGGTTCACGTGCTCGGTGGAGCGCTGTCCCGCGCGATGCGGGTGGGGGTCGGGCCTTGACGCCACCACCGCCGCCCGTCGAAGCCGGCGCTGTCGCTCTTCCGGTACCGAGCGCGCTGCAGCTGATCCGCTCCCGCGGACGCCTGCGCGGGACCCTGCCGCTGTTCGGCGCCGCGTTCGTGGCCTCGATCGCCTACGTCGATCCGGGGAACTTCGCCACCAACGTCCAGGGCGGCGCGAGCTACGGATACCTGCTCCTGTGGGTGGTGCTGGTCGCCAACGTGATGGCGATGATCGTCCAGTACCTGTCGGCGAAGCTGGGCGTGGTCACCGAGCGCAATCTGCCCGAGCTGTGCCGGGAGCGGTTCCCGCGACCCGTCGTGTGGGGACTGTGGATGCAGGCCGAGCTGATGGCGATGGCCACAGACCTGGCCGAGTTCATCGGCGCGGCGATCGCGCTCAACCTGCTGTTCGGGATCCCGCTGTTCGCCGCCGGGGTGATCACCGCGATGGCGGCCTTCGGGATCCTGGGCCTGCAGTCTCGCGGCTACCGCGGGTTCGAGCTCGTGATCGCGTTCCTGCTGGCCATGATCCTGCTCGCCTTCCTGTATGACACGCTCCAGATCGGCGGCGACGCGGGTCAGGTAGCCCGCGGGTTCCTGCCCTCGTTCTCGGGCTCGGACAGCCTGCTGCTCGCGACCGGGATCCTCGGCGCCACGATCATGCCGCACGTGATCTACCTGCATTCGTCCCTGACCCAGAACCGGATCCCGGCCCGGGACGACGCCGAGCGCCGCCAGCTGCTTCGCTTCCAGCGTTTCGACGTGGGCGCGGCGATGGGCGTGGCCGGTCTGGTCAACATCGCGATGCTGGCGATCGCGGCCACCGTATTCCATCACCCGGGCTCTCACGTGAACACGCTCCAGCAGGCCCACACCGGGTTCGCGCAGCTGGTCGGCCCTGGCGCGGCGCTGGCGTTCGCGCTCGGTCTGCTCGCGTCCGGCCTGGCCTCCTCCAGCGTCGGCACCCAGGCGGGTCAGGTCGTGATGCAGGGATTCATCCACCGCAGCATCCCGGTCGTCCTGCGCCGCCTGATCACGATGCTGCCGGCGCTGCTCGTGCTGGCCATCGGACTGGACCCGACGCGGTCACTGGTGCTCAGCCAGGTGGTGCTGTCGTTCGGGATCCCGTTCGCGCTGATCCCGCTCGTCATACTCACCTCACGGCGCGACGTGATGGGCGCGCTGGCCAACCGCCGCGGGACGATGCTCGTCGCCTCGCTGGTGGGCGGTCTGATCGTGGCGCTGAACCTGTTCCTGATCGGGCAGGTCGTGGTCGGCTAGCCTTCCGGCGGCGATGAAGCTCGCACAGACCTTCGACAAGATCCTCGCCTCGCTGCCCGACGACTGGACCGACCTCGAGATCGACCTGCGCATCTTCGACGAGCGCCGGTACATCGATGCGGCGCTGTTCCTGGTCACCTGCAACGCGCAGCCCTACTCGAAGTACGACTGGCACTGGCGGCTGCTGATCGCACACCGGTTCGGCCACGCCGCCGCTCCTTCCGCCGTCCACGCGGCGCTGACGCTGCTCGACAACGCCGGGATCAAGGGCGAGATGGCGGTCCGTGAAGCGCGTACCGGTCGAGTGGAGATCCAGCAGATGTGGGGACGCACGGAGTCGGTGCGCGAGGAGTTTCGCCGCCTGCGCGGGCAGTAACCGTGGCCCGGGTCATCGCCTTCGTTCCTGACCTGCTGTTCGGATCGCACGTGCTGGGGGCGCTGCGCGCGGCGGGCCACGAGGCCGTGCTGGTCGACCGGCCGGAGTCCTCGGCGCTTGCCGCGGCCGACGTGCTGGTTGTCGATCTGACCGCAGAGCCGCAGCATCGGATCGGTCTCGTCGAGGCGGCAGGAACCGACGGGGTTCGGACACTGGCGTTTTACTCGCACGTGGAGCCCGATGTGCGCGCGCTGGCCGAGCAGGCCGGGTTCGACCTCGTGGTGCCACGCTCGCGGATCAACCGAGAGGGACCGGCCCTGGTCAGCCGTCTGGTCTCCGGCGACTGACGCGTGCCGCCAGGGAACGACGGACGCCTGGCCTCCGGCGACTGACGCGAGCCACCACCCGAGCCGGCGAGCGACGCCTGATGCGAGCGCTCGCGCGGCCGCGGTCAGCTTCCGATGAGCCCCGCCGTCCCAACCAGCAAACGCGGGTCGAACATCGTCAGCACGTCCGGCGGGCGCTTGACGATCCCGAACCGCGCCTCCCACGCCGCCCAGGCCCGCAGGGTGGGCGCCACCAGCTCTCCGACGTGGCCGTCGGGGGCCTCGAACGCGGGCGAGACGGCACCGAGCTCGGCGGCGACCAGCGTCGGGTCGAGCCCGGGAACGCGGCTCTCGAGATCCGATTCACTGCCTTCGGGGTCATTCAGGGTCACGCCGTAGCCGCGGACGAGCGACCGCACGACGGCGTGGGCGAGGTTCGGATCCGCTTTCAGACTGGCGCGCGTCGCGCACAGGATCAGCTCTGGATAGGCCGGAGCGCCGTAATCGTCCACCCGGAACACGTGGAAGCCGGGCCGCCGGCGCTGCAGCGTCACGCCCTCGTCGTTCCAGAACGCCGTCGCGGCTGCGACGCGGCCGGAGAGCAGCGCGGGCACGGCATTGAAGCCGATCGTCACCTGCTTGACGGCGGCCGCATCACCGCCGGATCCGGACACGATCGAGTGCAGGACCGCGGAGTCGCTGGGCACCCCGGTGACGCCGGCGGTCATGCCGGCCAGCGCGCGCGGCGAGCGCACCGAGGGCCGGGCGATGACCGACGCCAGGGGACGCTCCACGATCGCCATGATCCCGACGATGTCCTCTCCGCGCTCGCGGGCGATGGCCAGATCGTGGATGTCGAGGATCGCAAAGTTGGCCTTGCCCGTCTCGAGCAGCTTGACCGAGTCCGTCGAGGCCGACGGCGCCACGACGTGGAGGGCCACGCCCTCGGCCTGGTCGAATCGGCGCGCCAGCGCGGAGTAGATCCCGGCGTGGACCGCGTTGGGGGTGAAGTCGAGCACCAGCGTCGCGTCCTCGTAGGGGAGCGGGTTGCCGCTCGACCCACAGCCGGCGAGAAACGCGGCCAGCAGGACGACGGCGAGCATGGCGAACCGCTTGCGGTGCATCAGGGTGGGCAGGATATGGGCGGCGGATCGGGCCCGAGGGCGGGCCTGCTTAGAATCCCCGCTGAGGATGCGCCGCCGCGTCACTTTCAGCCGCAACTTCACGCTCTCGCTCTCACGTACGTGCCGCTGCTACTGCAAGTACTGCTCGTTCGCGACGCACGGGGCACATTTGCACGCGCCCGAAGAGGTGGAGCGGATGCTGGACCACGCCGCTCGCCGCAACGTCAAGGAGCTGCTGGTGCTGACCGGCGAGCATCCCGAGGTCAACCGCGACGTGGCCGAGCGGCTCCGCTACCACGGCCACGAGGACTTCACCGCATACGTCGTCTGGACGTGCGAGCGCGCGCTGGAGCGGGGGCTGCTGCCGCACACCAATCTCGGTGTGCTCGAGCGGGAGGACCTGGCCCGTCTGCGTGAGGTGACCGCGTCGCAGGGCCTGATGCTGGAGTCGATCTCCGAGCGGTTGATGGACACGGTGCACGCGGGCTCCCCGAGCAAGCATCCAGCGCGCCGGCTGGCCTGCATCCGCGCCGCCGGGGAGCTGAGGATCCCATTCACCAGCGGGATCCTGGTGGGAATCGGCGAGGCCGAGGAGGAGCGGGTCGCCTCGCTGGAGGCGCTCGCCGCGCTGCACGGCGAGTTCGGCCACATCCAGGAGGTGATCCTCCAGAACTTCGTCCCGCACCAGAGCTACTACGGGCGTGAACCGGCGCAGATCGCCGACTCGGCGGCGCGCGAGTACTGGCGCTCGGGCGTATCGACCGGGCCACGGCTCGATGCTCCCGATTGGGCCTGCGAGGTGACGATCGAGGACATGAAGCGGCTGATCGCGGAGGCGAGGCGGCTGATGCCCGACGTCGGGATCCAGGTGCCCCCGAACCTGTCCGACTGGTGGCCCGAGCTCGTGGCCGCCGGGGCGACGGACCTCGGCGGGCTGAGCGCCAACGGGGACCACATCTCACCCGAGCACCCGTTTCCCTCGCCCAACCAGGTGCGCAAGCGGCTCCAGGCCGACGGCTACGCGCTGACCGAGCGGTTGTGCGTGTACCCCGAGTACATCGATGCCGAATGGATCTCGCAGGGCGTGCTCGATGCGATCAAGACCAACTACTGGTCATTCATCCCGCGTCGCGGATCGGGGCGGCGGTCCGAGGTCTCGGTGGCCGACGACGTTGCCCCGCGGGCGATCGAGCTGGCGCGCCAGGGCCGCGCCCTCACCGCCGAGCAGCTGACCGCCCTGTTCGCCGAGCGCCGCCCGCCGGTGATCACCGACATGCGCGCGGCCGCGGATGAGCTTCGCCGCGAGCTGGCGGGGGAGACGGTGACGTTCGTGGTCAATCGCAACATCAACATCTCGAACGTGTGCATCGTCGGCTGTGCGTTCTGCGGCTTCGGCCAGGGCCGCCGGTCCCCAGACGCCTACGAGCACTCCGAGCAGGAGTTCATCGATCGGGTCCAGTCGGCCGTTGACGTGGGCGCGACCGAGATCTGCATGCAGTCGGGAATCCATCCCGACTGGGGGCTCGAGGACTACGAGAAGTGGCTGCGATTGGCCCACGAGGTCGCTCCCCAGCTGCACCTGCACGCCTACTCGCCGATGGAGATCTCGCACATCTGCGACGTCAGCGGCCTGGCCCCGCGGGCGGTGTTCGAGCGGCTGCGCGAGGCGGGGCTGGGCTCGACGCCCGGCACGGCGGCCGAGGTGCTCCACGACGGCGTCCGCGAGCGGATCTCACCCAACAAGCTTCCGGTCGCGCGCTGGGTCGAGATCATCGAGGCCTCGCATGCGGAGGGGATCCGCTCCACCGTGACGGTTATGTTCGGCCACATCGAGGAGCCGTGGGAGCTGGCCGAGCACATGCGCGTGGTGCGCGAGCTGCAGCAGCGGACCGGGGGCTTCACCGAGTTCGTGCCGCTGTCGTTCATCCCCTTCCACACGCTTTTGGGTCGCACCCACGGCGTCGAGGAGATCTCCCGTGAGGAGAACCTCAAGCACACGGCGGTGTTCCGGCTCGCGCTCGGCAGGACCGTGCGCAACCTTCAGGCCAGCTGGGTGAAGATGGGGCTCGATGCCGCCACCGAATCGCTGCGCTGGGGCGTCAACGATCTCGGCGGCACGCTGATGGAGGAGTCGATCTCACGCATGGCCGGCAGCTATCACGGCGTGATGCTCGAGCCCGAGGACCTGATCGCCGCGGCTCACCGCGCCGGCCGCCCCGCAGCCGAGCGCACGACGCTCTATGAGATCCGGCGCCGGTACGAGCCGCCGCTCGCGGCGTAGCGCGCGCTCGCGGCCGCCGGGCCCGGAGCGTCACCCCCCATGTGGGGGTAGTCGTTTTCACCGCGGTCCGCGATGCTCCATGCTGGGCTTGTGGCCACCGAGATCGCCAGCTTCCGAGACGAGGACGAGCCCTGCCTGGTGCTCGTCTCGCTCGCCTGCCCGTCGTGCCTGTCGAGTGACATTGATTGGCAGCTGCTCGACACCGAGGACGATCCCAGCGTTCGCTGCGAGTGCCGCGGCTGCGGCAATACCCGAACCGTCTATCTCACGCAGGGTCAGGCCCTGCGGCTGGCGCTCCAGGAGCCATGGCCGCTCGACCTGATTCCCCGCGCTCCGGCGCTGCTCTAGGCGCCGCTCCCGTCGGCGCCACGCGGCCGTCGGCGCTGTTCGCCGGCGTCGAGCCGCTCGAGGTGTTCGTGGAGCTGCTGGCCGGGATCGACACGGACACGTCGTCGAACGAGTTCTACGACCGGATCTGCGAGGCGATCTGCCGGTTGACGACGATGCGCCGGGCGGCGATCTTCCTCGCCGACGCGGGCCGCCGGCGCGTGCGCGCCGTGGGCTCGCACGGCACCTCGTTCGAGCAGCTGTCGGCCCTGCGCCCGACGTTGGTCAACACGCCGATCGCCCAGCGCGCGCTGCTGGAGGACGAGGTAATCGTCGTCTCGGAGCAGATCGAGCAGGCGGTGCCGGCCGAGTACGCTCGGATGCTCGGGATCACCACCCTCGTGTGCACCCCGCTGAGCGCCGCCGGTCGGGCCTACGGGGTGATCTGCGCCGACCGCGGCGGTGGCCGGTTCGAGCTCTCCGACGGCGAGCGACACCTACTGTGGACGCTTGGCAAGACGGCGGCGCTGGTGGCCACCGCGCGCAACGCCACCCGACAGCAGGAGCGCGCCCGCCGGCTGACCGAGCGGCTCGATCTCGCCCGGGAGATCCACGAGCGGGTCCTGCAGCGGCTGTTCGGAGTCTCGCTGGCGCTCAGCGCCGAGAAGGCGCTCGAGCCCGAGGAGCGGGAGCGCTGCCGGGTGGAGATGCAGGAGGCTGTCTCCGACCTGCGCCGGGCGCTCGAGCGGCCACTGGCGCCGCTGCCACCGGAGACGGGCACCACGCTCGAGGCGGAGCTGGAGCGCCTGAGCAGCTCGACCGCGCTCCCGCTGACGGTCGACTGGCAGCCCGGGCTGATGGTCCCGGGAGACGTGGAGCCATTGGCGCAGTCCGTGCTGGCCGAGGCGCTGCGGAACATCGCCAAGCACGCCACCGCCCCCCAGGTGCAGGTCTCGGTCGCGTGCGATACCGATACGTTCACGCTCGAGGTCCGCAACGACGGCGCCCGCTCCGATGTCAGGGGCGCCGGCATGGGCCTGCGCCTGGCCACCTTCGAGGCGCTCCAGCACGGCGGCGTGCTCGAGTTCGGTCCCGCCCGCGAGGACAGCTGGCGGGTCCGGCTGGTGGTGCCACTGCCGAGCGAGCAGCGCTAGTGCCCGCCACCGCACCACAGGGCGGCCGCGCATGAACCTCCACGCGCCGACCGGGAGGCTCGCCGAGCGGCGGCTGCGGGTCCTGGTGGTCGACGATCACGACGTCGTGCACTGGGGCTTCCGGGTGCTGCTCGGCGAGCAGCCCTGGGTCGAGCGCTGCCTGGCCGCCCGCACCGGCGCCGAGGCGCTCGAGCTGACGCGCACGTTCGGCCCGCATGTCGCCCTCGTGGACCTGTTCCTGGCCGGGGAGTCGGGCGCCGACGTGTGCGAGTCGATCCGCGTCGAGTCGCCGTCGACGCGAGTGCTGCTGATCTCCGGCGCGGGGCGGATGTCCCCGCACGCCGCCCGCGCCGCAGGCGCGTCAGGGTTCGTATCCAAGGACTGGGAGGCCCGCGACGTGGCCATGGCTGTGCGCATGGTCGGCCTCGGCATGACCATGTTCCCGCCCAAGGCCGATCAGCCGGCGCCGATGCTGAGCGAGCGGGAGCGTGAGGTCCTCGACCTGATCGCCGCCGGGTCCACGAACCGGGAGATCGCCGAGCGGCTCTACCTCTCGCCGCACACCGTCAAGGAGCACACCAGCGCCCTGTACCGGAAGCTCCAGGCCCGCAACCGCGCCGAGGCCGTCCAGCGCGCGCAGCGGATCGGGCTTCTGGGCTAACGGCACGCTGACACCCATGAGCGAGTGGAGCCGCGGGACCCAGAGTCGCCGGCGCCGCAGGCGCTAGCGCCACCCGGCGCCGCGCGAACCCCAATCCGCCGCGTCGACCGCCGGCGCTACGCGCCTCCGAGCATCGCCAGCGTGGCCTTCACGGCCGGCTCGCGCAGCGACGCGAGGGCGTCGACGCCCTCCGTGCGCAAGCAGTCGCGGATGATCTCGTCCATGCCGCCGGTGTGGATCGTGAACGCGGCCGGCGGCAGCTCCGGCAGCGACGGATCGAGCCGGCAGGCCTCAACGTGGAGCCGACGCGTGCGTTCGGTGAACAGGCCCAGGACATGAGCCCGCCGGGAGAGCGCGGCGTTGCCCGCCGCCAGCACCTCCACGTGCAGCGACCACGCGAACGCCGGCTCACTGGCCAGCACGCTCAGATACGTCTCGATGTCCGAGCGCAGCTGTCGTCGCCAATCCGGATCGATGCCGAGCGACTCGCGCGCGGAGCGCATCCGGTGCAGCATGAACTCGGTGCCCGCGTCGTAGGCGGCCAGGAAGCAGGCCTCCTTGTCGGGGAACTGGTCGTAGAAGGTGGAGCGGGAGACGCTGGCCCGGTCGACGATGTCAGCCACCGTGGTGCCCGCGTAGCCCTTCCCGGCGACGACCTGAGCGATCGAGTAGACGAGCCGGCCGCGCTGGGACTCGACCACGGCCTCGCGGGTCAAGCGGTGGCGTCCGCTCGGCAGGCGGTCGAGTGGAGTGAGCGGCGGGGGTGTGGGGCGTGTGCTCAGATTTGCAGTATAGGTGTGTCCATCGTGTACATAACCGTACCTAGACGGGACGGCCGACGGTCGATTGACCCCGATCCGCCCCCCGAACGGGGGGTCGTTGCTCGCGATGGTGTACCCGCGCGGCACCCGCCGCGTACGTTGCCAGCAGATGCCTCGCACCGCGATCGTCTTTCCCGGCCAGGGCAGCCAGACTTCCGAGATGCGCAACACCGTCGCGCAGGTCCGCCCTGACCTGCTGGCCATGGCCGTCGACGCCGTGGGCGAGGACCCGTTCCCGCGCGCGGAGGACGGAACCCGATTCGCGCAGCCGGCCATCTTCTGCGCCAGCCTGGCCGGGTGGGCTCGGCTCGGGCGTCCAGAGGGCGACTTCATGGCCGGCCACTCCCTGGGCGAGCTCGCGGCCCTGGTCGCGGCCGGCAGCATCGGCGAGCGCGACGGCATCGAGCTCGTGGCCCTGCGTGGCGCCCTGATGCAGCGGGCCGGACAGCAGGCCGGGGATGGCGGGATGATCGCGGTGATGGGCGCGGGGGCGGCCGAGAACGCCCAGTCGCTCGCGGACGCCCACGGCCTTGCCGTGGCCAACGACAACTCCCCGCAGCAGATCGTTCTCTCCGGGCCGCGCCCGTCGCTGCCGGGCGCGATTGCCGCCGGCAAGGAACTGGGGTTGCGGGCGATGGAGCTGGCCGTGACCGGCGCCTTTCACTCGCCGATGATGGAGTCGGCCGTGCCCGAGTTCGCCGCCGCGCTCGAGCGCGTCGAGGTGCGAGCCCCCCGGGTTACCGTGCTCTCGGCCGTCACCGCTGAGCCGTTCGACGACGTCAGGGCGCGTCTCACCGAGGCGCTGATCCAGCCCGTGCGGTGGCGCGAGACGATGCTCGCGCTGCAGGAGCTCGGCGCCGAGCGCTTCGTCGAGGTCGGGCCGGGCAAGGTATTGACCGGCCTGGCCAAGCGCACGCTCAAGGACGTGGAGCTGGTCAGTGCTTGAGTCTCCGGTCAGGGAACGGGCCCTGGAGTCGCGCCCGGGGCCGATCCCCCGAATTGCGGCCGCCTTGGCCCAGCTCCGCGAGCGCGACGGCCGGCTGAGACCCGGCGCGCGCGTGCTGCTGAGCGCGTTCGGCGCGGGCTTCACCTGGGGCGCCGGCGTGATCGAGTGGGGGGGTGCGCCGCATGGCTGAATCGCCTCCGGCGCGCCCCGGAGCCGCCCTCGTCACCGGTGCCTCGCGCGGGATCGGGGCTGCCATCGCGCGCGGCCTGGCCGCCGACGGCTGGCCGGTCGGCGTCAACTACCGCTCCGGCCGCGACGGAGCGGGGGCGGTGGTGGCCGAGATCGAGCGCGACGGCGGCCGGGCCATCGCGCTGCCCGGGGACGTCACCGACCCCGTGGTGCCCGATCAGCTGTTCGAGCGCCTCGAGTCTCACTTCGAGCTGCCGGTGCAGGTGCTGGTCAACAACGCCGGTGTCAGCGCCGACAACCTGTCGCCCTCGCTGACCGACGAGGAGTGGGCGACCGTGCTGGACACGAATCTGACCGCGGCATTCCGCCTCACCCGGCGCGCGCTGAAGCCGATGCTCAAGCAGCGCGCCGGCCGGATCGTCAACATCTCCTCGGTTGTCGGCCTGCGGGCGAACCCCGGCCAGTCCAACTACGCGGCGGCGAAGGCGGGGCTGATCAGCTTCACCAAGACCGTGGCCGTCGAGGTCGCGCGGCGCGGCATCACCGTCAACGCGGTCGCCCCCGGCTGGATCGAGACCGACATGACGGCGGAGGTCTCAAAGGACCTGCTGGCCGCGGTACCCGCCCGGCGGGCCGGAACTCCGGAGGACGTCGCGGCCTGCGTACGCTTCCTGGTGTCCGATCAGGCGGGCTACGTGACCGGGGCAGTCCTTACCGTTGACGGCGGCCTGGCCGCCTAGAACCAGACCACCAAGCGATAGGAGAACCATGTCAACCGTCACCAACGAACAGGTCGAGGCCCGCGTCGTCGAGGCGCTCGCGAGCTTTGGGCCCGATCCCTCTCAGATCACCCGAGACGCGACGTTCGAGGAGCTCGACATCGACTCCCTCGATCTCGTCGAGCTGGCCCAGATCGTCGAGGACGAGTACGGCGTGGTCCTCAAGGGCGAGGACATGAAGGAGCTGAAGACCGTCGGAGACGCGGTCGACCTGATCGTCAGCCGGGCGTAGCGGTGAGCTCAGGTTTGAAGCGAAGGGCAGTGATCACTGGGCTGGGGACGGTCACCCCGCTCGGCGTCGGTGCGGCCACGCTGCACCGACGCTGGGCGGCGGGTGAGTCCGGAATCGAGGACGGTTCCGGGGCCTGCCGCGACTTCGAGCCCAAGGACCATCTGTCGGTCAAGGAGGCCCGGCGCTTGGACCGGTTCTCCCAGTTCGCTGTGGTGGCATCGGGAGAGGCGCTCGAGCAGGCCGGCTGGAGCGAAGGACTGCCGTATGACTCGCTGCGCATCGGCTGCGTGATCGCGACTGGGATCGGCGGCATCGAGACGGTCGAGATACAGCACGACGTGATGCGCGACAAGGGGGCGAAGATGGTTTCCCCGCTCGGCGTCCCGCAGTACATGCCCAACGCCGGCGCCGCGGCGGTGGCAATGAAGCACGGGCTCCAGGGCCAGATGTACGGGGTCGTCTCGGCCTGCTCCGGGGGCGCCCATGCGATCGGCTCCGCGCTGCGGATGATCCAGTACGGCGACGCCGACGCGGTGGTCACCGGAGGAGCCGAGGCGACGCTGACCGAGTTCGGCTTCGCCTGCTTCAACTCGATGCAGGCGCTCTCCCCGACCGGAGTCTCGAGGCCGTTCGACGCCCGTCGTGACGGCTTCGTGATGGGCGAGGGCGCCGGCGCGCTGGTGCTCGAGGAAGCCGACGCGGCGGCCGAGAGAGGGGCCACCGTGCTGGCTGAGGTGATCGGGTACGGGTCCACCTCCGACGCCTACCACCTGACCGCGCCCGAGCCGAGCGGCGGGCCGGCCTCGCGCGCGATCGAGCTGGCCCTCGGCGACGCCGGTCTGACCCCCGAAGACATCGACTACGTCAACGCCCACGGCACCTCGACGCAGCTCAACGACGCGGCCGAGACGGCGGCGCTGAAGCGGGCGCTCGGAGCCGAGCGCGCCAAACAGATCCCGGTCTCCTCGACCAAGTCGGCGATCGGGCATCTGCTCGGCGCGGCGGGCGCGGTCGAAGCCGTGGCCACCGTCCAGGCGCTGCAGCATCGCATCGTCCCGCCGACGCTCAACTACGAGGTCCCGGACCCCGAGCTCGATCTCGACTACGTGCCGGGCGAGGCGCGACCACTGAGCACCGGCAACGGCCGCGCTCCGGTGGCGATCTCGAACTCGTTCGCGTTCGGCGGCCACAACGTGTCGCTCGTGCTGAGGGGCGTGTAGGTGCTCCGACCGTGAGCCTGACCGTCCTGCCTGAGCGCGCCGCGCGCCTTGATCCGCTCCAGCGGCTCGAGGCTCTGTGCGATTCGGGCAGCGTCCAGCCGCTGCGCTCACGCGTCACCTCCCCGCGGCTCGGAGTCCGCGCCGCCCACGGCGACGGCGTCGTCGGCGCGACCGGGCTGGTGCACGGGCGTCCGATCGCGTGCTACGCCCAGGACGGGTCGTACTTCGGCGGCTCGCTGGGCGAGCGACACGCCGACACGATCGTGCGCGTGCTGGAGACGGCCGGCCGGGCGCGCATCCCCGTGGTCGCGTTCGTCGAGTCCGGTGGCGCGCGGATGCAGGAGGGGACGGCGGCGCTGGCCGGCTACGGCCGGATCTTCCGCCACAGCGTCGGCCTCACGGGCGTCGTTCCGCAGCTCTCGGTCGTCTCGGGGGCGTCGGCCGGCGGAGGCGCGTACTCACCGGCGCTGACCGACCTGATCGTGATGACCGAGGACGCGGCGATGTTCCTCACCGGCCCGGGCGTGGTGCGCGAGGCGCTGGGCGAGGAGATCGACGCCGCCGCGCTCGGCGGCCCGCACGTTCACGATCGCAACGGGGTCTGCCATCTCGTCGAGCCCGACGCCGCCGCCGCCGCCGCCCGGGTCCGCGCCTTGCTCGAGTATCTGCCCTCGTCCGCCGGCGAGGCGCCGCCACGGGCCCAGCCGCTCCAGCCCGAGCTGGAGAACCCCGGATCGGTTTTACCGGCCGAACCGCGCCGGGCCTACGACGTTCGCGACGCGTTGGCCGGGATCGTCGACGCCGGGTCGCTGCTGGAGCTGTGCCCGCGCTGGGCGCGCAACATCGTGACCGCGTTCGCGCGGCTGGACGGCCGGCCGGTCGGCATCGTCGCCAATCAGCCGCGCCACCTCGGGGGAGTGCTCGACGCCGACGGATCCGAGAAGGCGGCCCGCTTCGTCGGCCTGTGCAACTCGTTCGGACTGCCCTTGATCGCCGTGGTTGACACGCCCGGATTCATGCCCGGGAGCCGTCAGGAGCAGGCGGGCGTGATCCGTCACGGCGCTTCGCTCGTGCGCGCTTTCGCCTCGGCGCGGGTGCCGAAACTGACCGTGGTGCTGCGCAAGTCCTACGGCGGCGCCTACATCACCATGAACTCCCGCGACCTGGGCGCCGACCTGGTGCTCGCCTGGCCGGAGGCCGAGCTGGGGATCATGAGCGCGCGCGCCGCGGTGGGAATCGTCCATCGCCGCGCGCTGCGGGTGGCCGACGACGCTGAGTCCGAGCTCTCGCGCCTGGCGGCGAGCTACACCGAGGAGCACCTGCGGGCCGAGGCGGCGGCGGCCTCGGGCTTTGTCGACGAGCTCGTGGACCCGTCGCGGACGCGGGAGCGGCTGGCCTGGGCGCTGCGCACCCTCGCCGGCCCGTTCGGACGCCAGGCGGGGGAGACGAGGTGATCCTGGCCGGCAAGCGCCTGCTGATCACCGGCGTCATCACCAAGGACTCGATCGCCTACCACGTGGCCGAGCAGGCCCAGCAGGAGGGCGCCGAGATCGCGCTGACCAGCTTCGGCCGCGTGCGGCGGATGACCGAGCGCGCGGCCCAGAAGCTCGACCCCGTTCCGGAGGTGCTCGAGCTCGACGTCAACAACCCCGAGGACCTCGCGTCGCTCACCCGATCGCTCGATCACAGCTGGGGCCGTGTGGACGGAGCGCTGCACGCGATCGCGTTCGCTCCCGAGGACGCCCTCGGCGGGCGCTTCCTGACCACGCCGCCGGAGAGCGCAGCGCAGGCGTTTCAGACCAGCGCGTTCTCGCTCAAGTCGCTGGCCACCGCGCTCGCGCCGTTGATGGGCAGCGGTTCGAGCCTCGTCGGTCTCGACTTCGACGCCACCGTCGCGTGGCCGATCTACGACTGGATGGGCGTGGCCAAGGCGGCGCTGGAATCGGTGTCGCGCTATCTGGCCCGTGACCTCGGGCCGCGCGGGATCCGGGTGAACCTCGTGGCCGCCGGCCCCCTGGGGACGGTGGCGGCGCGCGGGATCCCGGGCTTTGAGCGTCTGGCCGACCTATGGCGGGCGCAGGCGCCGCTCGGCTGGGATGCGGAGGACCCGGTCCCGGTGGCCCGCGCGATCTGCTTCCTGCTCTCGGACTATGCCCAGGCGATCAGCGGCGAGATCCTCCACGTCGACGGCGGCTTTCACGCCATTGGCGCGCCGCTCGAGTATCCCGGCCCGGCGGCCGAGCCCGCTACCTGAACAGATCCTCCTTGCGGGGGCGGATCAGCGCCGCGGCACCCGGCCCGTGATCGGCGCTCACGTGAGCGCCGGCGCCGCGGACCAGGACCGCCGGCTGGCGGCCGTCCTTGGACCGGGCCAGGTCGGCGGCCCCCGCGAGCTCGTCGGCGATCGCGATCCAGGTCGCGCGCAGCTCACGACCGGACGCGTCGATGCGCCCGCGCCAGTCCTCGAGCGGTTCCAGGCCGGCGCACCCGATCGCCACGTCGCACTGCCCGTGGCGCCAGGCGCGGCCGAACGAGTCGGTGATCAGGACCGCGGGGGAGATGCCGGTGAGCGCGGTCAGCCGCTCACGCAGCGCCCGGGCCGAGCGGTCGGGATCCTCCGGGAGCATGATCACCGTGTCGGGCTCGGCCGCATTCGACGCGTCGACGCCGGCATTGGCACACACGAATCCGTGGCGGGTGACGCAGATCAGCACTCCGTGGGCGGCGCGGATCACCTCGCGTGATTCGTCGAGCACCACCTGCACGGCCCGAGCGTCCTTGCCGTGCTCGGCGGCCAGCCCCAGCGCTCGCGCCCCGGGGACCACGCCGGCCAGCGACCGGACGCGCCCCTCGGACTTCGACACCACCTTGTGGGCCACGACCACCACGTCGCCCTCGCGCAACCCTCCGGAAGCCGGGGCGATCAGGGCGGCGAGATCGTCGCCGGCCGCGATCTCGGGCAGCCCTTCGAGCGCGGTGGCACTCAGCACTACGGCCCCTGGCGGGTCGAGTTCACACCACGACACTACGCCCGGCTGCGCATCAGCTGGTTGAGCATGCCGCGGGTGTGTGCGGCGCGGCCGTGCGTGACGGCCAGCGCCGCCCGCAGCGCCGCGAGGTCCTCGGGGGTGTCGACGTCGAGGGCCAGCGACGGCACGTCCACCACCTCGCCCGAGGCGCCGGCCTGGCGGGCGATCGCGAGATGGCGGTCGCGGCTTCCGAGCCCGAACGAGAGGGCGATCGCGTTCGGCGGCGTCAGCAGCAGCCCGTTCGTGCCGGTGCCGTGCCGATCGGCGACGATCAGCGCCGAGGGGGTCTCGAACGGATGCCCGATCAGCGCGTCGAGCTGCGCCGGATCGAGCGCCGGGCAGTCTCCGGGAACGAGCAGCGCCCGTTCGTAGCCGGCTTCGATCGCGTGCTCGATACCGAGCGCGCCGGCCTCGCTGTGTCCCTGCTCCGCATCGTCGAGCACGGTCGCTCCGTAGCCCCCGGCGATCTGCTGGGCCCCGTGATCCATCGTCACCACCAGGACGTCGTCGACCGCGGTCGCCCGGCGCAGGGCGGTCAGGACGTCGGAGAACATCGCCTCCGCCAGCGCACGGCGGGGTCCCGGAGTGAGTTCGGTCTCGAGCCGCTGCTTGGCGTCGGCGAAGCTCTTGATGGGCAGGATCGCAAGCGTCCGCATGGGTTCCACACGCTACTCGCTGGGCTCGGTTTCACGCCCGAGGGCGAGCGCGAACGCGAGTGTCTGCTGGGCCAGGTGACGCCGTCGGCCGGGATCGTCCATCAACACCTCGGTCTCGAGCACGGGCACGCCGTCCGCTCGCTGGTCGGAGACGAGACCGTCGATCAGGCCGGCGTAGGCCGCGACGACGCCGTCGGCGTCGACGCTCAGGCCGGCCGCCTGCATGAAGACGGCGGTCGGTCCCTTGAGCACGGCCCCGCGCACCAGCGGGCTCACCGCCACGACCGGCGCGCCGCTCTGGGTCACTGCCTCGCGCAGGCCGGGCAGGGCCAGGATCGGACCGATCGAGATCACCGGATTCGAGGGCCCGATCACGATCGCGCGGGCAGCGGCGATCGCCTCGAGCACCTCCGGAGTCGGCCTTGCCGCCCGAGCGCCCCGGAAGTCGTAGCTCTCGATCGGGCCCTCGCCGCGGCCCTTGATCATGAACTCCTGAAACGGCCAGTTGCGGCCCTGGGCCGTGACCCGGGTGCGCACCGGCTGGTCGCTCATCGGCAGAACCCGGGCGCGCACGCCGAAGGCGCGGCTGATCGAGGCCTGGGCGTCGGTCAGCCGGTCACCGGCGTCGAGCGCCCGCGCTCGCTCCAGGCCCACGGCGAGGTCGCGGTCGCCGAGGTTGAACCACACCTCGGTCCGCAGCTCGCGCAGGCCGTTCATCACCTCGAACGTGTCCCCGTCCAGGCCCCACCCGCGCTCGTCGATGCGGTCTGCCAGCCAGAAGGTGACGAGGTCGGGATCGGGGGACACGTAGGCGCCGTAGATCTCGACGTCGTCGGCGGTGTTGGCCACGACCACGAGCTCGTCGCCGATGACGTCGAGCATCCCGCGGGCCAGCTTCGCGCCGCCGGTCCCGCCGGCCAGCACGACCACCGGGCCGCTCACCACAGATCGCCGGACAGGCCGGTGATCTTCATCCCCGCTCGCGTCTTGTACCGCACGTTGATCGAGATCAGCAGCGCCGTCAGCTGCTCGACGATCCGCGCCATCTCGAGCCGGCCCGCGTCGACCGCGCGCAGGCCGGGGATCTGCTCCAGCAGCTCGGCCACCCGGGCCTTGTCCGCGCGGCGATCGCCGCACAGCAGGACGTCCTCGTCGAGCTCGTGGTCGAGATCGGTGAGCAGCGCCGCGCTGACGGTGTGCAGAGCCGAGACCACGATGACGCCGTCGGGCACCATCTCCTGCGCCTGCTGGGCGGCCGAGCCCTGCCACACGCCCAGCGTCCTGGTCGCCCGGCCACTGACCGCGGCCGCCAGCGGCACCGTGGTATCGACGACCAGCTGGCCGGCGGCCAGCGCCGTCTTCAGGTTGGTCAGCGTCTCGGACTGGCTGCGGAACGGGACCGAGAGCACCACGATCTCCGCACCGAGCACGGCCTCGGCGTTCTGCAGCCCCGAGAACGACCCTTCCGGCACCAGCCCCGCGGCGCGCTCGGCGGCCTCGCCCGCGCGACCGGCGTCGCGTGATCCGATCACGACCGGCACTCCCTGGCGGCCCAGGCGCAGCGCGAGGCCGAACCCGAGCGCACCGGTCGCGCCCACTATGCAGACTGGCTCTGGCACGGGCCGAACCATATAGGCCGCTCCGCGGCCTTGGCTGGCGCCGGGGGTCCAGTGCGGACTCGCGGGGCGGTTGGGCGGCCGGTTCACGGTACTGTGCTGCCATGCGCTTCGACGTACGCACCGCGCTGGTTACCGGGGGCGGCTCCGGGATCGGGGCTGCCACGTCGCGGCGGCTGGCCGGCCAGGGCGCCCAGGTCGTGGTCGCCGACATCAACGCCGCCGCGGCCCGCGACGTCGCCGCCGAGATCGACGCGATGGCGGTGACGATGGACGTGGCCGACGCGGAGTCGGTCCGCGCCGCGGCCGAGGAGGCCGGCCCGATCGACATCCTCGTCAACAACGCCGGTACCGACCTGCCGGGGTTCTTCGTCAATACCAACGAGCAGATGTGGGACTTCGTGATCGCGGTCAACCTGCGCGGGACGCTGTCGGTCACGCACGCGTTCCTGCCCGGGATGCACGAGCGCGGCCGGGGCTCGATCGTCAACGTCGCCAGCGAGGCCGGGCGTACCGGCTCGCAGCTCTCCTCGAGCTACAGCGCCGCCAAGGCGGGCGTGATCGGATTCACCAAGGCGATCGCCCGCGAGTCGGCGCGCTTCGGCGTGCGCTGCAACGCGGTCGCGCCGGGTCCGATCGACACCCCGCTGCTTAACGCTGCCCCCGAGGCGATGGGCGAGCTCGGGGCCCGGCTCAAGCAGGGGATGATCGATGCCACCGCGATGCGCCGCCTGGGCACCCCCGACGAGGTGGCGGCGGCGATTGCCTTTCTCGCCTCTGACGATGCCTCGTACGTGACCGGTCAGACGCTCGGTGTCTCCGGGGGCCTGTCGATGTGGTGAGGTCCGCGGTGAGTGCGCTGGAGCCAGGGATCGAGCGGTCCGAGGAGTTCGTCGTGGAGGGCCGGCTGCTCACCGACATCGGGGGCACGCTCGGTTTCTCGGTTCTGTCGACGCCGGGGATGATCGGGATGATGGAGCGCACCGCGGCGATGCTCGTGCACCCGCTGCTGCCCGAGGGCCGCGCGACGGTCGGGTTCGAGGTCTGCGTCAAGCACGTCGCCGGGGTCCAGGAGGGCGCCCGCTGCACCGCGCACGCTCGCCTCGACGAGGTGCTCGACGGGCGCAAGCTCCGGTTCGCCGTCGAGGTGGTGGCTGAGGACGGCCGCACGATCGGCGTCGGGACCCACGAGCGGCGGATGATCGAGGCGGTCCCAGGATCGTGACCCGCGCGCTGTCCCTCCTCGGTGCCCTGATCCTGTTCGGGTCCCTGGCCGCACCGGCGGGCGCATCGGCGGCCCACGGCACGCCGGCCCCGATTCGCGTTCAGCAGGCCTCGCTACGCCAGAGCGGGCAGCAGCTCGTCTGGAGCGTGCGGACGCTGGCTGCGTTCTCACCCAACGAGATGCAACACGACGGGCGCTCGCTGTGCCTGTTGGTCGAGCGGCTCAGCCCCGCGACCGTGGTCGGCGAGCTGTGCGTCAAGCACCCCGGGAGCCGGCGTCATCCGCAGCTCATCTACCGGCACGCTACCCGTTCCGGGTTCGCCGGCGGACGCGTGGTCGCGGCCGCGGTCACCCGCGCCGATGCCCGCGAGCTGACTGCCACCTTCCTGCCGTCGAGCATCGCCCTCGGCTACCGGACGCTGCGCTGGCAGGTGCTCACCTCGGTCCGCGGCCTCGGCTGTGCGGCGGTGGCGGGCAACACCTCCCTGTGCGGCTCCCGCTTCCCGGCTCGCCCGGCGCTGGGCGCGATGCACCCGCCACAGCTGATCGGCTGCACTACTCGCGGTCCGGCGTACGTCAATGGCGGACCGGCGAACCGCCGCGTCGTCGCCCTGACCTTCGACGACGGGCCGTGGTACGACACGCCCCAATTCCTGAACGTGCTCGAGCGCGAGCACGTGGTGGCGACCTTCTTCGAGATCGGCGAGCAGATCTCGACCTACGGTCAGGGCGGCGCGATCGAACGGCGCATGCTCGCCGACGGCGACATGGTCGGCGACCACACCTGGAGCCATCCCAATGTGGCCGGCGCCGGCCCGTTCGCCGCGTCGCAGATCTCCTCGACCGCCGACGCGATCAGCCGGGCCACCGGTGGCTTCCGGCCGTGCCTGTTCCGCGCCCCGTACGGTTCCGTGAGCGGCGCCCTGATCGCCGAGGCCCGCTCGATGGGCTTCACCACGATCGAGTGGAACGTCGACCCGACCGACTGGGCCCGCCCCGGCACCGACGCGATCTACCAGCGCGTGGTCGCCGCGGTCACGAACGGCTCGATCGTCATCCAGCACGACGGCGGCGGCGACCGCTCGGAGACCCTGGCCGCCCTCCCGCGGGAGATCGCGACGCTCAAGCAGCGCGGCTTCCGGTTCGAGACCGTCACCCAGCTGCTCGGCGCTCAGCTGATCTATCGCTGAGCGTGGATCAGGGCGGGAGTCCCTGAGCGCCGGGGCCGCACCATAGAATCGTCCTGGTGAGCGCGCTTCCCAGCAGTGTCCGCATCCGCGAGGTCGGCCCGCGTGACGGCTTCCAGAACGAGCCCGACGTGATCGAGACGGCGGACAAGGTGCGGCTGATCGGGGAGCTCGGGCGCACCGGCCTGCGCCGGATCGAGGTGACCAGCTTCGTGCGCCCCGACGTGATCCCGCAGCTCGCCGACGCCGCCGCGGTGCTCGAGGCGGTCGAGCTGCCGGACACCGTGTCCGTGAGCGTCCTGATCCCGAATCAGCGCGGCCTCGAGCGGGCGCTCGAGCACCGCGCGCGATTTCGGGAGATCAACGGCTTCCTCTCGGCCTCGGAGTCGCACAACCAGCGCAACGTCGGTCGCTCGATCGAAGAGTCCCTCACCGGCCTCGAGCGCACCTTCGCCCGGGCCCGCGCCGAGGGCTTGCGCTGCGAGGGCGTGATCTCGGTCTCGTTCGGCTGCCCGTACGAGGGCCGGGTGGCCCCGGAGCGCGTGTTCTCAATCGCGCGCCGGCTGGCCGACGCCGGCGCCGAGGAGATCGGCTTCGGGGACACGACCGGCATGGCCAACCCGGTGCAGGTGCGTGCGTTCTTCGCCGCCGCGCGCGAGGCGCTGCCGCGAGTGGAGCTGACCGCCCACTTCCACAACACCCGGGGGCAGGGCCTGGCCAACGTGCTGGCGGCGCTGGAGGTGGGCATCGACAGCTTCGAGTCGAGCTTCGGCGAGCTCGGCGGCTGCCCGGTTCCGGCGGGGGCGACCGGCAACATCGCCACCGAGGATCTGGTCTCGATGCTGCACGAGATGGGGATCGAGACCGGCATTGATCTGATCGCGCTGGTGCAGGCGTCGAGATCGGTCCAGCAGGTGCTGGGGAGGACCCTCGGGAGCCATGTGCTCCGGGCCGGACCCGTCCAGTGGGCCTCGCCCGCGGCAGGTTAGACCCTGATTAGCAGGTACCGCAGACCTCGACCGTGGCCGGGAGTTCACATATTCTGGGCCGCATCCGGGGGCGACCGTGCAACGACTTTTCGACCAGGAGGTCAGTGATGCGTTTCAGTGTGGGCCGGTTGGGCATGGCCATGTGTACGATCGCTGCGGTCGTGGTGGCCGGCTGCGGCTCCAGCTCCAGCAGCTCGAGCAGCTCCAGTTCGTCGGGCGCGAGCACGACCGCGAGCACCCCGACGACAGCCGCCGTCGCCTCCGTCGTGGCGCTAGTGCCGGCGTCGGTGAAATCGAAGGGGACGTACACGGTCGCCGCCGACGCAAGCTACGCCCCCAACGAGTTCGTCGCCAGCGACGGCCACACCGTGCAGGGGATGGACGCCGACCTCGCCCAGGCACTGGGCGCCGCGATGGGACTGAAAGTCAGCGTCGTCAACGCGACTTTCGACAGCATCATCCCCGGGTTGGCCGCCGGCAAGTACGACATGGGCGCCTCCTCGTTCACCGACACCAAGGCCCGTGAGAAGACGGTTGATTTCGTGACCTACTTCTCCGCCGGCACCTCGTTCTACACCAAGGTCCAGGGCGTCACCTCGGTCAACACGCTGGCCGATCTGTGCGGGCACACGGTGGCGGTCGAGAAGGGCACCACGCAGCAGACCGACGCCACCGCGCAGGGGGCCAAGTGCACCTCGTCCGGCAAGAGCGCGGTCACAGTGCTCGTGTATCCGGACCAGAACGGCGTCAACCTCGCCCTGCAGAGCGGCCGTGCGCAGGTCGCGATGGCGGACTCGCCGGTGGCCGCCTACGCGGTCAAGCAGTCCAACGGGATGTTCAAGCTCGTCGGGCAGACCTATGGCACGGCGCCGTACGGCCTCGCGCTGCCCAAGGGCAACGGGATGGCTCCGGCGGTGCTGGCCGCGGTCAAGGCGCTGATGGCCGACGGCACCTACAAGGCGATCCTCACCAAGTGGGGGATCGAGTCGGGCGCGATCACCAACCCGCAGATCAACGGAGCGACGAGCTGAGGTAGACGCTGGTGCCCTCCACCGAGGCCACCGAGAGTCAGGAGGGACAGGGACGGCCTGAGGACATCAAGGCCGTCCCGGTCCGCCACCCGGGGCGCTGGGTCGTCGCGGCGATCGTGTTGCTCATCACGGTCGCGATCATCAACTCGGTCGCGACCAACCCGC
>Ga0209839_10000271_pt1 | contig 26932 bp, 21 predicted proteins | sample OrgsoiDNA2013050_FD_185800 | JGI IMG/M metagenome (GOLD analysis project Ga0209839, IMG submission 185800) | Permafrost soil microbial communities from the Arctic, to analyse light accelerated degradation of dissolved organic matter (DOM) -... | ecosystem: Environmental > Terrestrial > Soil >... | reverse complement strand
ATCGGCCGGGGACCCTGCTCGCTGAGGACTCGCTAACGGCACTGGTGGTTGTGGTCGATGTTGGCCGTGGATGTCGTTGAAGCCGAACCTGGAGGATCAGGAGTTGCTCGCCGACACGCTTGCGCGCGCCGACGCCCCCATGCCGGCGCGGGAGCGGATGACCGAGATCCTGGTCGCGTGCGCTTTCGCGGCCGCCGTGGCCGGGCTCTGGTGGGCGCACCCGCCCGGCTCGTTCGCCCTGGTTCCGGCGGCGTTGTGCATGTTGATGATGGTCCTGGCGACGAGAGTGCGGTTCGACACGCCATTCGGATTCACCGTCGCGACACAGCTGGCGTTCGTGCCGTTGCTGTTCGCGATGCCGATTTCGATCGTGCCGATCGCCGTCGTCGCAACGCTGGCGATCGCGCGCTTGCCAGAGGTGCTCTCCGGCCGAGCACCGGCCGACCGGCTGATGCTGGCGGTCGGCAACTCGTGGTTTGCCATCGGGGCAGTCGCGGTGTTCGCGCTGACCGATACGGATCCGCAGGCGGCCGGGCCGGTGCTGTTGATCGCCGCATTGATGGCTCAGTTCGTCGTTGATTTCACGGTCTCGGCGGTCCGGTTCTGGATCGACCGCTCGGCCAGCGTGGCGGCCCAGCTTCGCGAGACCTGGGTCTACGGCATCGACGCCGCGCTGTCTCCGATCGCTCTCGTGGTGGCCGAGGAGATCCACCGAGCTCCGGCTGCGGCCCTGGCGCCGTTGCCCCTGTTGGGGCTGTTGGCGATGTTCGCGCGGGAACGCCACCATCGCTTGGAGAGCCTGGTCGAGCTCAACAGCGCCTATCGCGGCACCGCGCTGGTCCTGGGGGACGTGGTCCAGGCCGACGACGGCTACACGGGCGAGCACTCACGCAGCGTCGTCGCGCTCGCGGTGGCGTTCGGGGAACGGCTCGGACTGGCGCTCGAGCCGTGCCGAAACCTGGAGTTCGCGGCCCTGCTGCACGACATCGGCAAAATTGCGATCCCCAACGAGATCATCAACAAGCCCGGCAAGCTCGACCCCGCCGAGTGGAAGATCATCGCCACCCACACGATCGAGGGCCAGCAGATGCTTGACCGGATCGGCGGTTTCATGCACAGCGTCGGTCTGATCGTCCGTTCCCACCACGAACGCTGGGACGGCGGTGGCTATCCCGATGGGCTGAGCGGCGAGGCGATTCCACTCGAGGCACGGATCATCTCCTGCTGCGACTCATGGAGTGCGATGCGCACCGACCGAACCTATCGGCGAGCGCTGTCACACGAGGTCGCCCGCGCCGAGCTGCGCGCCAACGCCGGCCGTCAGTTCGACCCCAATCTGGTCGAGGTGTTCGTCACCCTGATCGAGGACTCGGAGGCGCGCCCCAAACCTCCCCGCGCGATCTCAGATCGCAGCCTGCTCGGCCAGCGCTCGTGAACGGTCCAACAGCGCGTCAGGCTGGACGGGCCTGACCGCTGTACTGCGCGTTGGGGAGCATGTTGGTGGCCATCGCCATCCGGTTGGTCAGGTTGTACATCGCGCTGATTTCGGCCACATCCCATGCCTCCTCGAGTGTCAGACCGACATCGATCAGCGTCTGGAGGTCGGCTCGCGTGACCTCGCGCGGCTGCAGGGTCAGCTTCTCGGCGTAGGCGCAGATCGCAGTCCGGCGCGGATCGAGCGCCGCGCGTCGCCAGTCATAGGAGACGCGCTCGCCGAGCACCGGGTCCCCCAGCGCTTCGCGCAGCGCGGCTCCGTGCGCGACGAGACAGTACAGGCAGCCGTTCGCCGCGCTGACCACGACGGCGATCATCTCCCGATCGGCGGCGCTCAGCTGATCGGTCGGCTGATGCAGCTGTCGGTAGTGGGCAAACCAGGCGCTCAGGCGCTCGGGCCGGAACGAGTACACGCGAAACACGTTCGGCACGAACCCCAGCCGCTCGCGGGCCTTGGCGAACAGGCTCCGCAGGTCGGACGGCAGATCCACCTCGTCGGGGACCGGGAACCACGAACCGGTGTCGCGGTCGGGGTCCGCCGAGGTGACGACCTCGCCGGCAATCGTGTCGCGGAGGAGGTCGACCTGAACCTTACGGCGCTCGCTCATCCCGGGGTTATATCCGAGGTGCCCCCGGCTTGCCGGGCCTGCGGAGGCTCAGGACGACGGAGGCGTCAACAGAACTGGTCGACACCGTTGGTGGCGTCGTCGGTGAACGTTCCGTGATCGAGCCAGTCGCCGGACAGCACGACGTGGACCTGCCCCGACTGGCAGGTTCCGTCGACCTCAGTGGCGGGCACGGTTCCGTTGGTGTCCGCCTGAAACGCTCCCTCGGGGGTCCCGTCCACGACTTCCTGAAACGGCGAGCTCGGCGCCAGCCCGACCGCGGCGATTTGGGACCGGAAGCTGCCGCCGCCGGCGAACATCAGGACACAGTCGATCTCTCCCGTCTCGAGCGTCGTGGTCACGCTCTGGCCACTACCGCGCGGCTTGGCGGTGAGCGTCCATGGATCGTGGGCGGGAATCGGCGGCAGCGTGAACACCTGGGCGGGCGCGTTGCCCGACTTGTCCGCGGTCAGCGCGCCGATCGGTTTGCTTTCGCTGACTCCGTGGGCCGTGCCGCCGAGGCTGAGGTCGTAGGTCATGCCAGGAACCAGGCCGGTGGCACTGACCGAGAATTGGCTCCAGGTGGCCGGTACGCCACAGATGGGAGACGCCGGGGGACCATGAACGCACCCGGAGGCGACCTTCGAACAGACCAGGCTCGGATCCAGCCCGCGCACCGTGAGCCCTCCGCACTGCACCTTCCACTCGTAGTCGTCGCCGCTGGGCGCGACCCCGGACTGGGAGTTGGGGTCGGTGTTTCCGTCGAGCCCATCATTGGCGGAGCGGCCAGGGGCTCCGAGCGCCTGGTCGGCATGAACGGTCAGCGTGAGCGTATTGCCCGCGTGCTTCGCCGGTATCTTGAGATCGAAGTTCAGCACCGCATCGTCCTCGCCCCACCGCGGGTTGATGACCTTCGCGCCGCATCCGGAAGCCGTGAGCACCCCATCGGTGTTGTCGGTGTCCATCTGGGAGTCGAACTGCACCTCGCCTGGCGATGTGCCCGATCCGATCGAATCGCCAGCCTCGGGCGTGGCCGACTCGACCGCCGGCGACAGGACGACCGGGCGGGCGGTGGGCGCGAGCAGCAGCCGCGAGCCCCCAACATTGACAAAGCCGCCCAGGCCGTAGGCACCGGTCGTGGTCCGATTTTCCACGCCGGTGCCGGCCGTTCCCGTCATCCGGGAGAAGAGCAGCGGAGGATCGGCGGTATGGATCCCACAGGTGAAGGTTCCCCCGTAGCCAAAGTACGCCTTCGCGTTGAATGCGCTGTGAAGCACGAACGCATCGCAGGCCATGCCGAAGATGAGGTCGATCCGCTTGCTGGAAAAGAAGTGCCGAATACCGGCCGCGGTCACGAACAGCCTGGTCGGGAACTGGAGCAGCTTGAACCACTGTGTGCTCTGAGAGCCGTATTTCCTTACGTAGCGGTCGTAGCTCCGCTGCCCGGCATCCTCGGTCCGGTACTCCTGTACCCGCAGTCCGGTGGGGTTGGCATGCGTGTTGATGATGATCACACTGGCCTGCCCGAGCTTGACGAAATTCGTCAGGGTCGCCCCCCCGGAATTCCCCCCCTGTCCATACCAGCGCACCTTGTAGTGCTCGCTCACCAGGTCCTGGCGGACGGCGTCGAGCGCCGGCCGGTCGGCTGCGAACTGCTTCTGGGTGCTCAGCAGATCGAAGATCGCCGCGATGTTGTTGTGGGGCGTGACCGCGGCGCTGGGGGTCTGTGCCTGTGAGCGCGCCGGGGACGCGAGCAACGGCATCGCCGCTGCCAGCAGCGCTATGAGCACCACCAACCGTACCGCCCCCGTTGCGAAACCGAGCCTCACAGTCCCCCAAACCCATCATCCGTCATGCCCACGGTCGTCCCACGTGGCAGTGATGGTTTTCTATCACGCTCGTGATCCGCTGGCAAGCGCCGCAGATCGCCCCCGCGCGTAGGATCACGCCCCATGGACCTGCCGCCTGGCCCGCGTGCGCCCGCTGCCTGGCAGACGATCGCGTGGATGACGCGCCCGGCGGCATTCCTGCGCCGCGTCCACAACCGCTTCGGCGACCCGGTCACGATCCGCACCTACTGGACCGATCAGCCGATGGTCCTGGTCTCGCACCCCGACACGGTGCGCGAGGTCTTCCGCCTGGATCCGGCGATCGCCCCGGCCGGGCAGAGTTGGGAGTTCCTCCGTCCGTTCGCCGGGCCGCACTCGATCCTGTTGCTGGACGGCGCCGAGCACCTGCGCGAGCGGCGGCTGATGCAGACGCCGTTTCACGGACAGCGGATGCGCGCTTTTCAGCCGGCCGTCGCCGAGCTCGCCCGACAGGAGCTGGACGGGTGGAGCGGTCGCGTCCGCGTCCTCGAGCGGATGCGTCAACTGACCCTGGAGATCATCCTGCGAGTCGTTTTCGGCACCCGAGGGGAGTCCGAGGCCGCGCAGCTGCGCGACGCCGTCGAGAGCACGCTCGAGAGCGTTCGCTCATTGCCACGGATGCTCGCCATGGCACTCCTGCAACGCGACCTCGGGCCGCGCAGCCCGTGGGGCCGCTTTCGCCTCGCCGTCGCGGGTTTCGACGCGCTGTTGTTCGACCTCGTGGCGCGCCGGCGGGCCGACCCGGCCGGTGACTCGGTGCTGGCGCTGCTGCTCGCGCAGCGCGACGAGGACGGCAACCCGCCGACCGACCAGCAGCTGCGCGACCAACTCGTGGCGCTGCTGGTGGGCGGCCATGACAGCTCGTCAGCGTCGCTCGCCTGGGCGTTCGAGCGACTCGCTCGCCACCCCGGGGTGCACGCGCGGCTGCGCGAAGGCGACCCCGCCTATCTCGACGCGGTCGTCAAGGAGGTGCTCCGGGTGCGCCCCGCGCTGACGATCGCCCCGCGCCTGCTGCTGGAGCCAGTCCGGATCGCCGGGCGGACGCTGCCCGCCGGCGTCCAAGTCGCCGCCTGTCTGTGGCTCGCGTTGCGGCGGGACGATCTGTGGCCCCAGGCCGCCGCATTCCGGCCCGAGCGGTGGCTGGAAGGGCCGCCGCCGAACCCGATGTCATGGATTCCCTTCGGCGGAGGCGTGCGCCGCTGTGCGGGAGCCCCGTTTGCCGAGATGGAGATGCGGGAGGTGCTGCGCGCGGCGGCGGAGCTGAGGATCCGGCCGGTCCGGGCCGAGCCCGAGCGGGCCCGGCGCAGCATGCTGGTGATCACGCCCCACCGTGGCGGCGAGGTGCTCGTCGGATAGGACATCGCCGCGCCGCGCCGCGGCGGCGCTAGTCCAGGTGTGGCCGGATCAGTGATAGGTCCGCTTCGCTGAGACGGTCGTTGGCGGTCATGCTCTGATGCCAGAACGGATAGATCAGGGGCGGGCGGCTGACCGCTTCCAGCCGGGCGCGCTCCTGCGCTGTGAGCTCCAGCGTTGCCGCGGCAAGATTGTCGGCCAGCTGCTCATCGGTGCGCGAGCCGACGATCACGCTGGTGATACCCGGGCGCGCGAGCAGCCACGCCAGCGCGACCTGCGCCGGCGACACGCCGCGCGGCTGCGCGATCTCGACCAGCGTCTCGATCGTGTCATAGAGCTTGTCCTCGTCGTAGATCGGCGGCTCGCTCCACTCGCTGGTATGACGAGACCCTGGGGGCTGGGGCTCCCCCCGCCGGTACTTCCCGGACAGTAGCCCGCCCGCCAGCGGGCTCCAGATGAACAGCCCGAGGCCCTGATCGATCGCCGAAGGGACGATCTCGTACTCGGCCGAGCGCTCCTGCAAGGAGAGGTAGACCTGTTGGCTGACGAACTCGGGCAACCCCGCCCGCTTGGCGATTCCGAGCGCCTTCATCACCTGCCAACCGGCAAAGTTCGAGCACCCGACATAGCGGACCTTGCCGCTGCGCTGCAGCGAATCGAGCGCGCCGAGCGTCTCCTCCAGCGGCGTTTGCCCATCCCATTCGTGCACCTGGTAGAGGTCGACGTAATCGGTCTTCAGGCGGCGCAGGCTCGCTTCGCAGGCGTGGATCAGATGATGGCGCGACAGGCCGGCGTCGTTGGGACCCGAGCCCATCGGAAACCGACCCTTGGTGGCTAGCAGCACCCGGTCGCGACAGCCGCGCAACGCCTCGCCGATGATCTCCTCGGACGCGCCATCGGAATACACATCGGCCGTGTCGATCATATTGACGCCGGCATCGAGCGCCATGTCGATCTGCCGCCGCGCGCCGTCGAGGTCGGTCTCGCCAACATCACGGAACTTGCCGCGACCCCCAAACGTCATCGTCCCCAGGGTCAGCTGGGAAACGCGCAACCCGGAACGGCCCAGCTGCCGGTAATCCATCCTGTCTCCTTAGGGTCGTTGAGTGACGGGAGCTTAACGCCGGCGCGGGCGGGTGCAGTTAGCCGAGCCGCATGTGCACGCGTACCGTGCTGCCGGCCGTCCCGGTTCGAAGCTGCACGAGATCGCATACCCGATTCGCCAACCACAGGCCGTACCCGCTCGCCTGATCGCCCGTCGGGCGTCGGCGCCCCGCCAGCGGATCGTCGACTCTCCCGCGGTCGCGGATCTCGCAGATCAGCTCGATCGGCTCGATCGGCTCGATCCAGATACGCAGCGTTCCCTCACCCCCGCCGTGGCGCACGCTGTTCGTCGCCACCTCGTGCACGGCGAGCACCAGATCATCGGACCGCTCGGGACTCAGCCCGGCGCGTTGCGCCTCTCGGGCGACGAATTCTCGGGTTCGGCGAAGTCCGGCGAGGTTGAAAGTGCATGAACGCGGCCCCACGCTGGGCTCGGGAAGCGGCTCCTCCAGCAGCGCGCAGGCGTTCTCCCGACCCACGTAGCCGCCGCTGAGGCGCTCGCCAATCCCGTCGGTGACCAGTGGATGGCTGTGTCTGGCCTCGGCGATCACCGCGGAATCGAGTGCCTCGGTGTCATAGGGACAGACCAGGAACAGTTGCGAGTATTCGAACGCCAGGTTCAGCAATCGCTCGTGGTGCTGACACTCGATCAGCTCCGCCGCGTCGCGCTGGGCATCGATCGGCTCCCCGATCCCTCGCAGCCGCCGTCTCGGATGCGCTTCCAAGAATTCCTGCCAGGCAGGAATTATCCAAGCGGGATTGGCCCCGACCTGATTCATCTCGGTGAACTGCACCTGATCGGCGTCGTCTCCGAGCTCCCGCCTCAGCCGATCGATCTTCTCGGTCCCGACGACCACCAGTGTGGGCTCTCGACGGGCCACGCCGACCCGGATGAACGGCACCACCCCCCGCGCGAACTGCGCACCCCCGGCGTACATCAGCGCGGCATGCCGAAAGCCCGGGGCGGTCACCGGGCCATGAGCTGGAGTTGAAGTTCGCAAAATTTGAGCGCTTATCCGGGCGCGTCACGCACGCATGTGGGGGGCCGCAGTCTTGTGGGGACCAGTTTAGATCCCCGCGCGTTTCTTACCCAACGAGAGCTAACCTGGATTGGTAGCGGTTTTGAACTTGCCCTGTTTGGGTAGCGCCCCGTAGACGACAGGGAAGCTGATGTGATCGACGATTTACCGACGGTGCGCCTGGAGCTGAGCAGCCGGCCCGAAGCCTCGGCGTTCGTACGCTCGGCGCTGAGCGGAATCGCCGAACTGCTCGAATTCGACCCCGAACTGCTGGACGATCTCAAGACCGCGGTGAGCGAAGCGTGCAACAACGTGGTCGTGCACGCCTACCCCACCGAGCCCGGACCGCTGACCGTGGAGCTGGCGATCGAAGCCGACAGCATCGAGGTGCTCGTCCAGGACCGCGGCATCGGCTTTGACTACCTCACGCCGGCAGAAGAACCGACCGGTGTCGGGCTGGCGGTGATCAACGCGCTAAGCGACCATGCCCAATTCACCACCGGTCCCCACCAGGGCACCAAAGTGCGGATGACGTTCACGAGGATCGCCTATAGGCCCTGATCGCTGCGGTGATGCGGCCGCAGCGCGAGCGCCGCTACGTCATCGGTTCGCGGCCCGCTGCGAAACGAGTCAAGCGCCCGATCGAGCCGGGCCAGCACCTCGCTCGGAGCCGCGCCGGCGTGCTGGCTGAGCAGCTCTCGCAGCCGCTCGGCGCCGAAACGCTCGTGCGAGCCCGGTGTCTCGATCACCCCATCGGTGTAGAGCAGCAGCAGCTCGTCGTGGCGCAGCCGCACGTTCTCCTCGGGCCACTGCGCATCATCGAAGGCACCGAGCAGCGGACCCGGTGTTGGAGCCTCACGAACCGCGCCGTCGGCAGCAACGAGCATTGCCGGGGGGTGCCCGGCAGAGCTGATCACCACGTGATCGTGGTGCAGGCAGAGGCACAGCGCCGTGCAGAGGGCGTCACCGGACCGCTGCCTGAGCGCCTCGTCGAGCCGGCCGAGGATCGCGGCCGGCTGAGGCTCCGAGCGGCTCGCGACCCGAGCCCCGTGGCGCATCAGGGCGGTCAGTGAGGCCGCCGCCACGCCTTTTCCGGCCACGTCGCCGACGAGCACGAACCACGTCCCGTCGTTCTCGAACATCTCGTAGAAGTCGCCGCCCACATCGATCCGCTGCTCGGTGCCCGCCGGGCGATACAGAGACGCGACTTCCCAGCCCGGCAGATCAGGCAGCTCGTCTGGGCGCAGACTCTGCTGAAGCGTGTCGGCGACGCGGGCCAGGGTCGTGTGAAGCCTCGCGTTTTCGACGGCCACCGCGGCGCGGCGGCCGAGCTGCTCGGCCAACCCCAGGTCGTCCTGGTTCAAGCTGCGCCGAGACTCGGCCGTGACCAGCGTCATCAGGCCGATGGTTCGCCGCGGAACTCGCATCGGCACGATCAGGACCGATCTCATCCCGAGCTCGCGCAGCAGGCATAGGTGTTCAGCGCTCCTGGACCCCTGAATCAGCTGCTCATCGCTGACCTCGGCATGCAGCTCGGAGATTCCAGTGCTCAGAACGCGCCCGAGGGCCCTGTCGGGATCGAGCTGATCGGGCTCGAATTCCCGCAGGCGCCCCGCGATCTCCTGCTTGCCCTGATCTCGGTGGGCAGTGACCACGTGCTCTCGCCGGCCGCTCGCGTCGACCAGGTCGACCGCGCACCAATCCGCGAGCGCCGGAACCGCCACGCGAGCGACGTTGCGCAGCGTCTGCTGATAGTCGAGCGAGGCGGCGAGCATCAGGCCGGATTCGGCGAGCACCCGGGTGTGCACCTCGGCCGTCTTGACGGCGGTCATGTCCTCGATCACCGTGATCGCGCCGAGGAACGCGCCGCGCTGGTCACGCAACGCCGTGGCCTTGAGCAAGTTCCAGCGAACCGCGCCGGTGCAGCGGTGAACGGCCCGCATCAGCAGGGGCGGGGCGGCCTTGTCGTGGATCAGCTGGACCGAGGGCACATCTTCGAGCGTCAGCGGCCGGCCGTGCTCGTCTTCGACGATGTATTCGTCCATGATCGAGCGACTGGAACGGCTCCACAGCTCGTCGAGCGACTCGAATCCCAGGTGCGCCAAGGCCGCGCGGTTGGCGTACACGATCGCCCCGCTGGGGTCCCGGATCGTGACCGCCTCCGCAAGGATCTCCAGCAGCTCAGTGAAGATCGACGGATCGCCATCGGACAGACGCGCACCGAGTGAGGCCTGCCGGGACAGCTTCAGTCTCCGCCGGGCAGTCGTTCGGGAGGCACGGCGCTGCCGGCCAGCACGATCGCGCGGCCCAACCGACGGCACACCCGGCCTGGCAAATGACGCTGCACGCTGCCGGCGAGCCTACTGGTCGCGATGCTCGGCCGCCGAGAGTGCTCGAACTCCGGGCCTCCCTGCGCGTGCTTCACAAGCGCGCCGCGATCTCCTTCACGTCGCGGTCGACCGCGTGCTCCAGATGGTGGAGGCGCCGTAGCCGCGGCGACTTCAGCGTCCGGCCGGTTAGCAGCGTCGCCAGCGCACAGCCCAGGAAACAGGCGGCGCCCAGCGCCGTGTTGAAGTTCGCGGCCGCAAGGTCGAGCATCGAGCCGGTGGATGGAACGACGTAGCCGGCCACGGCCGAGATGCCGAAGAAGACGCAACCGAGCAGGTTGATCGACGGCTCCCACCATCCGGGGCCACCGCGTTTGGGCAGCCAGCCACGGCGAGCCGAGGCTCGGTAGGCGATCACACCCGACACCAGGAAGCAGACCGAGCCGAAGGCGTCAGGCCGCCAAACCAGGCGGTTGTAGTCGGAGCTCGACAGGGCCGTGTCCAACGCCATGTAGGTCGTCACATTGAAGAACAGGGTGCCCGCCGACTGGATCGCCGCGGCCCGCCACGCCGCGCGCCCGCCCTCGCGCGAATGGCGCTCGGGAAACGCCAACAGGCTCTGCAGCGCACCGCCGGCGGTGAACAGGATCGAGCCGATGAAGAAGGTGATCGCATCCGCGCGGTCCCCGACCAGATTCGCATAGCCCGGGAACGGGCCGACCAGGAAGCAGGTCGACCCGGCGGCGAAGCACAGTGCCATCCAGCGTTCGCGGGTCATGCCTCAGCGACACGATCGCATTGTCGACCGATCGAGGCCAGCGCGTCGATCACCATCTCAATGCTAGGACCCGCGGCTCAGGTTGCTCCGCTCGCGCCCCAGTGCTCTGCGGTCATTGCCGGCCGCGCAGTCCGTCGTCGACCGCCGCGACCGCCACCACGTACGCCGTGTGCGTGGCGAACGCGGTCGCGATCACGCTCCGCGACCAGCGCCACGGCGGTGGCGTTCGACCCAGCAACGGGAACATCGTCAGCGTTAGGCTCATCAACGTCGCGCCGAACGCCGCGCTGGCCCACGGCTCGCCGATCTGCCGGCGCAGATAACCATGCCACACGCCGAACGCCGAGCCGTAGCTCCACCGCAGCGCCAGCCCCAGCTCGTTCTCCTCACGGTCGCTCACGGCACCCAGACGCATGATTCCCGCGACGATCTGGCCCGGGACCAAACCGTCGTCATAGTCCAACGACCCCGTCACCTTCGGTCGCAGGCGCCGTTCGGCCGCGTACGCGAGCGTCATCGCGGTCGTACCGGCGGTTCCCGCCAGCACGCTGCGAACCGGCCACGGCAGCTTGATGCCAACAGCCCCGAGCCTCAACGTCGACATAACCCAAACTCCCTTGATCGACCAAGCCAATCCGACGCCAAGCGCAATCATCCCGCCGCTGAGCTCCCGCAACATCACCCGAATGGGATGAATCCAGCGACCGGTCGACGATCACAACTCAGTCGCATCCCCACCTGCTGCCTTGGTATCGTTCCCGCCGGCGATGGCTGACGCGTGGCCGACGATCGCGCCAGGGATTGCTCGAATGGAACGGACCGGATGAGACGTCTCAGGATCCTTGCCGCATCTGCGGGGCGGTCGCGTGGGCCAGGCCGCGGGCGGCCGCTGCAACCATGAACCAGTTCGCCGAGGCGACCACGACCCCGCTGACTCGCGGGACGCCGATCGTGACGGCGTTCGCGATCGCGGCGACGGCATGCCTCGTGGCGATTGTCGCGGTTGCGACGGTGCTGGTCGGCGTGCCCACCGGCACCCGGGAGATCGCCCTGCCGGTGTTCGTGCTCGGCGCAGCGGTAACGTTTGGCCTCAGCCTGTACGACCTCGCGCGCGGGCGGGAGCCGCGCTTCGCGCGGGCTCTGATCGGGGCCGGGCTGCTGTGGTCGTGGTCTGCGCTGGCGGCGTCGAACCAGCCGGCCCTCTACAGCCTCGGCCGCATCGGCGAGTGGTTCGTCGACCTGGCGATCGTCTACGTGCTGCTCAGCTATCCGTCGGGGCGGATTCCCGGGAGGTTCGACCGGGCGCTGTTTGCTGGGACCGCGCTGATCCTGACGCTGTTGTATCTCCCAACCGCGCTGATCGCTCAGCAGTTCCCGAGTCCGGCGATGTGGTCGAACTGCATCACAGCTTGCCCGAGCAACGCGTTCGCGGTCGGGCAGTCGACCCCCGCGGTGGTGCAGAATCTCCTCGTCCCGTTGCGTGAGGTGTTCACGCCGGCGGTGTTCATCGCCGTGGCGGTGGTGTTGACGCGGCGGGCGTGGGGTTCGGGACCGCTGCTGCGGCGGATGTACGCGCCGATCGCGCTGATCGCCGCCCTGCGGGCGCTCTCGCTCGGCATTTACTTCGGACTGCGGCGCGCAGATCCCGAGTCCGGCATCCTGGAGCTGCTGAGCTGGATCTACGTCGTGTCGCTACCGGTGGTCGTGCTGGCTTGCGGGGCCGGCCGCCTGTACCGACGCCTGTTCGCCGCCAGCGCGCTGGATCGGGTCGCGCGCGACGTGAGAACCAGCGCCACCCCGTTCCAGGTGCGCCGGGCGCTGGCCGATGCGTTGCGCGACCCCACGCTGCGGATCCTGCACTCGTTCCCGGGTGATTCCGGAGCGTGGGTCAACGAGTCCGGCTCGGCGGTGGTGCCGCTGCAGATTGCCACCGGGCAGGAGATCACCGAGGTCGCAAGCGGCAGTTGGCGGATCGCCATCGTCCACGATCCGGCGCTCGCGGAGGATCCGGCCCTGGTTCGAACCGCCGGCTCCTACGCGCTGGCGGCGCTGGAGAACGACCGCCTCACCGACGAGCTGCGTTCCTCGCTGCGCGAGCTCGCCGAGTCGCGGGCGCTTCGCATCGAGGCCGAGCAGAGCGAGCGCCGGAAGATCGAGCGTGACCTTCACGACGGCGCTCAGCAACGCCTGGTCACGATGCGCTTGAAGATCGGACTGGCGGCCGAGCGGCTGGAGGGTCACGATCCGCAGGGCGCCGATGTGATCCGCGCTCTGGGACAGGACATCGACGCGACGATCGACGAGGTTCGCTCGTTCGCTCGCGGCATCTACCCGCCGCTGCTTGGCCAGACCGGGCTGTGCGAGGCATTACGCGCGGTGGGTCGCAGCGCAGCGCTGCCGACCACGGTGCACGCCGAACAGCTCGGCCGCTACCCCGCCGAGCTGGAGGCGACCGTGTACTTCTCCTGCTCGGAGGCGCTGCAGAACGCGGCCAAGCACGCCCGCGGGGCGACCGGGGTGACGATCTGGGTATGGCGAGACCGGGAGCTGCAGTTCCAGGTCCGCGACGACGGCGCGGGGTTTGACCTGGAGCGCACACCGTACGGAACCGGACTCAGCAATCTCCACAATCGCCTGGCCGCCGTCGGCGGCACGATGACGATTCATTCCGCCCCCGGCGAGGGGACCGTGGTCGGAGGATCGATTCCGCTGGGCTGAATCGGTCTGCCGTGCCGGTCCACCGGTTCGGCTTTCGGCGGCGCGTGGATGACGATCGTGCCGGCGAACAGGTCGAACACGCCACGTCGGCGCGGGTTGATCAGGACCGGCACGTACCCCCAGAAGAACGGCAGCGAAATCACCATCCACGCCAGCCGCATCAACGCGTGCCGGGGTCGCAGCCGACTGCCGTCAACCCGCGTGACCCGGATCTGCATCACGCGGGAACCCGGCGTCTGCCCCGTCGTGGTCCAGAACACGACGAAATAGCTGACCACCCAGACGACGAAGCACACGCTCCCAATCGCGGCGGCGACCCCACGGTGTTGGCCGTGGATCGCGAACACCGAGAACACCAGCACCACCGCGCCGGTCACCGCCAGCGCCGCCCCGTCGATCACCAGCGCATCGAGCACGATCGCGATCATCCGCGTCACCAACCCCGCGTACGCCACAGCCACCGGAGGCTCGGCCTCCACCTCCTCGATCACCGCCCCGGTTACCGCCCCGTCATCCCCCTCATTGACCCTGCGCCGCGACCAAAGTTCGTCCATCCGGCCGCAACCCTACATCTCAAGGTCCCAGCTCAGAAGCGCTCGCCACCTCCGTCGTGCCGGTCGTGTGAGGCTCGGGGTATTCGCGGGCGGTCTGCCGGCGCAACGCCTCGATCCCCAGCACCAGCAACACCGCGAACAGGATGATGTACGCGATCTGACGAGTCGCGGGCGTCGGACCCCAGACGACCACCACCAGCAACACCCCGAACGCCGCCGCATACGCCGCCACGGGCCGCTCGCGCAACGTCGGAGCGAGCACCCGGCGCAGCCACCGCGCGGGACGAGTCCCGCCCGCCAGCCACGCGGCGACCACCAAGATCAGCCCATAGATCACCAATGCGACCGCGATGTCATACAACAAGCTGGTGGCGATCGTCCACACCTCATGCCCCGCCGCCTTGTTCGCCGGATTCTTCACCAATCCGTCCACGATCGCGTTTCCACCCAGCCGGCGCGCGACCAGCACCAGCAGGCCAATCCCCACGAAGCACCAGCCCGTCCGCCGCAACGCCTGCCGCCGGCGCCCCACGGAAAACCACACCGCCAAGATGAACAACGCGAACGTCACGATCGGCAACACCAACGCCAGGCCCTTGATGTCCGACGCGATGTTCTGCACCGTCTTGAGCTGCGAGGAGCGCATGATCACCAGTTGCCCGCTCGCCGGCGGCAAGGTGATCCCCGCCGCTCCAGCCGCGCCCTGCACCGCACCCGCATTACCGGCCAGCTTCGACCGCACCGCCGCGACCTGCGACTGGGCCCCCAGACTCGCCGCCAACTGATCCACGATCGCATGCAGATTCAGCGTCACCACGCCACCGTTGGTCGACGCCAGCGAACCGCCACCGTTGATGATCCGCAACAGAACCGTATGCGCCGAACGGTTCGCCTGCCGCCACGCCGCCTGAACCTGCGAGGACGCCAGCACCCGTGGAGCGATCTGTCCCGCCAGTTGCTGCAATCCCGAACTGAGCGGACCCGCCAACGCCTGTAGCTGTCCGGGCAAGGCCGACTTGATCTCCGCCTGCACGACCCCGGACGCGAACAGCTGGCTCACCGCGTACGCCGCGACCGCGTGCTGAACCTCCTGATTCTCCAGCAACTGCGAGCTCGTGTTGGTCCAATTGTCCGTGTTCAGTGCCTGCCGATTGGCCCACACCGCCAACACCGCCACGACACCCACCACGGTCGCGAGGAAGAACAGCACGCCCACCAGCCACCGATGCCGGTGCGCACCCGATTCAGAGGGCGTGCCTCCGGTGCCGGCCGGTCCGGCGATCGCCGGTCCGCTGGTCGCCGGCCCGCCCGTCGCCGGCCCAGCCGTGGACAGCGCAGCATCCTCGGACGCTCCACCGACCGGCGGATCGCCGGTGACCCCACCCCCGCTGGCGGGCAAATCGCTCACCTCCCGAGCATCCGTCCAACCCCCTCCCCCCGCAAGCAGGCCCACCACCACATCACCCGGTTGCCCGCACTACCACCCGCACACATGCCCGCCCACAATACCAACGCCGCCACCCCTCCCAGCGCCGGCCGCTGCGTCCGGTCACGCGGGCTCGGCGACGTCGAGCGGGCGAGACCGGCGCCGCTCCACAGCATGGGTCGTGACCTGGGCGAGGGCTCCACCGATCAGCGCTCCGGCGAGCACGTCGCCCGGATAGTGCACGCCGGTGTGCACGCGCGAATACGCCACGAGCGCAGCGAGCGCCCGCAGCGGGAACGCCGCCGCGGGCATCACCTGCCCGACCCCGGTGGCAAACGCGAACGCAGCGGCCGAGTGGCCGGATGGGAACGCCGTGGACGAGGGCATCCGCACGTGCCGCGCGATCGGCACCTGCTCGGCGACGCGGTCCGGGCGGCGCCGGCGGAAGATCCGCTTGATCCCCAGGTTCAAGATGGTCGAGGTCACGGCAACCGACGCCAGACCCATGCCGGCCGCATCCCGACCACGCCGGCCTCCGGCGATCGACAGGACGGCGGCTGAGGCGATCGACAGGCGAGAATAGTCCGCGGCACGGCTCAGTCGGCTGAGCGCGCGATCCAGGCTGGGCGTTGGGGTGTCCGCGATCGCGGAGTAGACCGCCAGATCCAGCGGTGCGGCCTCACTCGCGGCTCGCGACCACCAGCCGTTGCGCTCCGGGCCGTTGGAGCCCCGTTTCGGGTCGTGTCGGTTCATGCTCCGAGTCCTCTTGTCGCGATCGGATCCCGCTCGGTCTCATCCGGTTGAGGCGATGTGCGGTGAGGGGATGGAGCGTAGCGTCGGCCGCGTGAAGCCACCGAGGTGCGGATCCTCATGCCCGGCCAGCGGACCTCGCTCAGTGCAGGCCGACGATTCCCTTGACCGTCAGATAGACACCGATCACGCCGGCGACCCAGACCGCGATCTGTCGGCCATGGCCGCTCAGCCACGCCTGGAAGCGCTGCACCCGCACACGTGTGCCCTCGGGGTCGACGGCGTAGCCGATCAGGGGGACTTCGGCGAGCGCGAACATGATCACGACGAACAGCAGGATCCAGCCGATCGTGGCCGCCGTCCCGAGGTTCGCTCGCGCAATGTCCTTCAGCGCATCGAGGTACCAGATGCCCGGTAGGTTGAGGACCAGGCCGGCGGCGAACGCCGCCCAGGCGGATCCTTCACCTAGCGTTCGCTCGGCCCAGGACGGCCCTTTGTCACGTTTCTGTTCTGGCTTCTGGCGCGGATTGGACCGTCTGTCCCGCTCGCGCCGGTAAAGGACGCCGGCGAGCACGATCGACAGGACCCCGGCGACCAGATCAACCGTCGCGCTGGCCGAGTTTTGACTCTTGGTCGAGACCGCGCCGTCGAGCGCGAACACGATGATCACGCCTGATGCAATGCTGATCAGCACCCCGCCGGCGAGAAACGCTCCGAGCATCGCCTGTGGCTTGTCTCGAGCCAGGATGATGATCACACCGGCCAGCAACGTGGGGTAGACCGCGGCGGCCAGGGCAAGGGGAATGATGCTTGCCACGCGGCGATCTTGGTCCGCGCGAACCCGCAACGCACCATCCCAAACGGGTGACCCGGTGCTCAGGGGTTCGCCGTCGTGAGGGCGCTCACCTTCGAGCGGCCGCACCGCGTTACGGGGAGGCGTTTCAGCCTGGCCAGCGCTGCACGCTGATCGGCCTCAGCGCGCCGACCTGGTCCGTCGACAGGCTGAGCATCACCTCGTCGTTGTCGAACCGGGCGACCGCGCCGATCGGAATCGCGATCTCCCGCTTACCCCACAGGTGGCCGTGCCGAAGGACGAGGTGCGCGATCTGCTCCTGGTCGTCGACCACGAAGCCGTCCACGTGGCCGAGTGAATCGCCGTCTGCGGAGGTCACCGCGCTCTCGCGGCGGATCTCCACCTTGTCCTTCGGGATCCGGTCGTAGCTGAGCGTCAGGTGCGGGTCATAGTCGGCCGGTCCCATGCCCGATTCGAGCCCACCGGTGGCGAGGCTCCCGTAATACGGGAGCGCAAATACCTCCTCGATCCCGATCTCCCATTCGGGATCCTCGACCGGGAACTCGCCGAGCCGCAGGTACGCCGACTTCAACAGCGGCTCGAGCTGGTTGATCTCGGCGACGGTGCGCTCGAGCGAGATGCCCTGCGATCCGTCTCCCTGCGATCCCTGTCGCCCCTGCGCGAGGTCGATGGCCACCAGCCGTGCAAGATCGTGCCGGTTGTGCGGCTGCACGACGAGATGGGTCACCCGCCGCGTGGTCGGATCGATCACGATGTCGGCGAGCTCACCGAACTTGCCATCACTGCAATGGACGGGGCTACCAAGGTCGAGGCGCAATCCGAGCAACTGTATTGCACATCTTCAGCCCCAGTCCCGAACCACTTCAGGCCCAGTCCCGAAACCTGCGGAAGGCCGGCTTCAGCTCGTCGGAGAGCTCGTCGAACGCCGGCCGCTGGCGTCGGTAGACGGAGGCGGCGGACGGATCGGGGCGGGACTCGGCCGCGACTCGAACCGTCGCGGCCGCGGCGTCGATCGACGCGATCGCGTCAAGCGCCACCATCCCCAGCAGTGCCGCGCCGAGCGCGGCGCCCTGGTCGCGCTCGGCGAACCCGATCGGCATCTCGAGCACGTCGCACAGAAGTTGGCGCCAAAACAGGCTGTGTGCGAAGCCACCCGTCGCACGCACCTCACGGATCTCGTGTCCGGCCGCCTGGATCGAGTTCAGCACGAGCGCGAGCTGCTGGCAGACCCCCTCCAGCGCTGCCCGTACCAAGTGGCCGCGACCGTGCGAGTGCTCCAATCCGACCAACGCGCCCCGCGGCAGGGTGCTCCAATCGGGCGCCCGCTCGCCCAGCAGGTAGGGCAACATCAACAGGCCGTCGCTGCCCGCAGGCACCGCGGCCGCCTCGGCGAGCAACACGGTCAGGTCGGGCTCGCCCAGCACCCGTCCGAGCCATTCGAGCACCGCGCCGCCGGAGTTGATCGCCCCACCGACCAGCCAATGCCCCGGCACGAACGCATAGCAGAACAGGTGGTGGTCGCGATCGACGGCCCCGCGGCGCACCATCAACCTCAGCGCGCCACTGGTTCCGATCGAGCACGCGAGCACCCCCGGCTCCGCGGCGCCGAGCCCCAGGTTGGCGAGCGGCCCGTCGCCGGCGCCGATCACCACCGGAGTGCCCGGCGCCAGTCCCGTCGCCCGTGCCGCCCGGTGTCCGAGTGGCAACTTCGTGCTCGCCGCGAGCGGGGCGCAAAGCTGCTCTGGCCTCACGCCCGTCAGCTCCAGGGCTTCGGGCTCCCAGTCGAGCGTGTCGAGCGAGAGCAGGCCCGTCCCCGTGGCGCACGAGTGGTCGATCACCCACTCGTCGGCAAGTGCCGTGAGGATCAACTCCTTGACCCCCACCCACCGCTGCGCGCGGTCGAATCTGACGCGCTCATGGGTGCGAAACCACAGCAGTTTCGCGAGCGGCGTCATCGGGTGTAACGGCGCGCCCGTACGATCGTGAAGCTCGGGGTGCTCCGCCGCCAGCCACTCGGCCTCCCTGAACGCCCGTGTGTCCGCCCAGGTGATCAGGCGGCCTAGCGGGCGATCGTGCTTGTCGAGTGCCAGCAGGCCGTGCATCGCGGTGCTGACGCAGAGACCGGCGATCCGCTCCCCTCGCTCGTGCACCGCCGCGGCCGCCTGCCCGATCACCGAGAGCACGGCGTTGGCGATCTCCTGGGGATCCTGCTCGGCATGGCCTGGGTGGGGCTCGTACAGGGCATAGCCCCGCTGAGCACTGGCCAGCTCGGCGCCCTGCGCGTCGAATGCGCCGACCTTGACCGCGGTCGTGCCCACGTCGACCCCCAGCACGACCGCCTCCTCGCCCCCGGACATGTCAGCTGCGCTGATCCGCGGTCGATGCGGGGCCGGGCTATGCGACCGCCTTGGCCTTGATCGCGTCGAACTCGGCCTGGTTGATCGTGCCGCTGTCCAGCAACTCCTTGGCCTTGGCGATCTGGGTCGCGCTATCGGAGCCGGCTGCCTTCTTCACGTAATCGTCGAACTGCGCCTGGGAGGCCTCGGCGTGCTTCTGGCCGCGCTCGGCCATCCCCGTGTGGTAGGCGATCAGGTAGCACAGGACGCCTAGGAACGGCAGCACGATCACGAATATCACCCAGGCGGCCTTGCCCCACCCCGATATGTCGTGCCGGCGGAACAGGTCGATCAGAACCGTGATGGCGATCCAGATCCAGATCAGCCAGGCGAAGAAGATCAACATCGTCCAGAAGATGTCGAGAAACGGGTAGCTGGTAGCAGAGACGAACGGCATCAGATTTGCCTCCTACGGTAGTCCCGACCGACGGGGGCGGGATGCGGCGCAAACGGCGCCACGTATACGGTTGTCTTGACACGGCGAATACTCGCCCAACGGGATCGCACCACATCACCCGGACAGGATGATTCTGCGCCGCTGGGGTTGCGGACTTGGCGAGGTCGCTGAATGGTCACTCCCGGGACATCATCGCGACGGCCTCCCGCTCGAGATCGACGTACGGCTCGCCGCTGACGTCGACTGCGACGCGGTCGATCGTACCGCCGGTGAACTCGTGCGGGTGAGCGCCGGGGTAGTCGCCGGTGACCGGTTCGCTGCTGTCTCGTCCGACGCAGAGGCCTTCGCCGGCGATCGAGAACTTGCCCGGCTGGGTCTTGATGCGGCCCTCGCCGACCTTCTTCTCACCGTGGTAGAGCGTCAGGATCCCGGTCGCGACGCCGGGCGGGTCCTCGCCGTCCTTCTCGAAGTTGGCGGCCAGGATCAGCTTGTCGCCGACCGGTACGTCCTCTGAGGCAACGATCTTCTGATCGAAGTGGCCCACCCAGTTGTAGTCGTAGTGCAGCCGGTTGTCCTTGATGTACAGCGCGTGCCCGCCGAACCGCGAGCCGTGCGCGAACAGCACACCCTCGGCGCCCGGCGCGGGAATGTCGACCAGCGCGCCGATCCCGTAGGAACGGTTGCGGACGTTGACCGCCTGGGACTCTGGGACTTCCGCGACGCCCGGGTAGTAGGTGTAGCGGTTGCGCGCCGGGCTCAGAAGTGGACGCGGGGTCGTCAGGATCTCGATCCCTGAGCGGTCATCGAGCGGGAACGCTCCGTTCGCGCCGGCCTCGGCATACCAGAGGTTGATCATTTCCCGGAGCCGCTCGGGCTCGTGGTCGGCGAGGTTGTGGAGCTCGGAGCGGTCGACGTCAGTGTGATACAGCTCCCACGTGTCGTTGGCGAAATGGCTCCAGCCGCTGATCGTCGGGTGGGTGGTCACGGCCTTCCAACCGTCGTGCCAGATCGCCCGCGAGCCGAGCATCGAATAGAACTGCGTTGCTCGCGCGGTCGGCATCGTCCCGTGGTCGAAGCTGTAGCGCATGCTGACGCCGTCGAAGTGGGTCTGGACGTGACCGCCGATCGTCTCTGGCGGCTCGACGCCGACAACGTCGAGGATCGTCGGGACGAGATCGATCGCGTGGTGGTACTGCCCGCGGATCTCACCCTTCGCCTTCATCCCCTTCGGCCACGAGATGATGCACGGGTCGCTCGTGCCGCCGTTGAACTCGTAGCGCTTCCACATCTTGAACGGGGTGTTGAACGCCATCGCCCAGCCGTTCGGATAGTGGTTGTAGGTCTTGGTCCCGCCGAGCTCGTCGAGCATCGCGAGGTTTTGCTCCATCGAGTCCGGGATGCCGTTCGCGATGTTGTTCTCGTTCACCGACCCGTTCGGTCCGCCCTCGCCGCTCGCGCCGTTGTCGGAAATCAACAAGATCAGCGTGTTCTCGCGCTGGTCGGTCTCCTCCAGATAGTCCAGCAGCCGCCCGATCTGATCATCGGCGTGCGCCATGAAGCCCCCGTAAACCTCCGCCATCCGGCAGAACAGGCGCTGCTCCTCTGCCGTCAACGAGTCCCACGGCCGCGTCAAGTCCAGCGGCGGGAAAGGCTGCCCGTCCGGACCCTTCTGGTTCGCGATCGGGTTGATCGGAGGCAGCTCGGTATCGGGCGGGACGATCCCCAGCTCCTTCTGGTGGGCGAGGGTCTGCTCGCGGATCGCCTCATAGCCCATGTCGAACTGGCCCTTGAACTTCACGATCCAGTCCTTCGGAACGTGATGAGGCGCATGGCACGCCCCAGGCGCGTAGTACAGGAAGAACGGCTTATCCGGCGCGATCACCTTCGCGTCCTTGATGAACTCCAGCGCCTTGTCGGTCAAATCCACCGTCAAGTGGTAGCCCTCGGCGGGTGAGCGCGGGGGATCGACGGGATGGCTGTCGTAGACGAGATCGGGATACCACTGGTTCGTCTCCGCGCCGAGGAACCCGTAGAAGCGCTCAAAGCCGCGGCCCGTAGGCCAGTTACGCCGCGACGAGGCGAGGTTCATCTCCGACTCCGGGCACAGATGCCACTTGCCGACCATGTACGTGTTCCAGCCGCACTCTCCGAGGATCTCCTGGATCTGACCGTTCTCCGGCGGGATCACCCCGCTGGCGTTCGGGAAGCCAACCGCGCACTCGGTGATGCAGGCCATGCTGTTGCGGGTGTGATTGCGCCCCGTCAGCAGGCACGAGCGGGTCGGCGAGCACAAGGCCGTCGTGTGCATCTGCGTGTAACGCACCCCGTCCGCGACGATCCGGTCGATGTTCGGCGTCGGGATCGGTCCCCCGTAGCTGCCGAGAGCCGAAAAGCCCACGTCGTCGAGCACGATGTACAGCACGTTCGGCGCCCCGTCCGGCGCCTTTGGAGCCTCAAACGGGGCCCAGTCCGGAACCGAGTCCCGAATATCTACGTTGATCACGCCTGCGAACGGCTTGCTCATGTGGCCCTGACTCCTCGGACGAAGATCTCGCCGCCCAGTTCGGACGCGCGGATGTGACGCTCGCAGACCCCCGAGGGCCCATCAATACGGTGCGCACGAGTACGGCGACGGGCGGGCACGAAGATCGGGCTCGGCACGGGGCACGGGCGAGCGACCGCACTCAAGGGCTCCGGCGGAGGCTTCATCCGCTGGGGGTGATGCCGCGCGACCGGCGATCCGAGACACTGTGCGCTGAACCTATGGACGAGACCCCTCGTGCGCGGAGAGGCGCTTTCGACCCCAGGCTGCTGAGGTACGCCCGCGCGACCCGGCCGTTCATCGTCGCGTCGATCTGCCTCGGGGCGCTCACCGCGTTGCTGATCATCGCGCAGGCCTGGCTGCTGGCCGATGTCCTCGCCGGCGCGCTGGGCAACGGGAAAGGGATCGCCCAGCTCCGCCCGGCGCTCGAAGCTCTGCTGCTGGTCGTCCTGGCCCGCGCCGCCGTGGCCTGGGGTCGCGACCTCCTGTCCCATCGCTGCTCGGCGCTCGCCAAGGGCCAGCTCCGGGCAGCCCTGCTGGCGCATCTCGCCGCGCTCGGGCCCGTGCGCCGGGGGGGACAGCGCACCGCCGACCTGGCGGTGCTCGCGACCCGGGGAATCGACGCCCTCGACGGCTACTTCTCGCTGTATCTCCCGCAGCTGTTTCTGGCAGTGATCGTGCCCCTGGCGGTGCTGGCGGTGCTGGTGGGCGAGGATTGGATCTCGGCCCTGATCATTGCCGGGACGCTGCCGCTGATCCCGTTGTTCATGGCGCTGGTCGGGGCCGCGACGAGGGATCGGATGGAGCTGCAGCTCCGCACGCTCCAGCAGCTGGCCGGACACTTCCTCGACGTCGTGCAAGGCCTGACGACGCTGAAGATATTCGGGCGGGCGAAGGCGCAGATCCGGGCCATCGGCGAGGTCACCGACCGGTACCGCAGGACCGCGATGTCGACGCTCAAGGTGACGTTCCTGTCCTCGCTGATCCTCGAGCTCGTCGCGACGCTGTCCGTGGCCCTGGTCGCGGTCGTCGTGGGCGTGCGGTTGATGGGCGGTCACGTCGGCCTGCGCACGGCGCTGATCGTGCTCATCCTCGCGCCCGAGGCCTACCTTCCGCTGCGCCTGCTGGGAGCGAACTACCACGCCAGCGCGGAGGGCATGAGCGCCGCCCAGCAGGTGTTCGCCGTGCTCGAGACGCCGATACCGGCACGGGGCCGGCGCACCGACGTCCCGGACCTGACGGTGACCGGTATCTCCGTCGAGCACCTCCGCATCCAATATCCGGAGTCCGACATACCGGCGCTCGAGGGGGTCTCGCTGACCGTCGAGCCGGGCGAGATCCTCGCGGTGACCGGGCCCAGCGGGTGCGGCAAGTCAACCCTGCTGGCCGTCCTGCTCGGCTTCCTGGAGCCCCAGGGCGGATCAGTGCGGATCGGCGGCGTCGATCTCGCCACCGTCGATCCTGACGCGTGGTTCACGCAGCTGTCATGGATGCCGCAGCGTCCACATCTGTTTGCGGCCACGATCGCTGAGAACGTTCGCCTCGGGCGCCCCGGCGCAACGGGCGCGCAGGTCTGGGAGGCGGCGCAGGCGGCCGGGCTCGGCGATGTGATCGCCGCGAGGCCCGAGGGGCTGGAGACGATGCTCGGCGAGAACGGCGTCGGCCTGTCGGTCGGCGAGCGCCAGCGCGTCGCGCTCGCGCGGGCGTTTCTGCGTGACGCACCGTTGCTGCTGCTCGACGAACCGACCGCGAATCTCGACGGGGCCACCGAGCAGGAGGTGCTGGCGGCGCTCCGGCGGCTGGCGCGCGGTCGTATGGTGATCCTCGTGGCCCACCGGCCGGCTCTGGTGGGGCTGGCCGACCGGGTGCTCGAGCTGGGCCGGTTGCCGGTGCCAGCCTGATGGAGCGCGCACGCGAGCTGACCCAACCGGCGGCCGATCTCGGTGGCGTCGAGGCGCCGATCGGCAAGACTCTGGCGCTGGTGCGCCCCGCGGCCCGGCGTCTGGCGCTGGCCAGCCTGCTCGGGGCGGGCGCGGTCGGTGCGGGAATCGGTCTGATCGCCACCTCGGCGTGGCTGATCTCACGCGCATCTCAGCGCCCGCAGGAATCAGCGCTGGCGATCGCGATCGTCGGAGTGCAGTTCTTCGGCCTGTCGCGCGGCTTGTTCCGCTACGGCCAGCGGGTCGTCGGCCATGACGTGGCGTTCCGGGCGTTGGCGGATCTGCGGGTGCGCTCCTACGAGCGGCTCGAAGCGCTGGCGCCCGCGGGGCTGCCGGCGTTCCGCAGCGGGGATCTGCTGGCACGGGTCGTGCACGACGTCGACTCGCTGCAGGACCTGCTGTTGCGGGTGATCCCGCCATTCCTGATCGCACTCCTGGTTGGCGTCGGCACCGTGTGCCTGGTCTGGTGGATCCTGCCGGCGGCCGGCCTGATCCTCCTCTCAGCGTTGATCCTCGCCGCGACCGCGCTGACCTGGCTCACGGGCCGGCTATCCCGGCACACGGAGTCCCGGCAGGCAACGCTCCGGGGCGAGCTGACCGCCTCGGTCGTGGACCTGCTGCAGGGCGCCCCTGAGCTGACGGCGCTCGGCGCGCTCGGCGCGCGCCTGAAGCGCAGCGCTGCGGTCGATGCCCAGCTCGCACGTGTGAGCTGTGCCGCGGCCCGGACCGCGGGGGTGGGTCAGGGGTTGGCGACGCTGCTCTCGGGGCTGGCGATGTGGGGAGCGTTGCTGGTCGGTGTGGCAGCCGTTCGCGCCGGGGCGCTGAATGGCGTGCTGCTGGCCGTGATCGTGCTCATCCCGCTGGCGGCATTCGAGCTGGTCACCGAGCTGCCGGCGGCGACCCAGACGCTGCAACGCGTTCGCCGCTCCGCCGCGCGGACGCTCGAGGTGATCGGCGCTCGCCCGCCCGTGGTCGAGCCTGCCAATCCGCGACCGCTACCGCTCCCGGGCTCGGCGCATGCGCTCCGGGTGCGGGGGCTGAGCACCCGGTACGGCGACCACGGACCATGGGTGCTGGATGGGCTCGACCTCGATCTCACTGCCGGCAGGTCGGTTGCGGTGGTGGGCCGCAGTGGCGCCGGTAAGTCGACGCTCGCCGACGTGCTGGTGCGGTTCCTGCCCTACCAGTGCGGATCCGTCACGCTGGACGGCGTCGAGATCAGCGAACTCTGCGGCGACGAGTACCGGCAGGTGATCGGGCTGATGTCCCAGGACGCTCATATCTTCGATACGACGCTCGAGGAGAACCTCCGCCTGGCGCGACGGGACGCTACCGACGAGGAGTTGCGCGGCGCGCTGGAACGCGCGCGGCTGCTGGACTGGGCCCAGTCATTGCCCGCCGGTCTGGGAGCCCGGGTCGGCGCCAACGGGGCGCGGATCTCCGGTGGGCAGCGACAGCGGCTGGCGCTCGCGCGGGCGCTGCTGGCCGACTTTCCGCTGCTGGTGGTCGACGAGCCCGGCGAGCATCTCGATACCCGGACCGCCGACGCGCTGGTGGCCGACCTGCTGAGTGCCGCGCGAGCGCAGGCGGTGCTGCTGATCACTCACCGGCTGGCCGGGCTGGATGCCGTCGACGAGGTGATCGTCCTGGACGACGGCCGTGTGCTCGAGCGAGGCACCCACGCTGAGCTCCTGGGGCTGGGCGGGCATTACGCGCGAATCTGGACACGCGAGACGGACGGGCGCTCGCCGGGGTGAGCTGACCGCGCCGTGGCGCCGGCCAGGGGGACACCCCCTGATCTCCTAGTGGGTGAGCGAGCCGCTGGTCGAGCGTCGTCTGGGGCTGGTCGTCGGATTGCGCAGGGCGGCGGCCGTTGATGCTCATCGCGCGGCGGTAGCGGATTGACCTGCACGAGATCCCAAGGTGAGGGCGCCGCCGTGGATTTGGGAGATCGCGCATGACCTGCATGCGCTGTTCCCCATTTCCAACCTTTCCCCCTCGGTGTGGGATCTCGTGCAGGTGATCGCAAGCCGGCGGGCCCTCGCCATCACGTGACGTTGCGACGTCGGGGCGGCCCGACCACGAATACGTCGGCGAACTTCCGAGCCAGAGCACCAAGTGCTCGCCGTCAAGACGAGCCGGATAGTCCGGTGATTGCCTGCCCGATCAGCACGACCGCGAACACCAGCAGCAGAACGCACATCACGGTGGCGTTGTTGTCGGCCAGCCATGTGCGCCAGCCCCCGAGGATCTCGGCGGCGCGCCGGCCCATCGCGAGGTAGACGACCAGCGGACCGAGGATCGTCGCGCCCGCGAGCAGCACGTAGATCAGGACCGTGGCGGTCTCCTGACCGGTGGACAGTCCGGCTTGCGCGATCGACAACCCGGCGGCGAGCGACATCGCCAGGTTCTTCGGATTGATCGCCGACAGCGCCGCGCCGATGCCAAACGACCGGACGGGCGTGAACCGGTCGATCGACTGGAGCCACTTCGGCATCGCCGGGTCCTCGCCCGGCTTGGGACGGGCCCGCCACTGGCGAGACGCAGCGACCAGCAACAGCACTCCGAGCAGCAGCTTGATGATGCTGACGGTCTTCGTCGGCCCACTGCCGGAGGAGAAGTTGCTGCCTCCGGCGAGCGCCACCGCAACCACGCAGATCAGCGCCAGGCCGAACACGAAGCCGGCCGCGAACGCCGTGCCGTTCGTCTTCGCCTTCGGCGTCACGAGCATCAGGATGATCGCGATGATCGGCACGACGCTGATCGCCGCGCCGGCCGCGTACGGGAGGATCTGGCCGATCGCCTTACCCACCGCGCACGCTCCGGTCCGCGCGAAATGCCAGGCTA
>Ga0209839_10000270_pt1 | contig 26943 bp, 20 predicted proteins | sample OrgsoiDNA2013050_FD_185800 | JGI IMG/M metagenome (GOLD analysis project Ga0209839, IMG submission 185800) | Permafrost soil microbial communities from the Arctic, to analyse light accelerated degradation of dissolved organic matter (DOM) -... | ecosystem: Environmental > Terrestrial > Soil >... | reverse complement strand
GCGATCAGTTCACGCGCCATCCTGGGCGGACTTCATCACCGCTACGCCCGAGTTTAAGTTGTCGGTACACACAGGTGATGATTTCGCTATTTTTGGTGGGAGCCGCGGCGACGCGGCGCGACGGCACCGTCCGGAAGGCGCGTAGGCTCTTCTGGGTGTTGCTCAAATCGTGGGTTTTGGTCTGGGAAGGCCGAAAATTCCCGATCATTCAATGAGGATTGACTGTCACTCTCTCCGCCATTTCTACGCCACAGCTCTCCCCAGTATCCGATTGTTCGAATCTACCGCAAGGCCACCGAAGAATTCCGCGATTTTGCGCTAATTCCTCGCGCAAGCCGCAGTTTTTCGCGGTGGGTTTGGAGGCGGGTTCTTCCGCCAAACTATACTATTCTCCTCTGTATCCCATTGTTCGAATCGACAGCAAAAACAATAGGTGGCGCGATAAAGGCTGTTGCGGCTAGTCCCCTAATCGCGGCGCAAACCGTACCTTTTGGCAGTAGGTTCGGAGGATGGATTTTGCGAGGGAGACCAGGGGTCACACTGCCCGCGCTGCGTGTGGCCATACGTCTTCCGGGGGGCAAGGAGTGGACAACGCGTTCGTCAGCTTCCCGAACTATTGGAAGCATCTGTTCGAGGACACTCTGCTATGCGGCGCTGTACCCTTGGGGGGATGGCCCCGAATGTTCGCTTTCCTGAAACACTGGCGCGACCGGCGAGGGCAGACTCTGGCCGACGCAGATGCGTTGATGGCGAAGTATTGGAGTTAAACCTTAGTAGTCGTCGTTTAAGAAAGGACTTTCTTCGCCTCTTGCTGAAGTGCATTCATCGCGCTGATGTATGGGATTGGACCGTAGCTAATGCGCGCGACGCCCAGCTTGGAGAGACGTTCATTCGAGGGCACGCCGTCCATAACCATAACATTCAGAGGTAACGTGACGGCTTCGCAGAGCTGTCCGATCAGCGCATCTTCCGTCAGGCCAGGGATGAAGAAGCCGGACGCCCCTGTATCTGCGTAGGCCTTAGCCCTTTCTAGCGCTTCGTCAACTGCTTGGGCTGCGTCCTCACCGTGCTCAAAAAATACGTCCGTCCGGGCGTTGACAAACAAGTCGACGCGCTTCTGCGCTGCCGCTTTTCGGATCGCACCGAGCCGCCGGGCTTGTCGATCGACACTATAAAGCCCCGAGCCTTTGACGACCCGATCCTCGAAATTGACGCCAATTACACCCAGATCGATAAGGCGCGAAATGTTGCCCGCAAGCTCGCTGTCGTCTTCGCTATAGCCGCCCTCGAAGTCCACGGTGACAGGAGCATCGACGCTTGTCGCGATACGTCCAACTATTTGCTCGGCGAATTCGATCGGGATCGCTTCACCGTCTTGGTAGCCTTGCGCTGCGGCGACCGACCAACTGCTTGTCGCGATCGCTTTCGCTCCGGCCTCCAGAACAGATTGTGCGCTACCTGCATCCCACGCGTTGTAGAGCAGTAACGGGGCTCCTTTGACGTGGAGTTGAGCAAAGCGTTTCGCCTTTTCCTTTTGGTTCATTTCCACGCTCCTGGGTGACAGTTTAAGCCAACAGTCTTGAGCAGCGGCGGCACAGCGGATCAGGGATCTATCCAATTAACAGGACCAAGAAAATCCATCTTGCCGATGTCCACTCCGTTGTGGCGGAGGATGGCGTACGCTATCGCCACGTGGAAGTAGACGTTCGGAATTGTTATCTGCAAGAGGTAGTCCTTTCCGCCGAGGTGCTCGCCCGACGCCGCCGATAAAAGGCTAACTTTGCGGTCACTTGCGCCCGCATACTGCGCCTCGCTCACGCTCTCCGCGAAAGCGACAGTCTTCTGGATGCGAGCGCGCGCATCACCGATCGCTTGCTCGTTGTCCTCGTGTTTGGGCGGTACCTGTCCCGAAAGCCAAGCCGCGGCGCCCTTGACGTAATCGCAAGCGCTTTGGACCTGGTAGATGAAAGGCTTCATGTCCGGTGCAAGGCGATCTGTCATCAGGATGTTGACATCGAACGTCTTTGCCGCGGCATGCTTTTCAGCCTTGTCGAGCCAAGTCCCGATATTTCTTAGCATTCGCGTGCATTGTGAGACCGCTTCGTAGTGCATAGTGTCCTTCCTTTCAACACTGGGTCTGGTCGCATCAACCATCCATGAGATGCCGCGACTCATGTTCGGGCGATCACTGGCGTGCGGCCATGACGCCGCCGTCTTTCGGGCTGCTCATCGGCTGCCAAACCGCCCTCCTCCGAATTGCTTGAGCACGCCCCTGAAACGCGCAGCGTAGCGTTCATATGCCGCACGATCAGTGAATTTGAGCTGTCCAACGACGCAGACTTTGCTCCGGGTATCGTATCGGCGAGCCAGTGCGCCCGATCACATTCCGCAAAGTCGAGCCACATACACACGATAATACTCGCTGCCGCTCCTCTGCTAGATACTCTTTCGGTGATGGAGTCCGGTTTCCGCCAGCAACAGCGGCTTGGTTCCACTATATTTGATAGTAGGCGCTCAGGACGGTGATCGGCCGCCGCGAGACTTTGGGCACCTAACGTCAGCCGACTCGCGGGAGAGTGAGATTTGCAACAGCATCGAAACATCGAGGTCGGCGGCGCGACGCTCGAATGCACCATTTACGGGTCCGGAATTCCCGTCGTGTTGCTCGCGAATGCCGGCTGCAGCACCGGTTATTTTGACGGCTTGGCGCGTGTGCTCGCTGCCGGAGGGTTGCAAACCATCTCTGTTAACATGCGCGGTACTGGAGAGAGCCGCGGCTCGCTCGACGACATAAGTTTGCACGATTTGGCCGTCGACGTCGCCGAAGTCCTGGAAGCTATGGATTGCGGCCCGGCGCACCTGGTCGGCCATGCCTTCGGCAATCGGGTCGCTCGCTGCTTGGCGGCGGACCGGCCTTCCGTAGTGCGCAGTGTGACTCTGCTTGCGGCGGGCGGTCTCATCGGACCCCCAACACCACTGGGCAACCCGTTTCGCAGCGCTACCGAAGCCAAGATGAGCGGCAGCGATTGCGTCACTGTGCTGGGCGCGCGTTGGCTGTCGCCGGCGTCGGATCCGAAAATACTTGCGCAGGTCGAATGCTGGCCGGCGGTGCATGTCGCCTACCTCGCGACCAGCCAGGGTGTGGCGCTCGACGATTGGTGGGGCGCCGGAACAGCTCCCCTTCTCGTGATCCAGGGCCTCGATGATGAAGTGGCTCCGCCGGGCAATGGCCACGCGCTCCGCAAGCAATTCGGCGAGCGCGTCCGGGTTATCGACCTGCCTCGTGCGGGGCACTTTCTGCCGTTGGAGCAGCCCGAAGCCGTTAACCGCGCCGTCGCCGAGTTTGTTGGCGCTGCGCAGTCTCGCGCTGACCGGTTGCGGGAGATCGAGAGCAGCCGAAATGTCGGGCTACACACGAACGTCAAGATGTTGCGACTGAAATTCGATCCCGCGAAAGCAGTGCCCGCCATGATCTCGTATCAGTATGACGAGAACGCGGACCCCGAAGCCTTTTACGAGGGGCGGACTTGGCCAACCGAAGATGGGTTTGCCTACATTATTTGCCACGACTGTGGGGAATTAGATGAACAAGGGCAGCTTTTTGAGAAGAATACCGTTTACTCAACTCGGGGTGATTTCACGGCACACCCTGACGAACGATGCAATGTCTGCAAGGGCTATGGGTTCTTGCGGGTGGGGTTGTGACGATGAGCAAGACAATGCGCCTGTTGGCAGCTCTACCAACAGCCCAAAAGCGCCTGACGTTTGAGCTGGAAATCCGCCCGGAGAAAATTGGCAGGATCGTTACCTATCCAACAACAACAAGAGGAATTGAGAGATGCGCGTTCTCATCGTCGGCGCCGGGGCCATTGGCGGATATTTCGGCGGCAGGATGCTGCAAGCCGGCCGCGACATCACCTTTCTGGTGCGGCCGCGCCGCGCCTTGGAGCTTGCCGCCGCGGGCCTCGTGATCAAAAGCCCGAACGGAGACGTAACGCTGAAGAATCCGCCTGTCGTCCAGGCCGACACCATCAAGGACAAGTTTGACGTCGTGCTGTTGAGCTGCAAGGCTTACGACCTCGACGATGCGATCAAGTCGTTCGCGCCGGCGGTAGGCGAGAGGACCTCGATCATCCCGACGCTCAACGGTATGCGTCATCTGGACGTTCTCGACAAAACATTTGGCGCGAGCCAAGTGCTCGGAGGCCTCTGCGTGATTGCGGTGACACTGAACGAGAAGCGCGAAGTGATCCAGCTGGGCCCGATGCAGTCGCTTGGTTTCGGCGAGCGCGACGGCAAAATGTCAGACCGGGTTCGCGCCATCGCGGACGTCGTCAGAAGCTGCAATTTCGACGGCGCGGCAAGCGAGACCGTCCTGCAGGACATGTGGGAGAAATGGGTGTTCCTGGCGTCGGTCGCGGCCTCGACCAGCCTGATGCGTGCCCCAATCGGCATGATCCTGGCGGCACCCGGCGGCAAGGACTTCCTGCTTGGTATTCTCGACGAATGCAGGGCGGTCGCGACCGCGGAAGGCTATCCGCCCCGCGCGCCCGCGCTGGAACGCGCGACAGGGATGTTCACCACGGAAGGCTCGCCGCTCACGGCATCGATGTTCCGCGACATCAAGGCGGGCCAACCGGTCGAAGCTGATCATGTGATTGGCGACCTGATTGCGCGTGCGGACACCGCAAAAGTTTCGGTGCCGCGGCTGTGCACGGCCTACACGCATCTGAAGGCCTACGAGCAAACGCGCGGCTGATCGCGCGCCTCAAGCCGTCGCTGCTGGGAATGGTCGCACTGGTAAAAGCGTTCCAGATTTCTGTAGGCGGAACAGTGCGGGATTAAATCGTGTACTTCAACGAGCATTAAGATGTGCTTGGACGCTTACGCTGTCCTTGAGCTTGGCCAACTGACTGAGCTCTGGAAGATTAACGTGAACCTCGATGAGATAAGGCGTCGCCTTCACCTCTTCGACTGGCGGTATACTTCTTGTGCAGAAACTGTGAATATTGCGGACCAAGAAGCTAAATCGTCTTCTGAACCAGCCTGGTTCCTCATCATCTATACCGCAATAAAAGCCAGCTACCATAAAGGCCAAGGCTATCAACGCAAAGCCATCCAAAAATTCAGAGTAGCTGACTTGGCGTCCAGCAGTCATTTTTGCAAAAAGCTGTCCCGTTTGAATGCCGCTCAATGCAGCAAGAAACTTTATCCAACTCCACACCGCGACGGATCGGACGTGACCTAGAAATTTTGGTGAGGATGCGACGCCAGATAGTCCGCTCAACAGGTAGCCCAGAATTTGTGGAATAACTGCGATCGCGGAAAACGTGGCGATCAAGACGACCTCATCCTGGATATTTGTTAGAGCGCCATACGCGTCATCACAGACGGTTTGATACGATCCACAGATTGCCGTGAGTTGAGTGTTTTTCCTTTCTGCGACAAGGCTCAATACATAAAAAACAAGGAAGAACAGCGAGTTTAAGTACCAGATGAGGTTTAGCTCACGGGTATGTTTTCTGCTCATGGCAAATGTGCCGAGCCACAACAAAAACACGCATGCAAACGGTGGATAAATGGTGTTCCAAATATACTGCATCATTACCTGTTGCCCCGTTTAGACAGCCACAGGTAGCATCAGCAGAACACGGTGTCAGAATTTTGTGCTGACCTGTTGATGTATACGACTTCCTTCCGCGGGATTCATGCAAGGCGGTGAGCGTGCCCCTTGGCGCCCGACGGTTTCTGCCGGTGCATCGGCGCCTGACCATTTCCTGATGGTGCATTGGCCGAACAACAGAAAGAGGTGCGTGCATCCTCCAACTCTCTCGGTCCGCAACTGGACCAAATTCCAGAACTACAAATAGACCGCCCTGGAATTTCGGTGACAGTGCACCAAACTATTGTGAGTAACGGTGGCGCCGACGACGAGCCACGCATCGCGTGCCCCTTCACTTGGTCATCACTTCCGACTCACGTCGGCGACTCGTCCTGAACGGTGTACCTGCGCGGAACATGATCGCATCGATGCATTGAAGGTTCAACGATACAGCGTTCAATCATGAGTGAGGGAGTTTCGCCTGACGTTATACCGGATAGCACCCGTTGCGCGCGGGCGCCCGCCTAATTATCGAAACCGACGAATACGGTAGCTTCCTCAACAGACTTCCGCTCCGACACGACCGCATTTGCCGGAAAAGTTTCATCCGGCCAGCCCAGCGCGATGCTTTTCATGATGACCTGATCGTCGGCTATTCCCGCGTGCTTGCGCACCACGGGTGATTGCATGATGCCCTGGCTGTTGATCACGGCGCCCAGCCCGCGAGACCAGGCGGCGTTGACCAGGGCGGTCGCCACGGCGCCGCAATCGAAGGGCGTATCGTCGCTGCCATCAAGCACGCGGTCATAGGTCACGATCACGCATACAGGCGCGTCGAATTGACGGAAGCCGCGCAGTACCCAGTCCTGGCGCTTGTCCTTGTTATCGCGCTCGATCCCCATCGCGGAGAATAGTTGCTTGGCGACACCGACCTGCCTGTCGCGGTGCTTGCCTGCAAAGGCCTGACCCGTGCGGAACTCGCGCGATTGCGGTATGCCCGCCACCATCCGTTCGGTGTTGCCGGCGCGGATTCGGTCCAGCGGTTCGCCGGTGATGACGTAGAAATTCCAGGGCTGGGTGTTCATCGACGATGGAGCGCGCATCGCCAAACCAATGATTTCCGCAATCAGCGCCTTGGGTACTGGATCAGGTTTGTAACCGCGGATGCTCCGGCGACCGAGGATAACGTCATCAAACTGCATCTGTGTGGAATTCCCTGGCTAAGTCCTGAACCAGCTTTCGCCTGACGTCACAGCGGACAGCATCCATTGCGTGCCCGTGGTCGTTTAGCAGATTTTGGGATGATGAAATTGTGCCGCTGATTTGCCCGACGTGTCAAGGTTTCGGTCCAAACCGTGTCGGTCCAAACCGGTTTCGGTCCAAACCGTCGGTTGCGGCGGCCGTCCGGCTACTTTGCATGGGGTTGTTTTCGCTATTTTTGGTGGGAGCCGCGGCGACGCGGCGCGACGGCATCGTCCGGAAGGCGCGTAGGCTCTTCAGGGTGTTGCTCAAATCGTGGGTTTTGGTCTGACAGAGCCAACACAGCACGTATATCAACGTGGTCATTTTCTATTACCCTGCTCCCGCTTGCCGATATCGGATACGCTGGCAGCGACCGAGCGACGTCAAAAAATATGATATCGCCGCTTTTCTCAACCGGTCGACGCAACACTTTATCTTGAAGGAGAGATAGAGTGCGGTTTGATGGGTCGCAAATTTCAAAGAGGGTTCACCACCTGAAAGGCTCCCGCTTCCTGCCCCCGGTCAGACCCAACGTCGGTCACCTCATGGTCAACAATAAGATGATGCTTGGTGTCGACGGCACTTTGAACATTGTACCCGACCATCGCGCTACCTCGGCCGCTTGCGGCTACCGAGCGCGCATCGGGATCGGTCAGCGATATCCGCTTGTCCTTGGTCTGCGTCATCAGGGTGTTCAAACCGTTTAGGCGTTGAATCTTCGCCAACGACAAAACGCGTCATCGAATCCTCCGGCCGAATCGCTGGAGAATCATATCATTGAGGGCGTTTTCACACAGTCTGGGCTCGGAACGGACATTGAGTTGTCAGGCAAGAGTGACTGGAGCAATAGATTGCGTTACCGACGTAACCAATTCAACCAAAAATGTCGCTAAGCTGCAACTTGCTCCTGTCTAGTTTGCTTCGCAAGCGGTCGAGCTTCCCGCCGCAGCGCTGGAGGCGCTCAACTGTTTCGAGAAGGAACTAAACTCCATGCAATGGTTGCTTGATTACTCTGAAAACTACCGAGCGCAGCTTCGCCAAGGTCCGTTTTTCACCAACCTTTCCAGGGCCGACCGACCCAACGATTTGCAATGGGTCCATCAGCTCGTTCATCAGTCGCGCGAATTTACGCAGGCGCTCTGTTTGCGTTACTCGGTGTGCCAGGACAAACGCTTCCAGCCGGTGTTTGCCAAACACGCTGTCGAGGAGGCAGACCATCCCGACCAGCTCATTGCCTGGATGAAAGAGCATGGATTTCTGAACGACGTCGAACCGGGCAGCGTGCCTGCGACTCTTGAGACGATGAATACCTTGTCTTTCTGCTGGCGGAGCGCCATGCGAGATCCTCATGACGTGCAGGTCGTCGCGCTCAACGTGCTCAGTGAAGGTGTCGCGTTCGACTTCTATAACGCTGTCATTCCCATTCTGAAGAAGCTGAAAATCCATACCGGGCGATATTGGGGCGTGCATGCCGACGTTGACATGCACCATCTGACGATGGGTCTCGACCTTTGCGAGGAGGTCGCATTAAACTCGCCGAAGGGACAGCTCTATCACCGTACGCTGTGGCAATCCGCCACTCTCTACCACCAGATGCTCAGTTCCTGGGTCGGTGAGCGGGTCGAGCCGATCAAACTGCTGGCCTAAACTAAGTCGTCAGAAGGCGAGATTCCGGAGCGACCGGTGCATGTCCGCATGCCTCGTCAGACCCGCTCTACCGGAACGGCGAATATATATCCGACGCCGCGCTCGGTCTGGATGACGCGCGGCGCGCTCGGATCGCGCTCGAGCTTACGCCGCAGGCGGAGAATTTGCACATCGATGCTGCGGTCGAAGACATCTTCGTGAACGCGGGTCGCCTGCAATAGGTGCTCGCGGCTAAGCGGACGTTGTGGCGCTTCGAGAAAGGCCAGCAGCATCGCGTATTCGCCCTTGGTCAATGCGACGGGGGTGCCGGCCGGGTCGGTAAGCTGCCGGATCTTGCGGTCGAGCTGCCAGCCAGAAAATCGAAATCGGCCACGCTCTGGATCGCGCGCCGGCCCGGTTCTTCCGGCATCGACCCGGCGCAAGATCGCACGAACACGCGCGAGCAATTCGCGTAGGTTGAATGGCTTCGTCAGATAATCGTCGGCGCCGAGCTCTAGACCAACCACCCGGTCGATGTCGTCGCGGCGGTGACCGGTGATGATGATCACGGGCACTTCGGAGCTCAGGCGGACCTCCCGTAGCAGATCCAGTCCGTCTTCTGATCCAAGTCGGAGATCGAGGATCACCAGATTTACCTCGGCATTGCCAAGCCGAGCGACCATTTCCTGGCGATTATTTGCCGCCAGGGTCCGTATGTTGTTCTCAGCGAAATAGTTTAAGATCATGCGCTGCAAGGCAGGATCGTCTTCTACGACGAGAACGCACACCTGGCGATCAACGCCTCCGCGAGGACCTGGGTCATTCGGTGATGAGCCGCTCATTGCGTCCAGTCCCTTCAACGGCGCCGCCAGCGATGACGACGGCCGTGCACGGCTGCCGTTTCGCGGGTTTGCTGCTGGCGCTCGTTTGTCTCAGCGCGGTCTTGCCGGCAGATGCTCAATCGCCGAGCTTTGAGGCACGCGCCGACCGAGAGCCGATCACGCCAATTCCAGCGCCACGCGCCCAGGACCCGCAGCGTGTGCTGCTCGGAGAGCGATTGTTCAGCGACCGGCGTCTTTCTCACGATAATACACACAGTTGTTCATCGTGCCACGATATAGGAACCAATGGCGCTAGCGCCAGTATCCACGATACGCGTGAAGGCCGGCCAATCGCCCTCAATACGCCGACGGTCTTCAATGTAAGTCTGAACTTCCGCCTGAATTGGGAGGGCAATTTCCGCTCGCTGGAAGAAGGAATAGAGGGCAGTCTTCGCAATCCCGCGATTATGGCGTCGAGCGTTGACGAAACCCTCGGCAAACTGCGTGCTGACCGCGAAATCGCGAGGCAATTTCGCGACGCCTATGGAAGGGAGCCTGATGCCGCCGCCTTGCTGGATGCGATCGCGACATACGAGCGGTCACTGGTTACGCCGGACAGCCGCTTCGACCGATGGCTTGCCGGGGAAAGCAACGTCATGACGCCGGACGAGTTGTCCGGTTATCAGGTTTTCAAATCGCTCGGCTGCGTCACCTGCCATCAGGGTGTCAATGTGGGCGGCAATCTGTTTCAACGGCATGGCATCTTCCATCCATTGGGCTCGCCGGAGCCGGTATTTGTTCGCGTCCCCAGCTTGCGAAATGTAGCGACCACTGCGCCATACTTCCATGATGGCAGCGCCTCCACGTTGCCGCAGGCGGTCAAAGCGATGGGTGTCGCCCAACTCGATCGCGTTTTAACCGATCAGCAAATCGCGGCCGTCGTTGCCTTCCTCAACACGCTGACTGGGACCTACCGGGGTCAAGCCGTAAGGCCGGCCTCCGCCACGCCACGCACGGGCTCACCGATCCCATGAGGAATTTACCATTTATTCTCGGGGTTTCATTTCTGCTCGCGCTACTGACCTGGCTGTTGTTGCGCGGCATAGATACCAACGCGTCCCCCTATGCGGTGACGCTCCAGGCGCTCGACGATTATGCGCTTGCAGAGGCCTCGCTTCACCGCGACGTGCTTCAGGCGCGGGCTGGCCTGCTTCGTGACTACGATACTTTCGCCACTGCTGCGCGAGCGATGGAGGACGCGGTCAGCCGGCTCCGATCTCACGCACGGGCCGAAGGCCTCGATACGAAACCAATTGACCAGCTTGCGGCGGCGGTTGTCGAGCAGGAAGAGTTGCTGGAACGTTTCAAGACCAGCAACGCGCTGCTGCAGAATTCGCTCTCCTATGTTGGCCTGCTCAGCACGAGCCCGGCGTTCCTTGCCCACGACGTGCAACTCGCGCCGGCAACGGGCGCATTGGCGGCCGCGATCCTCCACCTGTCGCGCGACACCTCATCCGACGCGATGCGGGCGCTCCAGGAACGGATCGACCAGTTTGCGCAGCAAGCGCCCACCACTGGGCCGGACGCAGAATCAGCGCACGCGATGCTGGCGCACGCACGGCTGCTCTATGAGCAGCTCCCAGCGGTCGATGAAACACTGAAGGCCTTTATCGCCGTGGCCAACACGCAGGCCCTGGAAGAGACCCGCGAACTGTTCTCCCGCCATCGCTCCGTGGTCGAGGCTGTAGAGCAGCGGTTTCGGCTGCTGCTCTACGTTGTCTCCCTGCTGTTGCTGGTCATGCTCGTCATTCTCGGCCTTCGGCTGCGGGCACGGGCGGTGGCGTTGCGTCAGCGGGCAGCATTCGAACACGTCATCGCCGAGAATTCGACGCGTCTGATCAATTGCTCACCGGCCGAGACCGGGATGCGATTGAAGCAGGTGCTGGGTGAGTTTAGTCGGATCGTCGACGCGGATCGCGCCTATGTGGTGCTGGACGAGAAGGCGGTCCGGGTACATACATGGTCGAAGGACGGAGTGACGTTTCCGCCGGGCTGGCCTCGACAGGCGTTGGCGGTAGCGGAGCAGCTTGGCGCAGGTGACAGCGTCACAATTGCCGATGCGAACGCGTTGCCGCCCGGCTCCGTCAAGGATGCGCTGACGAATGCTGGCGTGCGCGCATGGGCCTGTTTGCCGCTGATCCGACCGGGTCGGGTCCGGGGCATCATGGGTTTTGACCGTTTCCGGCCGATACGGAACAGAATTTCTCCTATCCCGATCGCGCGGCTTGCCGGGGACGCCGTGGCTAACGCGCTCGAGCGCGAATTTCTGGAACGCGAGAGGACCAAGCTTGCGACGCGGCTGGAGCGGGCACGTCGCATGCAGATGGTCGGATCGCTGGCGAGCGGGATTGCGCACAACTTCAACAATATCATCGGCGCCATCCTGGGTTATTCGGAGATGACGGAGCCGCAACTCATCCGCGGGTCCAAACCGGCGCGGCATATCGACGAGATCCGCCGGGCCGCCGAGCGCGGTCGCGACCTCGTCGACAACATCCTCACCTTCGGCCGGCGGGCCGACGGCCGTGCCCGACCAGTGCAGATGCGCACCCTGCTCGAGGAATCAGCCGCGTTGCTGCGTGCCTCTCTGCCGCCGGACGTCGAGCTTGTGTTCGAAGCCGTCCCAGCCGACGTCGCCGTATCGGGAGAGCCCGCGCAGCTCCAGCAGGTAATCCTCAATCTGTGCAGCAATGCCGCCCAGGCAATTGACGGCGCCGGTCATATCCTCGTGGCAACCAAGCAGGAGCAGGTGGCGTCGATCGTTGTAATGAACGACGGCGAGCTCTCACCCGGCCGATACGTGTGTCTGTCCGTCAGCGACAATGGACGCGGATTCGATGAACGCGTCGCGCGACGAATGTTCGAGCCGTTTTTTACGACGCGCGTGGCAGGAACCGGCCTCGGTCTGGCAACCGTTCGCGAAATCGTCCGTGATCATGATGGAGCCATCAACGTTCAGAGCGAGCCGGGGTGCGGAAGCCGGTTCGAGGTTTGGCTACCTGCCGTGGCAGCGGACATCATCGCGGCGGACCGACTGTCGGCGCCTCTGCTTGGACGCGGCGAGACCGTGCTGATCGTCGAAAGCGAGCGAGGTCGTTTGCTGCGCGATGAAGAGAAGCTGGCGGCGTTAGGATACGAGCCGGTCGGGTTTGAGCTTGCGGCGGATGCCATTGCGGCATGCCGTTCCGAATCGGCTCGGTTCGATATCATCCTGGTCGGCCACGCCTCGCGGCCCCAGGGCGGGGTGGAATTGGCGCGGACCCTGCACGAGGTATCGCCGTTGCAACCTGTGCTGCTTGCGGTCGCGTCTGCCGCCGATGTCAGCGTCGATGTGCTGACGGATGCCGGCATCTCCGAAGTGCTGCACTGGCCTCTGGACAACACCGAACTCGCGGCGGCACTGGCCCGCTGTTTGCGGCCGCCCTCCAGGTTACAACCGTAACACGATTGCTCTTGCCTGAAATACTTCCGTAGCGCTGGGCCGCCATTTCTGGTGGCCCAGCAACAGCGCATGCGCGCCTCAAAATAACGGAGGTGACAATGGCTACCGGATCGAGTGTTTCGCCAGGCACGGGCTTGGCGACCGGGGCAAGAGTTCTGTCCCGCGAGTCAGCAGCCCGACCTTACGTCGATATGTTCGGGATGATCGCCATGTTTTGCGGGGCCGGCCTGGTCGTTGCGCTCCTTTTGGCAACCTACGGTCTCGATCTGAGCATCGGATTGTTCTGAACCGCCAATGAACGTCGGCCGCGCTTGCGTGCGCCGAACGTCAAAATGGACCAGCTCGAACTCCAACCAAGTCATCTCCTCCAACGCGTATTTGAGCCAACTCTGAAAGGACGACCCCAATGACTATCAAAGCTAGTTTCTCCCCAAGCGCCGGCCTGCTGTCGGTATTCGACGACAACCTCGACAACACCATCACCGCCAGCCGCGATGCGGCCGGCAACATTCTCATCAACGGCGGCGCCGTAGCCATCGCAGGCGGCCGACCGACGGTTGCCAACACCGGGACGATCCAGGTGTTCGGCACTGCCGGCAACGACACGATCTCGGTCGACGAGACCAAGGGTGCAATGCCGGCGGTGCAGTTGTTCGGCGGCGCAGGTAACGACACCCTGATCGGCGGCTCGGGAAATGATCTGCTGTTCGGCGGCGCCGGCAACGATATCCTGCAAGGTAAGGGCGGCGACGATCTGCTATTTGGCGGTGACGGCAACGACACCCTGACCGGCGGAACGGGCAACGACCAGATGTTCGGCGAGGCCGGCAACGATCAGATGATCTGGAACCCGGGCGAGGGCACCGACCTCATGGAAGGCGGCGACGGCATCGATACCGCCGAGGTCAACGGCGGCAACGGCGCCGAAGTGTTTACCCTCACGGCCAACGGCACCCGCGTGCGTTTCGATCGCATCAGCCCTGCCCCGTTCTCGCTCGACATCGGCACCACCGAGAACTTCGTGCTCAACATGAATGGCGGCGACGACGTCTTCACCGCCGGAAACGGCCTCGCCAGCCTGATCCAGCTCACCGTCGATGGCGGCGCTGGCAACGACACCATCACGGGCGGCGACGGCAACGACAAGCTGATCGGCGGAGACGGCAATGACATCATCACCGGCGGACGCGGCAACGACAGCCTGCTCGGCGGCACCGGCGACGACACCTTCATCTGGAATCCCGGCGACGGCAGCGACACGGTCGAAGGCCAGGACGGAACCGATACGCTGGTCTTCAACGGCGCCAGCATCAACGAGAACATCAGTATCACGGCCAACCACGGCCGGGTGAAGTTCACCCGCGACGTCGCCAATATCACGATGGATCTCAACGGCATCGAGCAGATCGATTTCAACGCGCTCGGCGGCGCCGACAACATCAATGTCGGCGACCTCACCGGCACCGGTGTTACCCAAGTCGCGATCGACCTGGCGAGCCAACCCGGCAGTGGCGTAGGCGACGGCGCGGCCGATAGCGTGACCGTCAACGGCACCAACGGCAGCGACAACATTCAGGTGTCGGGAACCGGAGGCTCGGTCACGATCGCCGGCCTGCCCGCAACGGTTACTCTTGTCGGCGCAGAGGGGGCCAACGACCATCTCATCGTCGACGGCGGTAATGGAAACGACGTCATCAATGCTGCCGGCCTTGCGGCCGGAGTCGTCGGCCTCACGATCGACGGCGGTGCCGGCAACGACACCATCACCGGCAGCGTCGGCAACGACATACTGATCGGCGGCGACGGCAACGATACCGTCATCGGCGGTCGCGGCAATGACGTCGCATCGCTTGGCAATGGCAACGACACCTTCACCTGGAATCCGGGCGACGGCAGCGACACGGTCGATGGCGGGGCAGGTACCGATACGCTGGTGTTCAACGGCGCCAGCGTGAACGAGAACATCGACATCTCGGCCAATGGCTCGCGGGTAAGGATGTTCCGCGACGTCGGCAACGTCATCATGGACCTCGGCGGCGTTGAGCATATCCAGCTTGCTACCCTCGGGGGCACCGACAATGTCACGGTCAACGATCTCACCGGTACCGACCTCAAGCAGGTCGCGATCGACCTGTCCGGGACGATCGGCAGCGGGCAGGGCGATGGCGTGGCGGATACTGTCAACGTCAATGGCACGACCGGCGATGACCGCATCAGTGTCGCCAGCAGCGGCTCGTCCGTTGTCGTCAATGGATTGGCGGCGCAGGTGACGCTCAATGGCATTGACGGCGGGACCGACTCGCTTGTCGTCAATGGAGGCACCGGGAATGACATCATCAACGCGTCCGGCCTCCACGCCGGCCAGGTCAACCTCACCCTCAATGGCGGCGATGGCAATGACACCATCACCGGCAGCGCCGGCAATGACACCGTCATCGGCGGGCGCGGCAACGACGTGGCCAATCTTGGCGCGGGCGACGACACCTTCGTCTGGAACCCCGGCGATGGCAGCGACACCGTCGACGGGGGGGCCGGCAACGACACCCTGCTGTTCAACGGCGCCAACGTCAACGAGAACATGGAGATCTCGGCCAGTGGCGGGCATGCGATCCTCAGCCGCGACGTCGGCGCCGTCACGATGAATCTCGATCACATCGAGAACATCGACGTCAACGCCCTGGGTGGTGCGGACACCATCACGGTGGACGACCTATCCAAGACCGACGTGAAGCATGTTGCGATCGATTTGTCCGCGACTCCCGGTAGCGGACAGGGCGATGGTCAGGTCGACACGGTCGTGATCAATGCCACCAATGGCGACGACGCGATCTCGATCACCGACAACAACGGCGTGGTTACGGTGTCGGGTTTGGCTACCGACGTCACGATCACCGGCTTCGAGGCCAACGATCGCATCGTCATCAATGGCCTCGGCGGCGATGACGTCATCAACGCCTTCGGACTTGGAGGGGCGATGCAGTTCACCGCCAATGGCGGCGACGGCAACGATGTCCTGATCGGCAGCCGCGGCAACGACGTTCTGAGCGGCGGCGCAGGAGATGACATCCTGATCGGCAACGGCGGAACCGACGTTCTCGACGGCGGCACTGGCAACAACCTCCCGTTCCAGGCGGTAGTGAATCCCGGTGGTGCCGTGCGTGACGCTTCGCCCACCGCGAGCGCTGCCCTGCTGGGCCAGTTCATGGCCTCGAGCCTGGTCACGACGGGTCTGGGTCTCGGTGGCGTGCCGCTTGCCGATCCCACGACTGGCCAGCAGCCGCTGCTGGCGCAGCCGCACGCCGCTTGACGCAACGTCACCCTGGAGAGCACCCATGAGCAACGAAACCAACAGCACGAGACCGGCCGATCAAGGTCTCGAAGCCCTTGTGACGCTGCTGCATCTCCAGGGGGTTGCGGCCGATGCCGGACAGATCGCGCATCGGCTGGGCACCGACAAGATCGGCGCACCGGAGATGCTCCGGTGCGCCAAAGACCTCGGGCTCAAGGCGCGTGCCTGCCGGACCGACTGGTCCCGGCTCGGCAGCACGCCCTTGCCCGCCATTGCGGCCCTGCGCGATGGCGGGTTCCTGGTGGTGGCCAAGGCCGCCGAGGGCAAGGTTCTGGTGCAGTCACCAGCGTCCCGGCCCGCACTGATGACGCGGGACGAACTGGTTTCGGTCTGGAACGGTCAGCTGATCCTGATGACCCGCCGCGCCGGATTGTCCGACATCACCCGCCGGTTCGACATCAGCTGGTTCCTGGGGGCCATTCACAAATATCGTCATCTCCTCAGCGAAGTGCTGGTGGCGTCGTTCTTCCTGCAACTGCTCGGCCTGGTCTCGCCGCTGTTCTTCCAGGTGGTGATCGACAAGGTGCTGGTACACCGCTCGCTGAGCACCCTCGACGTCCTCATTCTCGGGCTGCTGACCATCTCGGTGTTCGAGACCGTGCTGGGAATCCTGCGGACCTATCTGTTCTCGCACACCACCAACCGCATCGACGTCGAGCTCGGGGCGCGGCTGTTTCACCATCTGCTGGCGCTGCCGATGGCCTATTTCCAGGCCCGGCGCGTCGGCGACTCGGTGGCACGGGTGCGCGAACTGGAGAACATCCGCAATTTTCTCACCAGTTCGGCGCTGACCCTCGTGATCGACCTGTTCTTCACCTTCGTGTTCCTCGGGGTGATGTTCTTCTACTCGCCGCTCTTGACCTGGATCGTGCTCGGCTCGTTCCCGTTCTATATTGCGATATCGGCTGGCGTGACGCCGTTGTTTCGGCGGCGGCTGGACGAAAAATTCCGGCGTGGCGCCGAGAACCAGGCGTTCCTGGTCGAGAGCGTGACCGGTATAGAGACGCTCAAGGCCCTCGCGGTCGAGCCCCAGATGCAGCGCCGCTGGGAGGAGCAGCTCGCCGGATATGTCGGCGCGAGCTTCAAGGTCCTGAGCCTCGGCAACAGCGCGAGCCAGCTGGTCCAATTGGTCAGCAAGATCGTGATGGCAAGCCTGCTCTATTGCGGCGCAAAACTCGTGATCGACGGCGGCCTCTCGGTCGGCGAACTCGTCGCCTTCAACATCCTGGCCGGACGGGTCAGCGCGCCGGTGCTGCGTCTGGCGCAGGTCTGGCAGGATTTTCACCAGGCCCGTCTGTCGATCGCGCGGCTCGGCGACATCCTCAACACCACGGCTGAGCCGACCTATTCGGCCGGACGCGCGCGGCTGCCCGCGATCCGCGGCGACATCAAATTCGATCATGTCTCGTTTCGCTACCGCATCGACGGCCAGGAAGTCCTGCAGGACGTCTCGTTCGAGGTGCCGGCCGGGCAGGTGGTCGGCATTGTCGGGCCTTCGGGTTCTGGCAAGAGCACGTTCGCCAAACTTGTGCAGCGCCTCTACGTGCCCGAACGCGGACGCGTGCTGGTGGACGGCATGGATCTCGCCGTGGCCGACCCGGCCTGGCTGCGGCGCCAGATCGGCGTCGTGCTGCAGGAGAACGTGCTGTTCAACCGCTCGGTGCGCGACAATATCGCGCTCGCCGATCCGGCGATGCCGATGGAGCGCGTGATCGCGGCGGCGCGCCTTGCGGGAGCGCACGAGTTCATCCTCGAACTCGCCGAGGGCTACGACACGATCGTCGGCGAACGCGGTTCGACGCTGTCGGGCGGCCAGCGCCAGCGCATCGCCATTGCGCGCGCGCTGGTGACCAATCCGCGCATCCTGATCTTCGACGAAGCGACCAGCGCGCTCGACTACGAGAGCGAGCGGATTATCCAGCACAACATGAAGGACATCGCCAAAGGGCGGACGGTGCTGGTCATCGCGCATCGGCTCTCGACCGTGCGCGCGGCGGACCGCATCGTCACGCTCGATCGTGGCCGCCTGGTCGAGGATGGCAGTCACGACACGCTGATCAAGACCGGCGGCCGCTATGCGTCGCTGCACCGGTTGCAAGGAGGATTCCATGAAGTCGTCTGAAGCGGCTGCTGCCGCCGGATCCGCGCCACGCGTCATACCTTTCGGCCCTGCGCAACGCAGAAGCAGCCAGGAGCTGGCGTTTCTACCGGCGGCACTCGAGATCGTGGAGACGCCACCGTCGCCGGTCGGTCGGGCGACCGCGGCCACCATTGCGCTGGTGTTCTGCGCCGCCTTGCTCTGGGCCTGGTGGGGCACCATCGACATCGTGGCCTCGGCGACCGGAAAAATCCTGCCGGGCGACGGCACCAAGTTGGTGCAGCCGTTCGAGACCGGCGTCGTGCGGTCGATCAGGGTGCAGGACGGGCAGGCGGTCAAGGCCGGCGACGTGCTGATCGAACTCGATCCGACCGTGAACGCGGCGGAGCGCGATCATTTGCGCAACGATCTGCTGGCCGAGCGGCTCAACATCGCGCGCGTGCGCGCGGCGCTCGCCGGCAGCGACGATCCCGCTGCCGACTTCATGCCGCCCGCCGGTGCAGATCCGGAACTGGTCGCGACCCAGCGTCAGCTGTTGCTGAACCAAGTGACCGAGCATCGCGCCAAGATCGCGGCACTGCTGCGCCAGCAGGCGCAGAAGGAGGCAGAGCAGGCCACGACCACGGCGACGATTCACAAGCTCGAGACGATCGTTCCGGTGATCCAGTCGCGCGTCGATATTCGCAAGACGCTGGTCGAGAAGGAGCTGGGCTCGAAGCTCAGCTATTTCGAGGTGCTCCAGCTGCTGGTCGAACAACAAGAGGAATTCGGCGTTCAGAAGAGCCACCTGAAGGAGACCGAGGCGGCCATCGCCGCGATACGCGAAACGCGCGGGCAGGCGGCGGCGGAGTATCGGCATACGCTCTCCGACGAACTGGCCAAGTCCGGGCAGAAGGCGAACGGGCTCGCGCAGGACCTGATCAAGGCCGAGCAGAGGACCAGGTTGCAGCAGCTGACGGCGCCCGCCGACGGCGTGGTGCAGCAGCTCGCGATCCACACCGTCGGCGGCGTGGTCACGCCGGCGCAGTCGCTGCTAGTGGTGGTGCCGAGCGACAGCCCGCTCGAAATCGAGGCGATGGTGTCGAATCACGACATCGGCTTTGTCCATGCCGGGCAGCAAGCCGAGATCAAGATCGATACCTTCAATTTTACCCGCTACGGGCTCCTGCACGGCCAGGTGCTTTCGGTCTCGCAGGATGCCGTGATCCGCGATCGGCAGCAGGATCGCTCCAACGATCGGACTCTGGGGACGCAGAACAAAACCAGCGAGCCGAAGGGCCAGGAACTGAACTACAGCGCGCGCATTTCGCTCGATCGCGCCAAAATGCAGATCGACGACAGGGTCGTCAATCTGTCGCCCGGCATGGCGGTGACCGTGGAAATCAAGACGGGATCACGGACGGTCCTGAGCTATCTCGTGTCGCCGTTGCTGCGCTACCGCCAGGAGGCTTTGCGCGAGCGATAGATGAGCGGCCGTCGCCGTCGTTTCTCAAAAGACTCCACCCTGCGTCACCGCGCCTTATCTCTTCGGAATGCGGGTCTCCGTAGATTCTAACTCATACTAAGCCACGAGGACACCAATGAACTTCATGTCTAAAGTGCAGCTCAAAATCGTCTGGGTTGCGATCGTTCTGTCAGCCACTCGGGCCTCCGCAGAAATGCCGACAGCGTTTGACGTGTCCGACGGAACCGTGCTCCTCACGGTTCATGCGGAAGGCGCGCAAATTTACGAGTGCAAGCCGGTGCCCGTCGAAAAATCTCCGTCGGACGTCGGCGCACCGACGTGGCAGTTTCGCGAGCCGATCGCAACACTCCTCGTTGACGGTAAATCGATTGGGCGCCACTACGCCGGACCGAATTGGGACCACATTGACGGAAGTGGTGTGAAGGGCAACACGGCTGCCAGCGCGCCCGGCGCAACACCCGACGATATTCCGTGGCTCAGGCTCGACGTTGTGGATCATCGCGGTAACGGGCTTCTTTCCAGTGCCACGACGGTTCAGCGCATCAATACAAGGGGCGGGGTTTTGCAGGGACAATGCGAAAGCGCGGGTGTTTACCGCAACGTGCCGTATTCCGCGGACTATGTCTTCCTGCGCAGAAGAGACCAGCGCTGACGTTTCGCCAGAGTCTTTCATTGCGCCGGTTGGCGGCTTCCCTGGTGCGCGAACTGCTATCATGCGGAACAGGTTCATCGTTCGCCCGGACGCCGGCCAATCGGGCAGAACCGGTCTCAAGCGGCCGCACAATATCATCGCGGGAGATCTACGTGAGGCGATGCCTTGCAATGTTGTTCGAAGATCACCGTGTTCAACACCCGCACCTTGGAACAGAAGAAAGCGCTGTTCCGGCGGATCGCGGAACTGCTCGGCGAGAACCCCGGGATCCGGCCGGAGGACGTGTTCGTGAACATTTTCGACACCCCGAAAGAGAATTGGTCCGTCGGACACGGCGCGCAATTTGCTTGAGGCGATGCGACGTTCGTGACGCACTGGCGTTCTTGATTAGTCAGTCTCCATCACCGACCTTGTGACGGAGTGCCGGCAGTTTCGCTGTCCCAAGGACGTTTCGCGTTGCCTCCTTCCGACAGCATCGCGAAAAAATTCTCTCGCCTTCGCGCCTATAGCGACGAACGTGCTGGGTCTTGCCCAACGACGATTTCAGGAGCGACCGCTTCTGGCAAAGCGGACATTCGCCAAAAGGGCTGATGCGATCGACGCAGCCGTCCGTGTCTTCGATCACCAGACACGCCTCCTTGAACAGCGATTTGAGGTCGGGGTTCCGACCGACTTACCTCGTTCGACTAGTTTGATTTCGCCTTTACGTAACGCCCGGGTGCTGGCTCTATCGAGTTATAGTGAGCGTTACCTTGCTGGTTTGGCGCTGAGGTAATTCCATCGGAGTGGCGCTTCATCCACGCATCCCAATCTGGCCACCAGCTTCCAGATTTCTCCTGCGCACCTTCGAGCCAGTTCTGTGGATCAGGTCCCAATTCATCGTTCAGCCAATGACTACGCTTGTTGCGGGCGGGCGGGTTGATGACGCCCGCGACATGACCGCTTGCGGCAAGAACGAAACGCACATCTCTTCCGATCAGATCCTTCGAACCGAAGGCCGTTTTCCAGGGCACAATGTGATCTTCACGAGACGCGAGCAGGTAGAGAGGTAGTTTGACCTTGGACAAATCGATCGGCACGCCGCACTGCGTCGTTTTTCCGGGCTCTTTGATATTGTTCTCAAGATACGTGTTGCGCGTATACCAACAATACATCGGGCCGGGCAAGCTGACGCTATCGGAGTCCCAATACAACAAATCGAAAGCGTCAGGCGTTGCGCCCTTGAGATAACTATCAACGACGTAACGCCAGATCAGATCGTTAGCGCGTAGCGTGCCGAACGTGAACGCCAGTTCCTTGCCGGGCAGAATACCACCTTTCCCGATTGTCGCTTCCCGCAAGGCGACTGACCCAGCATCAATCAGGAGACCGATTTCGCCGGTATCGGAAAAATCGAGCATCGTGGTGAGCAGCGTCATCGTCGCGAGTCTGTTCTGTTGTCGCGCGGCCAACACCGCCGCGGCACAGCTCAGGATGGTACCGCCGACACAAAATCCAAGCGCATGGGTTCGCTCGACTCCAGTGATGTCGAGGACGACCTCAATCGCCTTCAGTGGCCCCATCTCCAGGTAATCATCCCACGTCAGATGACTGGTTTCGGGTATCGCGCTTCGCCACGAGATCAGAAACACCTGATGTCCCTGGGCGACCGCGTATTCGACCAGCGAATTTCCCTTTCCTAGGTCGAGCAGATAATATTTGTTAATGCATGGGGGCACGAACAGCAGGGGCGTCTTCTCGACCTCACTTGTCTGCGGGGCGTACTGGACCAGTTGAATTAGTTCATTTTCGAAGACCACCGACCCAGGGGTGGTGGCGAGGTTGCGCCCGACTTCGAATGCCGACTCATCGACCCGTGTGATCCGCCCCTTCTGGAGGTCGTCAATCAGATTCTTCATGCCGTCCGTCAGGCTCGCGGAGCGGGTCTCGATCGCCTTTCGGATAACTTCGGGATTGGTCGCAGGAAAATTCGACGGGCTCATCGCGTCAATGAACTGTCTGGCATAAAATCGTAGCTGCAATCTTGTCTTATCGTCGGCCTGGGCCCGATCGACGAATTCGTGCAACTGTCTTGAGCCGAGTAAATACGATTGCTTGAGCAGATCGTAATAAGGTTGTTCTCGCCAAGACGCATCCTTGAACCGCTTGTCGCCCTGAGCCAGCGCAACCCCCGAATGTGCGCCGCCGGCAAAGGACCGTAGAAACATGGCGTTCCATGATTGCCATAGCTGCTTGAAGTACTCCCGCTGGAGATCCGCCACCAATGTGAAGGGAGACAATAGGCTGGCGGATGATGGCGACACTTTGCCGCTCACACCCATCGTCGATACGAGGGCATCGTCAAATTGCTTCATCGCATCCTGCCCGGCGCGCATAAGATTTTCGAGATATCTCTGCGCGTCGGCGGATGGTAGCATGCTGCTCATGGCCGCCTCTTCGTCTTCGTGGACGTATCGATCGATGCGCCGCAGGCCAATTTTAAAGCGACGCCAATTTGAGACGCACTGGCGTGCAGACAAACGAACTCCTTCAACGGCAACAGTGTCAAGCGATCTAATCGCTTTCGCCGGCGATCCGCGAGTGGTCTGGAAACTCCTTGCTTCGGTTACCAACGTCCGGGCGCCACGAGACAGCCGGTACCAATGCGAGCCCGATTCAGGATGGTCGCACCCATTCCGACGAGGGACCCTTCGCCAATCTGGCGTCCGTGCAAGATTGCGTGATGCCCGATTGTAATGTCCTCACCGACAACGAGTGGGAAGCCGGAATCGGCATGCAGCATCGCCCCTCCTGTATGTTGCTTCGCGCCCGATTTTGATTGCTTCGTTGTCGCCACGCAGGACTGCGCCAAACCAGATGCCCAGTTCGCGAGCCTAGCCCGAAAACCACCCGCTTGCGAACGCCGCAATCCTCACGGCGGCCTCCGGATCCTGCCATGGAACTCGGGATTAATTGTCTTCGCAGCCTACCAGGTGACCCGCTCGAGTTCGGAAAAATTGATCGTCGCGCCGTCGCTCAGATTGATGTGGCCGGCGGCATCCTGGGACAGGGCGATGACATGGTTCACCGTGTCGGTCGAGGTGATCGAGCCCGATGTGATCGACAGCGTCCAATCGACGCCATAGGTGCCGAGCGCCGCCGTGCCGGTGTTGAGGTTGATGGTGTCGGTCCAACTCGCGCCGGCACCGCCGGCCATGGTGTCGTTGCCGTCGCCGACGTGATAGATGAAGATGTCGGAGCCGGCGCCGCCGGTGAGCGTGTCATTGCCGGTGCCGCCGGTGATGACGTTGTCGCTGGCATCGCCGGTGAGCGTGTCGTTGTAGGCCGAGCCGACCAGGTTGGAGACGCCGGAGAGGGTATCACCGGCGGCGTCGCCGCCGGATTGCGCGCCGGAGCTGGTAAGATCAACCGTCACGGCGGCCGAAGAGGCGGAATAGTCGACGGTGTCGTTGCCGCCGGCCCCGACAATGGTATCGGCGCCGCTGCCGCCGACAAACGTGTCTGCGCCGCCGCCGCCGACCAGGAAATCGCTGCCCGCGCCGCCCGAGAGATAGTTGCCGGCATCGCCGGTGTCATGCAGGACGTGAATGTCGGCGATGACCGGGCCATACTGCGAGTTGGAGGCATCAAGACTCGTGAAAACGAGATCGGTGCTGGCACCCGTCGCCGTGAACGTGAACGTTTGAAAGGTAGGCCCCAGCTCGCTCTGGCTCCAGCCTGGTGGCTCCGTCACGACGTAGTTGTGGCTGGATCCGGCAGCCGAGATCTGCATCGTCTTGGTGGTCACCCCGTCGAGGAAATCGGCCGCGAGGTCGAAAGCAACCGTGTAGGTGTCGCCGGCGACTGTGCTCAACGTCTGCTTGATCGATCCGGGTGAGGACGAGTCCAGATCGACCGAAAAGCCGCCATGGTCAGTCGCGAAAAAGGTAGTGTTGACAAGATCGACGGAGCCGGAGACCACGGTCCAGCCGCCCATGGTCTGCCCGGCGCTGAAACCCTGATAGTCGCTGGCGCCGATATTAACCTGGCTAAAGAAGCCGTCGTTGACGATATCCTGTCCGCCCAGCAGCACGTCACTGCCGCTGCCGCCGATCAGCGTGTTGGCGGACATGTTGCCGACGATATTGTTCCAGGCGGCGCTCGAGCTGCCGGTGACGCTCTCGAAGTTGGAGATGACGTCGCCGGTCGCATCACCGCCGCTCACGGTATTGTTGCCGAGATTGGCCGTCAGGCTGGCGGTCGAGGCGGAATAGTTCAGCGTGTCGCTGCCGCTGCCGCCGTTGAGCGTATCGGCGCCGGCGCCGCCCGCGATCGTGTCATTGCCCGCGCCGCCCGAAATGATGTTGGCGCTGGCGGTGCCGGTAAGGCTGTCGTCATAGTTGGACCCGGTCAGGTTCTCCATGCTCGACAGCGTGTCGGTGCCGGCACCAACCGTATTCTGCGCCGTCGCCGTGCTCAGATTGACGGTGACGCCGGCGGTCGCATTCGAGTAGTCCGCAGTATCGCTGCCGCTGCCGCCGGTCAGCGTGTCATTGCCGGCGCCGCCGTCGAGGGTGTCGTTGCCGGCGCCACCGCTGAGCGTATCGTTGCCGGCGCCGCCCGTGATCACGTTGGCATTGCCGTCGCCGGTCAGCGTGTCGTTGTAGTCCGACCCGGTGAGGTTCTCGAACCCGGATAGCGTGTCCGTTCCGGCCCCGATCGTATTCTGCGCCGTTGCGGTGCTGAGGTTGACGGTAACGGCAGAGGTGGCGTCAGCATAGCTTGCGGTATCCGTGCCGGCGCCGCCGGTGACCGTATCGTTGCCGGCACCGCCGTCGATCGTGTCGTTGCCGGTGCCGCCGTCGAGCGTGTCGGTACCGGCCCCGCCAATCAGCACGTTGGCGTTGGCGTCGCCGGTCAGCGTGTCGTTGAAGGCGGACCCGGTGACGTTCTCGATGCCGGACAGGCTGTCGCCGGCCGCATCGCCGCCGGTATTGACGTTGGTCGCGAGATTGACGGTGACCGCACTGGCGCTCGCGGAATAGTCGGCCGTGTCGGTGCCGCTGCCGCCCACCAAAGTATCGTTTCCGTCGGCGCCGACCAGGAAGTCGTTCCCGGCGCCGCCGGACAGATAGTTTCCGGCGTCGCCCGTGTTCTGGACGACGTGAACGTCTGAGATCTGCGCCCCGGCAACGCCGGACGAATCGAGGCTCTTGAAAACAAGATCCGTGCTCGACCCGGTCGCCGTAAACGTGAAGCTCTCGTAGTTCCAGCCGGGTGTGCTCCGGCTCCATCCGCCGGGTTCCGTGACGGTGAAGGTCTGGCTGACGCCGGCAGCCGAAATCTGCATGGTCTTGTCGAAGGTCTGGCCGAAATTCCCCGCCAGATCGAACGTGACGGTATAGCTGTATCCGGCTGTCGTGCTGAGCGTCTGCATGATCGCTCCGGGCGTCGAGCCGTCGAGGTCGACCGAATAGCCGCCGTGGTTGGTCACGTATCCGCTGTTGATGGTGTTGTAGAGGTCGACGTCGCCGGACGTGACCGTCCACCCCCCGAATGTCTGACCGGCGGTATAGGTGGCAAGCGTGGTGCCGTGGTTGCCCTGCGTGAACAGCCCGTCATGGACGATGTCGAGACTGCCGATCAACACATCTTCACCGCTGCCCCCGGTCAGGGTGTTGGCCGCCAGGTTGCCGACGATGTTGTTCGAGCTCGCGCCCGAGCTGCCGATCACGTTCTCGAAGTTGGCGATAATGTCGCCCGTCGCATCGCCACCTGTGGCGGTGCTGGCGGCGAGGTCGACAATCACTCCGGCCGACGACGCCGAATAGTCGAGCGTGTCGCTGCCGGCGCCGCCGTCGAGCGTGTCCGCCCCCGCTGCACCCGCGATGATGTCGTCGCCGGCGCCGCCGGAGATCACGTTGGCGCCGGCATCGCCGGTCAGGACGTCGGCATAGGCCGAGCCAGTGATATTATCGAAGTTGGAGAGAATATCGCCGGCCGCGTCGCCGCCGCTCTGCGCACCAGCGTTGGTCAGGTTGACGGTCACGCCGGCCGACGACGCCGAGTAGTCGACCGTGTCGGTTCCGGTCCCACCGTCGAGGGTGTCGGCGCCCGCGCCGCCCGCGATGGTATCGTTGCCGGCCAGGCCCGAGATCGTGTCGTTTCCGGCGCCACCATAAAGATGGTCGTCGCCGGCGCTGCCCGTGATCGTGTCGTTGCCCGTTCCGCCGGTCACGGAGAGCTCGGTCACGCCGGTATCGGTAAAGATCACGCCGCCATTGGCGAGCTGAACGTTCTCCGCGACGTCGCTGACCGTGACGGCAATGGCCTGGGTATCGGTCAGGGTGCCGTCGGAGACCTGAACGGTGACGTCGTAGACGTTGTTGGCCCCGACGTCGGTCGGGTTCTCGTAGTCCGGCGCCGACGCAAAGGACAGAGCTCCGGTGCTACTGTCGACGGTGAACTTGGCGGCGTCGGCGCCGCCGACGATGGAATAGGTCAGGGTCGATCCGGCATCGAGATCGGTCGCCGTAACCGTGGTGACGGCAGTCGTGTTCTCCGCGACGCTGACCGACGCGGTGGCGCCGGCCCCGTTCGAAGTGAT
>Ga0209839_10000269_pt1 | contig 26951 bp, 24 predicted proteins | sample OrgsoiDNA2013050_FD_185800 | JGI IMG/M metagenome (GOLD analysis project Ga0209839, IMG submission 185800) | Permafrost soil microbial communities from the Arctic, to analyse light accelerated degradation of dissolved organic matter (DOM) -... | ecosystem: Environmental > Terrestrial > Soil >... | reverse complement strand
GATTTTAGTGGATTTGACAATAGTCAAAGATTATGTTATACTGTAAATAAGATGAAGAACACCTACAGCGCTCTTCATCCTCCAGGAACAGCCTCGGCACTCCCTGCTTCTGTCTTATCTTCGTAATGCCACTCGACATCTCCTCGGTCGATTGAACGAGGAGCCAGGGTTATGATCACGGTGCTTCGGCATGCCAGAGATCGCGCAATGCCCTGATTTACCGCAGATAAAGGATCATTCCACTATGACAATGTCAGTAAAAAACATGACAAATTCCACCGTTGATGTACAAGAACAGTACGTCCGCAATACCCAGGCAATGGCAAAACGTCTCGCCGCCGCCCAGGCACGCAATGTAAAGTACACCCAGAGTCTCTTCGAGAGCACGATCGCGTTGCTCAAGAGCAACATGGAAGATACACATTCCTTGATGGAGCAGTGGGGACCGCAAGAGGCTTCCCAGCAGGACTCCGAGTCCTACATGAACCTCTTCAGCGCTCCGTTCGCCGCCTATAAGCAGATGCTCGAGGGAGTAGAAACCTCCTCAAGGCAAATGTTTGAGGGCGTGGAGAACCTCACGAAACAGAGCCTGGAGAGCTTTCAAAAGGCGACCGAGGGTTTTGAGCAGGCAAGCCATAAAATAGGGGTTGCTAAAAAGTAGCACCAACAAAGAGAGGGTGAGCGTATTTGCTCACCCTCTCTCTTTGTTGGACCCTCACACTTCGGGCGGTTGGAAGTTCATCTCGTCCGCCCTGATAGCTGGAGCCCACACTACTTCCTCACCTGCGTCCCCATCTTCTCGATCGGGATGCTCCTCCGCCAACAGCGTGTAAGATGGCGAGGAGAATACAGGCCCCGATAAAGGCAACTATAATAGTTCCGATCAGGCCAAAGGAGCCAAGTCCCAGGAAGCCAGCCAACCATCCTCCGATGAGAGCCCCGATAATGCCCACAACAATGTCACCGATCAGCCCATAGCCTCCTCCGCGCATTACCCGGCTGGCGAGAAAGCCAGCAATCAACCCAACAATCAGCCACCAGATTACATTTGAAAGATTCAGGTTAACGGCAACAAGAATGAATGTTGCAAGTGTCATGATAGAATCCTTTCCTTGATAGTGGTGTATCGCTCTACACACTTTCTACCTCTCCTCCAGGCCTGCGAGGCTTGAGAGGAAAGCTATCTTCTATTCTTCAGTATATCCACGAAACGTTATAAAAAGCGTTATCCCTGCGTTAAATGCATTATCAGTGGCTGACCTTGCGCTTCTGCCAGGCAGGAGATAAGGAACTCGCGCTCCGCATCTACATGGCGGTAGAAAGCCGCATCCATTTGCTTCTTTTAACGCTTTTTGTAACACTACGTGGCTACTATTAAGATGAGATGGTAAAAAATTACCTCACTGATCGCGCAGAAAAACCATCATCAGGAAACAAAAAGCTTCATTACAATCAAATGGGAGGTCAGTAGGAACGAGGCTCCGATGCAATTGTCACACAACATAGAGGGATCTCTCCCATGTGCCACTTCTTCGCCAGGCGGGCTGGACGACGCACAACTCGTGCAAGCCAGCCAACGTGGAGACCAGGATGCCTTTGCCGTCCTTATGCAAAGGCATCAGCGCCGCGTCTTCAATATGATTTTGCGTATGCTGCAAGACTACGAAGAGGCGAACGAAATCACCCAGGAGGCTTTTTTAGCTGCATGGAAGGGGCTGCCAGCATTTCGCGGCGAGGCGCTTTTTTCTACCTGGCTGTATCGCATCGCCTACAATTGTTGTTTGCGGCAACTTGAACAGCGCAAGCAGGAGAGAACCCTGCAAGTGGCCATGCAGGCGGAACAGATCCTACAGAGGATGAACGAAGAGAAACTGGCAGAAGAGATGATAGAGCTACATGACTGGCAGATAGCGGTACGCAAGCAACTGGAGAAACTGCCAACCAGGTATCGCCTTGTGCTGATCCTGCGCCACCTGCAGGAGATGACGTATGAAGAGATGGCCGTGGTTCTCGCCATACCCGTTGGCACGATCAAGACCCATCTCTTTCGGGCCAGGCATCTCCTGAAGGAACGGCTGTTGGCACAGCACATTTACAGCGCGGAGTCGCAGGAGCTGTCGTGATAACCAGTCAAATGTCCGCGATCGCCGACCATAGAATGCCCGGTACGCGCCACGGACCAGGATGGGCCTCCATACGCGCCAACTTTGGAAAGACCTTGCTGCCCTTCTTGCCCTGCAGCGCGAACCACGGCGGCGTCAGCACGCTGCGGAAGGGTGCGCGCAGCACGGATTTCTGCGGTTGCGAGAACATAAGTGTATTGTGCACCACGCCGTTGCCAGATTGAATATCGTTGATCGGATGGCCGGGAAACGCTCCCCAGGTGGTGGTGCCCAGGATGAAGCTGATGCCGCCCCAGTAGTTGACGCCGATCGAGCCGTAGCGCAGCTGCGCTACGGCCCGCTCGATCGCCTCCGCAATTCGTGGGTCCTTGAGCGACTCTGGATGCACGAGAAGCGTAACGTTCAGCGAACCCCAGACATGTTCGTTGGCGAAGTCTACGGCCTTGTCTATGTACTCTACGACGCTCTCCGCCTCCAATGTTGTCTCCGCGAACAATCCGCAGAAGGCTTCGGTGGTAAAGCAGACATCGTTGACCTGCGCGGGATCGACGTCCGCGATCAGCGTCCAGGGCAGCTTCTTCCCTTCATCAGGACCGAACTGCTCAGCCTCGGGATGGGTCGTGACGAACATGCGCTGCCGATCCTGCGCGCCTGGATAATAGGCATCGCGTGTTGGAAGCTCTTCCAGTATCCTGCGTATCTCTCCCAGCAACGTTCTTCTGCGCTCCCAGGTTGCGTATTGAATAACGGCCCGCGTGGCGTTGCAGTTGAAGCCAGCATTGTTGGTGAGCGATGTGACGATATGTTCGGCCTGGTACGCCAGGTCGCTCCGGCTCCACGGACCCGGCACGACGATGACCGGACTGACGTTGCCCAGTTCACCCGTGATGCGCTTGTTCAGTAGTGGCCTGTTCTCCGCCTTGCGCTGCGCCCCCTCTGCTCCTGTGCCGAAGACGATGGCGTCGAACGTCTTGTCCGAGCCGGTGATATGAATCTCTTCCACGCCTTCAGCATTGCAGAGGTATGCTCCCTCGGTAGCTCCGCCGTACAGCACGCGCAGGAAGCCCGGCTCGATCAGCGCCCGAAAGCTCTCCTGAATCAATGGCCCCAGGTACGCATTGACCGGATTCATTTTGAGCACGACGACCTGATCCTCGACGAAGAGTTTGTAGAGGATATCCAGCGGCGCGATGCTCGATACGTTCCCGGCCCCCAGCACCAGCGCGACCTTGCCCGCGTGCTGCTTATCCTGGTAGATCGTTGCCTGCGTCTGCGCCAACCCGTCGGCGGTGACACCCGGCTCCATCCAGACCTCAGCCGTCAGCCCGGTGAAAAAGATACGATCATAGGGCGTCTGTGGAAAGACCTGCGCGACGACCTGCCCGTCTGCCTGCGTAGTGACAGGTCCAGGGATACGGGGCGCTCCCAGCGTCTCGATATCCAGTAACGACTGCCGCAACTGGTGGAGCTGTTTCAACAGTGTAAATGATCCGGTGCCCCATTCTTCGCCCATAAATGGCGTATTTGAGATTCCCTTGGCCTCGCAACACGCCGCCACCCAGCGGTCAGCCAGCGCCGCGAAATCCTGTATGAGGGTATCTACAAGCGCAACTCGCGCGCGAAGCGAGAGCGCTACCCACGCATTTTTGTGCTCCTGTAACACCTGTAGCGCTGCGTCCATCTCTTCCCGCGTCGATGGTTGTATGCTGCCAGCAATAGTTGGAAACTGAGGCGAACCCTGATGGGTAGCTGTGGCCATAGTACCTCCCTGGTATCGCTAAGCGTAGTTAATTATCGTTAATTGAGCAGGACATTTTTCTTTGGCACTCTCTTTGCTCACATCTACACTATTATACCTCCTATTACCCCTCCGGTGCAGGTGGAAGCGCTCTGCGCTGACGGGCCTGGAACCAGTTGCAGAGAAAGGCCAGCGTCATCAGCACGAAGAGCGCGTTGCGTATGCCCACCGTTTCCATAAAGCCTGGCAGCAGTGGCACGTCTCGTATGTCGGTAACGGGCCGTGTGTACAGGTACGTATAGACATAGGTGGTCAGCACCGAGGCCGCGCCCCAGCAGAAGATCCAGAACGCGTCAAAGACACCCGCGTAGGCAAGCAAGGGCATCAACCAGATAAGATACTGCGGACTGAAGACCTTACCGGTCGTGATAAAGACAAGCAAGAGTCCAATCGCCGCCTGCGTGAAATCGAGCCGCTCGCGCCACTGCATCCACAGCACCGCGAGGCAGCCCACAGCCAGGCACAGTGTTCCCAACAGCGAAACAACGCCATTTAGCCCACTGACCACATTGAGCGACCCGAAGTTATTGTCAATCGACAATGGAAAGCCCAGTCCCTGCATCAGCCAGAGCAATGTACTCCCCGTGGATTCGACCTGCACTGGCCTCTGCAAGAAGTAGGCAAGCTGGTTGACGACCGCTCCCTGGAAGTTCAGCAGCGCGAAGAGGCCCGTGACGCCTGACAGTATTCCCAGGCAGATAAGTGCGTTCTTCCAGCGCCAGCGCCGGGCCTCGCGTACTGTATACCAGAGCTGTTGGGGGAGCGATCTCAACAAGAGCTTCTGGGCAGGAGTAGAGAAGCGTCCATACGCGCGCTGCTCCGCTATAAAGAGCGCGGGCAGCAGCAAGAGCGGATAGAGTTTGAAGAGCACACCGAAGGCCAGCGCAATGTACGCCCACCTCCACTGCTTGCGCTCAGCGGCGATAACGCAGAGCAACGTCAACGCTGCGGGGATCAGGTCGAAGCGCCCCTGCGCTGTTCCCAGCGCGCCGACGAAGAGGCTGAGCGCGAAGGCGAGCGCCGCGCCACGCGGGCCATATCTCAGCAGGAGCCAGTAGATCAAGACGGCCACCAGCGCCATCATCAAGGCGATGACGACCTGGTAGTAGTGCAGCGGTGCCAGCAGTGCCAGCGAGAACGGCAGCAGCGTCAACGGCGGATATTCGATCGGTAGTATGTGAAATGGAGGCTGTGGTTGAGTAATTATCGCCTGGAGAAAGCTGCACTGCCCCGCCGATAGCAACGCTGTCGCGCCGCTACCAAACCAGAAGGTCAGCGCATAACACTGGTAGCGTGCTGGATCGGTCGTCGGTAAAAAAACCTGCCAGGAAGAACCAATGAAAATGCCGATCGTGATAAGGGTGATAGGAACGTAGGCGGCGACACCATCAGGGGCCAGCAATGCGTCCAGCAGAGAGGCCAGCATCCTTCTGAGTCTGCCTGCATGTTTTGTCTGTATTGTTTTTGCCACAGGAGCGATGTCATCCCTTCTCCATACTGTTTGACAGCATTCATAAGGTGGTGCTACAATCCCGCATAGCACATCCTCTTTACACGTGCATGTATTTTTTCGCACTATGCTAGACGAGTGATAGGTGAAACCAGTCACCATCGTCTATCCGTGTCCTCTGCAATGGACACGAATTTTATGCAGAAAAGGTTGTAAAAAATGGCTACGCTAAACCGCACACAGACAAAGACATTGAAGGTTGGAGACACCGCTCCAGATTTTACCCTGAAGACGGCGAACAAGCAGGATTGGCGTCTGAGCGATTTTAGAGGCAAGAAGAATGTTGTGCTCGCCTTTGTCCCATTCGCGTTCAGCAGCGTCTGCTCGGCGCAGCTCCCCGCCTACGAGGCCGAACTGGAGCGCTTCCGCGATTTCGACGCCGAGGTGGTCAGCATCAGTCAGGATAGCACCTACGCGCTGGACGCCTGGTCTAAGTCGATTCATACGTCGTTTCCCTTGCTCGCGGACTACTATCCGCAGGGCCACGTCGTCGATCTCTATGGCGTGCGCCATCCTGCTGGTATGTCCGAGCGAGCGTTGTTCGTGGTCGACAAAGAGGGGATTATTCGGTATATCGAGATCACCAACTCGCCTGGCGATATGCCGGATAACGAGACGCTCTTCGAGGCTCTACGCAAACTTTCATAAAAGAACGGTTTATGACAAAAAGAACTAAGCTGCTCGTCATTATCGCGCTCACCCTGGGGATGACGTTGGCGACGCTGGATACGACGATTATCTCGACCGCTATGCCAAAGATTGTCGGGCAGCTGGGAGGCATCGCCCTCTATTCGTGGGTGTTCTCGATCTACCTGCTGACCTCGACGATGACGGTGCCGCTTTATGGTAAGCTGGCGGACCTCTATGGGCGCAAGCCGATCTTTCTGGTCGGCATGGCGCTCTTTCTCGTCGGTTCAGTGGCCTGCGCCCTGGCGCAAAGCATGGAGCAACTGATTCTCTTTCGCGCGCTCCAGGGACTGGGCGCGGGCGCTATTGCTCCGCTCGTGCTCACGATGATTAACGATATCTCTACTTCAAGGGAGGAGCGCAACCGCCTGCAGGGGCTTGTCGGCGCGATCTGGGGCGTCTCCAGCGTCATCGGACCCGCGCTCGGCGGATTGATCGTTGACTATCTCTCGTGGCCGTGGGTGTTTTACATAAACATTCCCTTTGGCATCCTTTCGATGATCTTTCTCGCCCTCTTCTTCAAAGAGACCTTCACGCGCCAGAAGAGCCGCCTGGACTATCTCGGCACCCTTCTGCTGACAAGCGCGGTGGTTGCCTTGCTGCTCGCCCTGCTGCAAGGCGGAGTGGCCTGGGAGTGGAATTCGTTGCCGAGCCTCGCCCTGTTCTTTGCTGCCGCGCTGCTGACAGTGCTGTTCGTGCTGGTTGAGCGCCGGGTGGCTGAGCCGCTCATCTCGCTCTCGCTCTTCGAGAACCGGACGATCGTGGTTGCCAGCATCGGCGGCTTCATTCTGGGCTGTCTCATGTTCGGCATCTCGACGTACATTCCGCTTTTCGTGCAGGGCGTCAGGGGCAATAGCGCCACCGAAGCGGGCTTTGTCCTGATCCCTGAGTCGTTGAGCTGGTCGCTGATCTCGATTTTCATTGCCGTGCTACTCAGGCATATGAGTTTCCAGCGTATTGTGAGTCTTGGTACGTTTATCGCTTTGCCCGGCATCGCCCTGCTGCTGCTCTTCACGCCACAGACCGGGCTGCCTTTTATGCTCTTTACGATGATGGTGATCGGTTGCGGCCTGGGCCTTTCCGCCAATGTATATACCCTTTCGGTACAGAGCGCAGCCCCTAAAAATCTGATCGGCGTGGCCAGCGCCTTTACCCAGTTTGTGAGGACGATCGGTGGCACGGTGGGCGTCGCGATAATGGGAGCTATTCTCAACGCGCAGATGGCGCAACGCTTTGCTCCTATCCTGGCCTACTTCGCCAGCAGTACGGCGCATTTGCCGAAAAACGTCGCGCCCGCAAATATTCTGCTGACACCTGGCCTGCGCGCCTCCTTGCCGACAGATTTTCTGGACCAGTTGACGAATGCTCTCTCACAAAGCCTGTTCTGGGTCTACGCGTTGATGGCGGCTCTGGCACTATGCGCGTTGATAACCATGTTCTGGTTTCCACGCGAGCAGGCCAATGCCCACCGTACAGATACGCCAGCCACGCAGACTTCCTTCCCAACAGAACAACCAGCAGCGCAACAAATCACGGATGAGGTGCGTTAAGAAGACTATAGGCCCAGTGCTATTGGGTCTGGAGTGTTTAAATAAGGATATTCACAGAGCATCCTAAAAAGTAGAGTAAGCGAGATAGAACGTAAGATGTCTGAAGAAGCAGTAGAAAAACCCTCGCTCTGGAAAGAGCTGAAGCGCCGCGAGTTCCTTGCCCTCTGTGCAGTGGGAACTCTGCCGGGCGTGCTGGCCGCCTGCCAGGACACAACGACGCCAGCGAGCGCGAGCAAACCAACAGCGATCCCTACCAGACAACCATCGCCCACGCCCCGTCCCACGCCCGGCGCGGCGGACTGGACAGCGCTTGGGAAGAGTCTGCAGGGGACGCTGGTTCGACCCGGTAACGCGCAGTACCCAACCGCGCTCCAGCTCTTCAGCGAACGCTTCGATAACGTACATCCAGCGGGCATCGCTTACTGTGCCGTGCCCTCCGATGTGCAGAGCTGCCTCGCCTTTGTGCGCAAGTTTAGCCTCCCGTTCGCAGCCCGTTCCGGCGGCCACTCATACGCGGGCTATTCAACCACGACCGGCCTGATTATCGACGTGACGCGCATGAACACGGTGAACGTGAACGCGGGTGCCGGGACCGCCACTATCGGTGCCGGAACGCGCCTGATCGATGTCTACGGAACGCTTGCTGGACAGGGCTTCGTGCTGCCAGCAGGCTCCTGCGCCACGGTCGGCATCGCCGGATTGACGCTGGGTGGCGGCGATGGTGTGCTCAGCCGCAAGTTTGGTCTGACCTGCGACAATCTGCTCTCGGCCCAGGTGGTGGTGGCGGATGGGCGCGTGCTGACCTGCGATAGCAGCCACAATGCCGATCTATTCTGGGCTATGCACGGCGGCGGCGGTGGCAACTTCGGTATTGTCACCTCGTTCACCTTCCGGGTACATCAAGTCCCCTCACTTACCCTGTTCACCCTGACATGGCCCTGGGCCAGCGCCGTGAACGTCGTCAACACCTGGCAGAACTGGGCACCGCAAGGACCAGACGAATTGTGGTCCAATTGCGTACTCCTGACCAATAGCAACAAGGCGGGCAATCCTATCGTTGAGGTGAACGGCGTCTACGTAGGCGGCGTTGGCCCCCTGAGTTCCTTGTTGAACCAGCTCACAGGCGCGATTGGCATTGCACCAGCAACCCGCTACGTGTCGGGCGCGAGCATACTCGATACGATGCTCTACGAAGCGGGCTGCTACAACAAGACGGTCAGCGAGTGTCACCTGCCGAGCCAGAATGCGAGCGGGCAGCTGCAGCGCGACACCTCCGCTGTTAAGTCCGACTATTTCACGAGCACTCTGCCGAGCCAGGGCATTCAGAACCTGGTGAACGCGATCACGACCCGCCAGTCCTCCGCCTCGCTTGGCAACGGTGGCATCGGCATGGACGCGTACGGTGGTGCCATCAACCGCATAGCCGCCAATGCAACGGCCTTTGCGCATCGCAACGCGTTGTTCTCCGCGCAGTATTCGGCGAGCTGGAATGTGACAGACTCGGCGTCGGTCGTTGCCGCGAACCACACCTGGCAGCACAATGCGTGGCAGTCGATGCGCCCGTACGCCAGCGGAGGAGCCTACCAGAACTACGTCGATCCCGACCTGCCCAACTGGCAGCAAGCGTACTACGGTGCCAACCTGGCTCGCTTGCAACGCGTCAAATCAACTTATGATGCAGGCAACCTGTTCCACTTCGCCCAGAGCATTTCGCCCGCCTGATCGTGAGCAAGAAGCGGAGTCGGGGAGAATGCACGATTTTGCCCATACATGACAGATCTTCGTGCTTCATTGGTAAATAGGCTACTCCCTCAGACGTGGTAAAGAGCAACGTAGTCGCGCCACCTATCAAGCGCCTGCCACTCGTCTTCCACAAGACATGAAAACACCATACTCATTTTCTGGTGGAAACGAGCGCTTCTCCCACACAGCTCTCTTGCTGAGGCGTGCCAGTGAAGAGCTGGTGGGAGAACCATACTTAGAGGAGGATCTCGTTGACGCAATCTGTCATACCCGCGACCTGGCTACCGCGTAGAGTAAAGGGTGAGGATACCGAAACCGCGTGGCCTGATGCGCCCCTGAAGCGCTGTTATTTCGAGAGGTACGTGTTGGATGTCTGTATTGCCACGATGGAGCGTGGCGGAGTAACCTCTAAAATCAATACCTACCAGTTTTTTCCCTCCACTGAAGCGTGGGGTGTGCCAAAGTATCCCGACCGGACAGTGATCCTGTCCCCTGGAACCGATCTCCCGCGCACGCTTGCCGCTTTCATTGATGCAAATGCAACCTCATTAAGAGAACCCGATTGCTGGTTGGGTACGTGGATTGATCCCGACACGGGGAACTGCTATCTCGACATTACCGCTATCCATCTGTGCCTGGAGGAGGCGCTGCGCGAGGCGCTCTTATTGAGCCAGAGCGCGCAACGCAAGATCGTCGCGCTCTACGACTTCAAGCGCGAGCAGCCGATCTATCTGGCGAGTTATTATTGAAACAAAAAAAGAAGGAGCATCAATCGTAGATGCTCCCTCTCGACTACCCGGCTCAGGCGCTGCGTAGCATATCCCCTTCGTAGAGCGATACCGACTCAACCTCTTCATTCTCGAACCATACCGGTTCTTTGATGAATGCCCCTTCCAGGTCAATTAAATAAAAACAATGAGGTCCTATCCCATAGGGCTGACTTCCATGAGGAATTACGTCAACCGTTCGCACTGTCCCCGTGAGACCTCTAAAGGGACAATAGCTCGTCACGCGCACACGACTTCCTGCTTCAAATACTGCGGACTTCACTGTTCGCTGAACTCCCTTCTCGCTTTCACTCACAATTCCGGCTTGTGGTTGCTTCATGCATAACCTTCTACAGACATTCAGGGTACACTCGAAACACAAGAAATACAATAAGCGAGCAGTGAAAAACACGAAAATTCGCAGCCCCCTAACAGGGCTGCGAAGGCGTGGCAAGGCGTTCGCGACCAGTATAAAAAACTCTAGAAATCCATTTTTTTCTTGAAGAAATGTTTTTAGACGATATTTGATTTCTCGTTGAGGAGTGGCAGCGTGAACCAGAAGGTCGTGCCTTTGCCGGGGATGCTCTGTACGCCCACCTGTCCACGGTGTTGTTCGACGATCGTGCGGCTGATATGTAAACCGAGCCCCAGGCCAACTTCGCTGCCGTTGAGCACTTCGATGCCCGCTACGCGGTAGAAGCGCTCCCAGATGCGTTTATGCTCGCAGGCTGGGATGCCCGGCCCCTCGTCGCTCACCGAGATATGCGCTACCTGCCCCTCTTCGCGCAAGTGGACCTTAATAGGATGCTCGATGGCCGAGTATTTATGCGCATTAGAAAGGTAATGAATAATGACCTGCTTGATGCGGCTGGGGTCGGCCATGACGACGACATTTTTATTTTCAGGGACGTGTATATACACCTGGCGCGCCTCTGGTACGTAGCGGGTGTCCCCAACGACTTCGTGTAGCAGCCTGTCCAGTTCGCAGATCTCAAAGAGCAGCTCCATCGTATTGGCGCTGATGCGCGATGTCTCCAACAACGTATTGACCAGATGAGTGAGGCGCGAGATCTGAAGATCGGTTCGCTCCAACAGAGTACGCGCCTCGTTGATGAGTTCGCGTGTTTCCGCTGAATGAGTATTCAGATCAATGTTATTTTTGAGCCTGCGCCCCATCAACTGAACGTTACCCTTGATGCTGGTCAGCGGCGTCTTCAATTCATGGCTCGCTATACTCACAAATTCGTTCATGCGGCGCTGAGCCTCGCGACGGGCAAGATTTTGCGTCTGTGCCTGCGCCTGTTTATACTGCACGATCTCACGTCCAACAAGCAGCGCGATCACTTTTATGACGAATGAACATATCTTCAAGAGGAGCTGTAATAGCCCTGATGTTTTCTTGTTTGTTTTCATAAATAGCTATCCATCCACCATAGTTTTCTCGGTCAACAGATAAGTGAAAAGCCAGCAGGATCTTTCTTACTCAAAATGCAGTGGGTCTTTTTTATGGTACGTATGACTGGCCTATAAAGAAGACAAGCGGCAAGCATCCGATGGCCTGCGCCCAGACGAAATCTCGGTGCTGGCATTGCTGGAGATGTCGGACACACCTGATTGAATGCTCTGGCAGAAAACGGACCAAATTCCTGTAATCTTATTACCTTTGTAAACGTCTCTAACTAGAGAGGGGATACGCATTGTCGAGGCGTTGCATAAGTACGTAGCAATTTTAGCGTGCTACATAACAGCGACGGGAAAATCGCTACGTATTTTTTAGAAGCCTTGACAAGGAGAGTCTATGGTGCGCTAAATCGAGTAGGGGAAAATGAACGCTCGTGTAAAGCATTGCGTGCTAAGCAATGGCATCTCTCTTCACGAGCCTGCATTCCATTTCTACAGGTTATTCTCAATTGTATGTACTTATGTTCTTTTTTAGGGTAAGCGGAGGTGATGGATGCGCGAAGTGCAAGTGAGCTTCCCGCGTGGGAAAGTTGTGCGCGAACGCTACATCGTCGAGGAACTTCTCGGCAAGGGTGGGTTTGGTGCTGTTTATAAAGTTCGGGATCGCCGCGTCAGGAGCAATGTCTTTGCTCTAAAAGAAGTGATCGACCCGAATGGATACGAACGGGACCGCCTCGCATTCGAATGCGAAATACTGAAACGGCTCGATCATGCCAGTCTACCGCGCGTCTACCGCGTGTTTGAGGACGAGCGCAACAACCGTTTCTATATGCTAATGGATTATATCGAAGGCTCAAATCTGGACAAAATGCGCCAACGGCAGCCGGAGAAACGCTTCTCTGTTTCTCAAGTGTTGAAGATCATGGCTCCTATTGCAGAGGCTATTACCTATTTACATGCACAGCAACCGCCTATTATTCATAGAGATATCAAACCATCGAATATTATTGTCTCGCCAGCCTGTGATGGCGCAGTGCTGGTCGATTTTGGCATTGCCAAGGAGTACGACCAGGACTCGACGACGACCGCCGTGCGCCATTGTTCACCGGGGTATGGAGCGCCTGAACACTATGCGCGTGGCACCAATACGCGCACCGACATCTACGGCCTGGCCGCTACTCTCTATACGCTGATGACGGGCAAAGTGCCGACCGATGCCCTCTACCGTATGACGCAGTTGGGCAGCAAGCACAATGATCCGCTGGTAGCAGCCAATGTGGTCTTACCGACGATTCCCCAGCATATCGCGGAGGTGCTGGAGCAGGCGATGGCGATCAATAGCAACGATCGCTACGCAACGATCGAGGAGTTCTGGCAGGCGTTGACGCTGTATCCCGTCGCAGAGGATGAGCCTGAGCCGCTTCTTGTCCCTGTGGAAGATATGCATGAACTGGCGGAGGCTCTGACGCCTGTGGTGAGAACAACTTCGTTGGGGCGCGAGACGCCGCGCGCGCCTGCCGAACACGTGAGGAGCCGGGTTCCGAGCGCATTTGCGGCCCTTATCCTGATCGCGCTTGTCGCGGGGGGACTCTTTAGCTTGATCGCCTGGCCGCGCAGCGGTCTTTCTAGTGGTTCGACCTCTGTCGACTCTGCTTCCTTGAGGAATGCGCGCAGTACTGCGGTGGCACGCGCTGCCGCGCCAGCGAAGCACGCAGCGGCGAGCAGCAAGACCGAAACGCCGACCGCGCAACATCCTACCGCGACGCCCACGAAGAGCTATCCGGTGCTCTCTGCAAGCTATGGCGGCAACATCAGTGATAGGTACACGAATCCGCCAACCAATAGTAGTATGTCACTCAGCCAGATTCAGCAAAATGGCTCTTCCATCAGCGGCTATTTTGCCGTCGGTCAGGGCCTGATAGGGAGCGGCGGCTTCAGTGGCACCGTGAACGCCGATAACAAAATCCAGTTTCTGATTCCTGGCAACTACTCAATTGCCCCCCTCTTCTTCGAGGGACAGGTGAAGTCTGATGGAAGCATGAGTGGTACATATTGCAGCCAGCTCAATGGCGTATGTAACAAGAATGCTGGCGGTTTTGGCACCTGGTACGTTGCTGCATCTGCGACAGGCACGCGCTGGAACAATTCGACACGCTTTTATGCCGCTTCTTTCGCTGGTGCTGAAGTGAAGCGCGGGTACAGGAGTAACATAGCATAGCTTGCTTCTTGTCACTCCTTACTATATTGTGTAACCTGGCTGTTGCGTCGATCGTCTTAATTTCTGTCTACAAGCAAGACAGATGAATCGTATTCTTCATTAGCAGGGAAAAGAATAGCGCTGCCGGACTCGTTCTGGTGAGCGACTGTAAAACTATGTAAAGATTGTTGTATGCAAACTGTTTATAAAGCATTTTAAGAGGTAAGTTCGTGCAAGATGTACAGGCAATACTCCCCAATGGAACTATTGTACAGGAGCGTTATGTTATAGAGGACCTGCTGGGCCGTGGTGGCTTTGGGGCTGTCTATCTGGTGCGTGACCTGCGTGTCAGGGGTAATTTATTTGCGCTCAAAGAGATAATTGATACCAATAAACAGGAGCGCGAGCGTTTCACGTTCGAGGGCGAGGTACTCAAGCGGCTCGATAATCGTTCCTTGCCGCGTGTCTATCGCGTGTTCGAGGATGAGAACACCGCGCGCGCATATATACTGATGGACTATATCGAAGGTCCAAATCTGGAGGTATCGCGCACGCAGCAGCCCGACAAGCGCTTCTCTGTCGAACAGGCGCTGGATATTATGCTGCCTATTTTCAAAGCAGTCAGTTATCTCCATAGACAAAATCCACCCATCATCCATCGCGATATCAAGCCCTCGAACATTATTGTGCCAGCCGCCGGTGATGAGGCGGTGCTGGTCGATTTCGGCATCGCGAAAGAGTACAGCGTCGATGCGACGACGACCGCCGTGCGCCGTTGCTCGCCGGGCTACGGTGCCCCGGAGCAGTATGCCAGGGGAACGAATCCGCGCACCGATATTTATGGGTTAGCGGCTACCTTGTATGCACTGCTGACGGGCACGGTGCCAATTGATGCCTTCTACCGCATGACGCAGATCGGCGGCAAAAAGCACGATCCACTCGAACCCGTCGTGCAACAGGTTCCGTCAGTCCCACAAGCGGTGTCGGACGCGATCCAGAGGTCCATGGCAATCAATAGCGGCGACCGCTTTGCCAACGTCGAGGAGTTCTGGCAGGCGCTGAACGAGTACCGTGGCGGAAGTCCTCTGCTTACTCCGGTCGTCGCACCCGTAGCTGCTCCTCATACAGAGCCGCCGCAGGAGGTCGCGCTCGCCGCAGTCGGGCAGGGACCCGTCACAGTCGTCACCAGACCAGTGAAAAACAATAAGAGGCGCGGGGCATTTCTTCTGCTGTTTACGGCTCTGGTCCTGCTCGCGCTCGTCGGTGGCCTGGTGCTTGGCAGCACACACCTGTTTTCGCCTGCTCCATCCAACCATCCTTCCAGTACCGTTACTTCAGCGACAGGCAAGAAAGCGACCGCAACGTCAGCTCCCAGGCCAGCTGCAACAGTGAAGCCAGCTGCAACATCGGCACCTGCTACACAGCCCACGACTCCTCCAGCAACAGCGGGACCGGCTTCTACACCGCCTGCAACTACCGCGCCTGCACCCACGGGGTATCCCACGTTAGCCAAAAGCTATAGTGGCACGGTGAGTGATCAGATTACCAATCCAGCGACCCAGGGAAATCTTACCCTCTCACGGATCAGCCAGAACAACCCGAATATCAGCGGGCACGCCGACATCACAGGAAACCTGCAAGGGAGCGGAAACTTTACTGGACAGATAACCACTGGTGGAGCTATCTCATTTCTGCTGCAAAGCAACCAGGTAAGTGCTCCATTGTTCTTCCAGGGACAGATCAGTTCATCTGGCAGCATGTCCGGTACTTATTGCAGCTATGTAAACAATGTATGCGATTCAAATGCTGGTGGATATGGCACCTGGCAGGTCTCGTCGGCTCAGGTTTCTAGTTCCAGCTAGTCTCGCCCGAACCCGCTCCCAGGTTCCTAACGGGACAGGATGGACGCCCCTTCTCTCCCTGACACTTTTTGGAGGAGAGAATGTCGATGAGAGAAATGGACGCCCTCCTGAAGAGTTGATCTATACCGATAGCGCTGATACACCTTATGCTCGGTGTGTCAGCGCTATCGGTGAGACAAGAGGTGCAGGGCTTATGCCTGTCCCAAGAAAATCGAGCCAATATGCGTCGTCAGGATAACATGCGCGTAAGGTGCTCTGCCAACCGTGCCCTGTGCAGTGACACCGAATGCCTGTACAGAGGAGAAGTCGCTATCAACAGAGCCTATAGAGGTCTGAGCGGCAACCTGGAATGACGAGCCTGCGAGAAAAGCTGCATTGATGGTGCCAACACGAGTATCCATTCTATACGTTCCGTTACGAGCTACAGCGCCGGAAAAGGTGATGCTTCCAACGTTGGTGCTAAGCAAGGATTGCCCTCTAAGCTGTACGTGGCTTGTCGTGATGCTGCCAGTGTTTGTCGCCAGAGACATCTGCCCGACGACATCATTGACAGCGAAACTCCCAACTTTTGTGCTCAGCGACATATTGGTATGCAGAGGAACAGTGATGTCGAAATCGACGCTATCGTTCGAAACAATTGTGTTCACACGCGGCGGGAGCTTCTCTTCGATAGTAAGCATGGCCTTACGTGCATTCGGTGTATAGGTAATGGTGGGCATACGGTTTGCGCGATAGTGATGGACGGTGACATGAACGGCCACCCTGGCAACATTCCCAACGCCAATATGGACCTGGCAAACGTCACCACGCAGTATGAGCATAGGCTGTACTCTGCTATTGAGTGTAAAGACATGGGGCGCGAGCACCAGCGCGACTGGATCATCGGTGGACACAGCCAGCGCGGCAGTATTTGTGGTTCCACATGCCATCAATAGCAGGGACAGGAACAAACCTAGAGTGGCAATAAGCGAAACGTTCAGCTGGTGAACAAGGTATTTTCTTTGCATAATATTATCTTTCTACCTTTAGCATTTCTATTTTTTCGTTGAGATGAGTGCATACATCACCGCTCCGTCTGGAAAAGCGGCAATGAGTGCAAAACATCCCGGCGGCTATCAGTCACCCAATGCTTGAAAACAAGATTTTTCCAGAAAGGCTTCTGATAAACGCCTCTACTTATATTATACAGAGAAGTACTATTGATATATTTTTAAATGTTGATGGATGATTTATTATAGTGTAAAACTGTGGAAAGGAGGATAACTGTTCAGAACCCCTCTGAATAGCAGCTTGATTTAGTCTGACGCGTATGATACGTGCCTGGCTATTTCCTATGACTATAAGAAATAGCCATTACCGGGAAATGGATATTGCGGTGGCCCTGGTCTATTGGATGTAGAGCGAGCACTCGTATCAGGCTGGGCACTCCTCGAAGCTCGCGGGCAACGGCTGGATGGTCTCATCGGGCGCGGGAAACGGCTTTTTGAAGGTGAAGACGTGCGAGGTCTCCCCATGCGTACGCAGATGTTCCAGGCGCTCCCTGGCCTCCTCGATGGTAGGAATGTGGCCCTGTGGAACCCACCAGAGCGCCATATAGGAACCGTCGAAGCGGCTAAACCACTGGCGGCGTTGCTTCATAACTTGCCGATGGTCGCTGGCATAGACAAAGCTAGAAAGGTCCTGCAGGGACGCCCACAGCGAAAGATTTACCAGGATGAGGTCATCCTCAAACGGGCGAATCGAGGTGGCATCCCCATCCTCCGTTTGCAGCCGCCAGACGAAGCCAGGCCGACCATCAGCGAGGACATTGATCTCATCGAGCCGAGCGACAAACCCGGCCATCAGGGGGTCAGTAAGCGGTGCCAGCATACGGGCGACGTTGAGCTGCGCGAGATGATACATTGGCTATTTTTCTCCCTGTACACGTTTGAAACCCCTAGAGTAGGAGCATGCCTTTCTGGTACATGGTACCACATCTCTCTCCTGGGATTTACCTGCAAGGGTATGGTTGGTCGGGCATGCAATAAAAAGCAATCTGCGCATGTTATAGTAATAAATACAACGCTCTATTTGATGAGGCAAACGCGTACGTATAAACGTACTGACGCCGCCAACATATTTACCACCGGAGGAACTTAGCATGGCCGCACCAGATATGCCCAACATGGATGAGGGTTTACAATTTCTACAGCAGTATCATCACATCGCCGTCGTTGGCATCTCAGCCAATCCGTACAGGCCCAGTCACGGCGTCTCGCTCTATATGCAGTCCGTGGGGTACGACATTATCCCGATCAATCCGCGCTACGCCGGGCAGATGCTGCTGGGCAAGCGCGTCTACGCGTCGCTCAGCGAGGCAAAAGAGGCAGGCGAGCCGATAGAGATCGTCGACGTGTTCCGCCGCGCACCCGATGTTCCGCCGGTGGCAGACGAGGCGATCAAGGTCGGCGCGAAGGTGCTGTGGGTGCAACTGGGTATCCGCAACGACGAGGCGGGCCAGAAGGCGCGGGAGGCTGGCCTGATCTATGTGCAGGACAAATGCATCAAGGTCGAGCACGCGCGCCTCTTCGGTGCTTGAATACGAATTGACTGAATACAGGCAGAGTGTGCTATCCAGGAAGCTGGAGAAACTAGAGAACAGTGCCTCCGAGGAATAGCTCTTCTCAGCAGGCAAGTACTTCTATTATGCGAAGTGTGGCGCGACGTTATTCACGAAATTGTGCAGCGTATCCAGGTTGGGGATGCGGAACATGCAGTGGGTGACACCGACCTCGGAGAAGCGTTCAAGTTCGCGAATGACCTCGGCAGCGTTGCCCGCGATAAAGTGTTTGGCGGGATCGCGTTTGACCTGCGAGGGATCTTCGGAGACGCTCAGGGTGCAGAGATAGGTCAGCCTGATCTCGGAGGGGTCGCGACCGACGCGCTCGCAGTGCTGTTTGAGAATGGCGAGCTTGCGGGCGTACTCCTCTACGGGGACCGAGTTGAAGTTCCACCAATCGGCGTAGCGGGCCACGATGGTGAGCGTGCGCTGTTCGCCACCGCCGCCGATGAGAATAGGGATGGTGGGCGATGGCTGCGGCGCGCAATAAGCATCGTGGATGGAGTAGTGTCGCCCCTCGAAGCTCGCGGGCTGCGTGCTCCACATAGCGCGAATGACCTGGACGGCCTCCTCTAACTGCTCCATGCGCGTCTTAACGGGCGGGAAGGGATAGCCATAGGCGCGATACTCTTCCTCCTTCCAGCCCGCGCCAATGCCCAGAATGGCGCGTCCTCCGTTGAGCGCGTGCAGATTGGCCAGCATTTTCGCCAGGAGCGCCGGGTTGCGGTAAGACTGTGAGAGGACAAGGTTGCCGATGTTGAAGCGGGGATAGGCGGCAGAGAGATAGCTGAGCGTCGTCAGGGACTCCAGGGCGTCGGTTGCGCCCACCTGCATATGATCTTCCAGCCAGAGCGTCGTAAAGCCGCTAGAGAGCACCTCAATGCAGCTCCGGTTGTACGCGATCAGCTCAGTTATGGAATGGCCGGGATCATTGTGACGGAGCATCAGTCCGAAATCAAGGGTAGCCATGTATATTATCCTTAGCTGCTACTAGCAAACAAAATAAGAGCAGGCACGCAAATTGACCTCGTCTTCTAATAGACAAGGTAACATAAACCCTCTTCTCATCCTGATTTAAGGAAGCAAATACCATCCCTCATCTGCCATACGAGCATTTAAGGTAAAAAAGAAACTATGAAAGGATCAAGACTACCAATTGGCGAACCAGCCAGGCACCGTGTGCTAGTCGCGTTTAAGCGAGTCAGTTTGAACCTGCTCTTCTTTCTTTTCCAGAATGATGCGTTCCAGGTAGGGATCAGTATCGCGCTCGTTATCGATCTGCAGCGCCGTCAGGGTCTGGCGATACGCGTTAAGGAAGTCCAGGAGTCCAACCGTCTCGTCCACCGTCAGGTCAAAATTAATGCCTGAAGCGTGCCTCAACACCAGTCCGTTCTCCTCCATACGCGCCCGATACCTGCCAATAATTGCATCCATGTTCTGGTCCTCCTTCGATGCTAACCTACACTACTGTCGTTGAATATAAAATGGTCCCCCACATTTTCAACTGTATACTACTATTGTAGGGGTACGTGATTGCCTCGTCAATAGCCAAAAGCTTTTATCCTATTGCAAAGTCACTAATAATAAAAAACATACAGGTTATACGGTTTTAGGCTATTTTTAGATGCTGTTTCAAAGCGCTTCTCCTCCAGAATACATAGATCTATACGAGCGGCCAATCATGTCCTGCTGCCTGATAGATCGCCTCAAGGGTCGCTATATTCTCCAGCGTCTCGCTGATGCGCAGAGCTGGTTCGCGTTGGGTGAGAATGCAGTCGGCGAAGTGCTCGACTTCGCGCTGGTACTGGTCGGTGCGCGCGAAACTGCGCTCGCTCAACTTACCATCCTTCGTCACGAAGACCGTCACCTCGCTATTGCCGGGCGTAAAGGGGACGGGAAGGGTGATGGTGCCGGACTCGCCCATGATCTCCGCCATCTGGCGCGGGGGCAGCTCGAAGCTACTATCGAGCAGGGCGAAGCCGCCATTGCCAAAATCGAGCAGAGCATTGGTCGCCAGTTCCACGCCACCCGCTTTCGGCGTATGGACGCGGGCAGAGGCCATGAGCGGAGAGCGTCCGTAGACGGCGCGACACAGATTGACGGGATAGCAGCCAACATCCATAAGCGAGCCACCGGCGAGTTCGGCGTTCAGGCGGATATTCTCGGGCCGCGCGCGAATGTCGAACGCGAACGATGCGCGCACCAGCCTGACCTGTCCAATCAGTCCGGCCTCGACCTGTTCCAGCGCCCACACGATCTGTGGGTGAAAGCGGTACATGAAGGCTTCCATGAGCAGCACATTATGTTCGCGCGCGGCTGCGGCTATTGCCTTCGCATCCTCCAGGGTTGCGGCCAGCGGCTTCTCGCACAGCACATGCTTGCCCGCCTGCAGCGCCCGAATCGCCCATTCAGCATGCAGGCTATTGGGCAATGGAATATAGACGGCATCGATCTCGGGGCTATCGATCACAGCGTCGTAGCTATCGTAAATATGTATACCGGGCGCAAAGGCATAGAACTCGGCGGCATGACGCGCATCTCTGCTGCCAACAGCGACCAGGCGTCCATTGGATGAAGCCTGGATCGCTGGTGAGACGTAACGCACACCGATATTCGCGGAACTGATAACACCCCAGCGCACGTATCTATCGGGCATGTTAGTTTCCATAAGAGTGTCCTTTCATCGTAGTTCATGACATTATAATGTTTTACGCCTCGATGTTGCCACTGTACCGGGCGCTGGATAAAGGCAGGGGTGTATCTCATGGGCAGCTACGTCTCCGCGCCAACTACGAAGATGCGATCGAGGGCATGGACGACCTCGATGGGGGCGTTGTAGAGCCTGCTGAGTGTCTCCGAATTGATCACCTCGTCGGGCGTGCCGATCGTGCCATGACCGTTGGCAATGTAGATCACGCGATCGGTGACGCGCAGGAGAGGATTGATATCGTGCGCGACGAGCATGACGGTGACGTGACGCGCGCGGCAGACCTGCGCGACGAGCGCGACGATCTCCTGCTGATGCGCGATATCCAGGTTTGCCAATGGCTCATCGAGCAGGAGGAGGCGGGGATTGGTTAGCAGCGCCTGGGCCACCAGGAGGCGCTGCTGCTCGCCGCCGGAGAGCTGGCCCACGGGCGCGTTGGCAAAGGAACTGGCATCCACCTCGGCGAGCACCTGATCGATCAATTCGTCGCGCTTGCGACCCGGCCAGCCCGGTCCCCAGCGGTGTCCATCCAGGCCGAAGCCGACCAGATCACGCGCGCGCAGGGCCAGATCGGACTCAAGGACACGATGCTGGGGAGCATAGCCGATAGCCTGATTACCGCGCCGTGGAGACCTGCCAAGGACCTGGATGCTGCCAGCCGTTGGCTTCAACAAGCCAAGCAGCATTTTCAGCAGGGTACTTTTTCCCGCGCCATTTGGGCCGAGAATGACGACAAACTCGCCCTCGTCCACCGTCATATCGAGATTCTGTAAAATCGCGCGTCCGCCGAGCTGGATGCTGACGCGCTCTAATGTAACAATAGGTGTTGCCACTCTTTTTCCTCGCGCCTTCAAGCAAAATGATACTGTGTCTCTATAGTAGCATATGGGGCAAGAGGCGTCAAAGCCCAGGTCACGGAAACTTGCTATGCTAGTGAAACGTGTCTACAATTATGATGGCTCTAAGCTATTCCGATTTCACAAAGAAAAGAGGACCTACATCCGTGGCATCACCCCAAACGACCCATGCATTGCGCGTGGGCGTCCAACTGCAACCCCAGCATGCTAGCTACCAGGACTACATCGACGCCGTGCGCCGCGCCGAGGACCTGGGAGTCGATACAATCTTTAACTGGGACCACTTCTTTCCGCTGTACGGAGATCCGCAGGGCAACCATTTCGAGGGCTGGACCTTACTCAGCGCGATGGCGGCCCTGACGCAGCGCGCGCAGATCGGCTGCCTTGTTACATGTAACACCTATCGCAACCCATCGCTACTCGCCGATATGGCCAAGACAGTCGATCACATCAGCAACGGTCGGCTCATCCTTGGTCTGGGCGCGGGCTGGTTCGAGCGCGATTATAAAGAGTACGGCTACGACTTTGGGACGGCTGGCAGTCGGCTCAACGCGCTGGCGGAGACGCTGCCCACGATCAAGCATCGCTGGGAGGTTGATGTACCTCAGCCGGTGCATAAAACGATTCCAATCCTCATTGGTGGCGGCGGCGAGAAGAAGACGCTGCGTATCACCGCGCAGTACGCCGATATGTGGCATGGCTTCGGCGACGCGGACACCATCGGACACAAAATGGAGGTGCTGGACAACTGGTGCAAGGAGGTCGGGCGCGATCCGCAGGCGATCGAGCGCTGTTGTGGGACCAACGCGAACGACAGTGACGAGGCCCGCGACGCGCTGGTGAAGGCCGGTGTAACGCATCTCATCCTGGGCATGAGCGCGCCGTGGAACTTTGATGCGATCAAGAAGCTCGTCGCATGGCGCAATTCGCGACAAAGATAGCCGCGTTCTGCCTTCCCAACACAGTAAAATGCCAGGATCTCCTTATGATCCTGGCATTTTGTCTTTTCAAGATCTGCGGTCCTGAATCCGCACCTTTTCATGCGATCACGGGCGGGATGCATCTTGCGCCATATTCTCCGAAGAGGACGAAACAGCCTTCTCTCGTGAGCGGGCATTGGCTCCGCGATGTTTAAAGTAAAAATAAAAGACAGCGATAGCCAGCCACATGAGAACAGCGAGAATAAGCTGGAGCAAGGTTTGATTGAGGGGCAGTTTTATACTACCAAGCGTCCGGAGCCAGGCAAAGCTGTGATATCTGCCCAGGGCAAAGAGGTCATCATGAATCATAGCAGCGCTGGTCCAGCCGAGCACCAACACCGCGAGATAGAGCAACCATTCGAAGCGTTCGGCGATTACTGAAATAAAGGCGCTCCCCACCAGCAAGATAGAGATGCTGAACAGGAGACCAAAAATAAGTGGCAGCAGGTCGCCATTGGACAGCGCGCCTACCGCGAGAATATTGTCGAGGCTCATCGTCACATCCGCGATGATAATTGTCCTGAGCGCGGAAAGGAAAGCAACATCGCCCGGTTTGGATAGATTGGAGGCGGGTTGAGTGCGATCGAGCAAGAGGTTGACGGAGATGTAGACGAGAAATAAAGCTCCGATAGATTGCAGAAAAGGGATATTAAGTACCACCGAAGCCAGCGCGGTGAGAAGAATGCGTAGCGCGATGGCACCTGCCCCTCCTATCAGAAGTGCGTACCAGCGCTGGTGTCGTGGTAAGCCTGCGGCAGCGACCCCAATGACCAGGGCATTATCCCCACTCAAAATCAGGTCAAGCAAGAGAATGCCCCCAAGCACACTCACGAACTGAAAATCCATGTCCTGCCCTCTTCTTGCTCCTCCCTAAGCCGTTTTCTCTCCTTCAGAGCGTTGGCACGGACGACCCAAGAGAAATGCATTACGAGGAGCAATGTAGTATAACGCTTATAATATACTATAATATTTCTGACAAAGTATGCCAACTTCATGACAAAAGTGTGCCAGAAGTGTGCTGGAAGGGTTGCCTCATGTATTGAGCGAAGGAAGCGCCTGGGCGGCACGGAGAGGCTGGGTAACGGGCGCGCATGGTAAACGAACGGTAAAGCAACTCCCTTCGCCTGGCACACTTTCTACTGCTACTTTTCCATGCATAATTTCAACCCACTCTTTGACCAGAGCCAGACCCAGGCCGCTCCCCCCACCCATACGCGAGCTCTTCGCCTGGTAGAAGCGCTGCCAGATGTAGGGCAGGTCCTCAGCCGCGATGCCCTCGCCCGTATCCCGCACCTGGATGACAACCTCGTTCGCCTCCGTTGTGAGCATCACAGCTACGATGCCGCCCGGCGGCGTGTGGCGTACGGCGTTGTGCAGGAGATTTTGCAGAATCTGTTCCATGCGCGTTCCATCCACAATCACGGTCGGCAGGTCGGCAGGCACCTCCGCCACCATCTCAATTCTACTCGAGCGCCAGGCAAGCGACGCTGAAGCATCGACGACGCGCTGGACAAGCTCCCCGATATGGGTGGGAACACAGTGCAGTTCGAGCCGACCAACCTCAGCGCGTGAGAGCGTGAAGAGATCCTCGACCAGTCCCTGCAGATGAACCGTTTCATCCTCCATGACGCGCAGATCGTGGTGCAGCGTCGTGGGTGGAATTGCTTCCCAGTGCATCAACGTCGTTTCGAGATAGCCGCGCAGCGTCGCGACGGGCGTGCGCAATTCGTGCGACACGTTGGCGATCAATTCACGCCGCTCCAGCAGGAGCTTCGCTACGGTATCACGTTCCCCCTGGAGTTCGCGCATCGCGCGTTGAAGCTCGGCAGCCATGGCATTGAAGTCCGATTGCAGCTGCGCGACCTCGTCCTCGCCCACCACAGGGACACGCACGCCGTAGTTCCCGTTGCGCAGCGCGCCCGTCGCGTCGGCGAGTAGCTTCAAACGACGCACCGTGCGACGCATAGCGAAGTAGGAGAAGAGGGCAAAGGCTGGCATTACAGCGGCCAGGACGCAGATGCTCACGACCGCCATGAGAATCGTCATGGGCAGAATCATGGGCACAGCAACCATGCTATTGGAGCGCCAGAGCAAGAAGATATCGACCAGGAGGATCAGCAATCCCGCCGCTGTGGACAGCAATAGCACATGAGCGTGCGTCAGACCCCAGGTGAGCTGCGTGCGCCTGAGCCGATCCCAGAAGACCCACACGCGCATGGCTACACGACAGACGAAGAAGACGAAGTAGTTCACGAGTGGCGCGACGAGAAATAGGAGCAGAGGCTCTGTCTGTCCCCTTTCGACAAATGAAGCATGCAGCACAGCCGCCGTGGCGAATTGTCCGCACACGTTAAGGACAGCGCTCAGACTCACGACAATAAGCAACTCTGTGAGCAAACGCCTCCACCAGCGTCCCTGGAAGCGGCGCAGGCGAATAGCGCACCAGCACATGCAGGTCGGCCCCCCCAGAAAGGCGAAACTGATCTGCATCCACGAGATGGATGATACGCGCGAGAATGGCGGATAAATGCGCAACAAGAACAGGAAGAGCCAGGCGACAGTGCCCAGAAGCAGAACCTCAAGTGCCAGACGCAACGGACGCGCGCTAAAAAAGAATGATGCTCTGCGCATAGTTATTCCGTTCTCCAATACTTAGACATGTAGGACATGCCCAAATGCTGGTTGGTTCCTGCTTCATCCAGAGCAGTTTCACCCGTACCACTGTACGAGCCAGCGCTCCTCTGTCCACAGGCGTTTTGCGTGTCGATGGAACTCACCGCCACTCTCACTATATTTTGCGCGGCGTTATAATCACGGTCAGTCACCGCGCCGCAATCCAGGCAGACGAACACCCGATCCGCAAGCGTTAACGCCTCATTCCTCCACTGGCAATGACTACACACCTGGGAGGATGGGTAGAAGCGATCTATCGCGACAAGGTACACGCCGTACCACTGTGCCTTGTACTCAAGTTGCCGTCTGATCTCGCCAAAGTTGCTATCCGAGACGGACTGAGCGAGACAATGGTTCTTGACCATGCCAGCCACATGCAAATCTTCAATCGCTACCAGTGCGTGGTTTTTGCAGAGGTAGCTCGTCAGTTTGTGGCTGGTATCTTTCCGAATATTGGCAACATGAGCGTGCTGCTTTGCTAACTTCCTACAGGTCTTTGCACGGTTCTTGCTTCCCTTTTTGCGTCGTGACTTTTGCCGCTCTAAACGCTTCAGTCGTTTGAGCGCGTGCTTCAATGGGCGTGGGTTCTCGAAGGGCGTTCCATCTGAGAGCGTTGCCAACGTCTTCACGCCCAGGTCGACGCCGATAGGAGCTGCAGCGGTGCATGGAGGCTGTTCCCGTTCCTCTTCTACCTGGATGCTGACAAACCAGCGCCCTGCCTGCTCGCTCACGGTGGCACTGAGTATTTTTGTATCTGTTGGGATATACCCGTGTTCATGCAGACGCACTTTCCCGATGCGTGGTAATTGCACGCTTCCTTCAAAGACCTTGATGGAGCCTGTCAAGCGGAATGACCCGATGCCCTTGCTTCTCTTCTTGAAGGTGGGGAAACCTACTTTCCCGCGCCACTTGCCTTGCTTCTTGAGTGTAGCGCGCCGATAGAAGTTCTTGTAGGCCGTATCCAGATCACGTAGCGCCTCTTGCGGCGCGCACTTACTCACCTCGTACATCCAGGGGTACTCTGTCTGCTTGAGTTTGTTCAGGTCTTTATGCAGGTCAATGGGTGTAGGACGTTTGCCAGTAGCGCGGTAGGATTCTTGAGAACGAGCTAATCCCCAGTTGTACGCGAAACGAGCGGCACCAGCATGTTTGAGGCACGCGGTTCTCTGTTCGTTATTGAGGTCTAGCTCCGTCTTGTAACCCCGTACGACTTGCATCCTACTCTTCTTCCTTCATGGCCTGTTCAACACACTGCTTGATCTTCTCAGCACGCCGTTTGCTTTGCCTCCGCCCAGAGATACGAGCGGCCATGCTGGTGATGACACTCACACAATCATCCACTAGTTCGTCGCCCGTATCACTCGGAAAGATCATCTCAAGATGTCTTCCTTGCGCCTGTAACAATGTCTCGATATAGTGGCTTCCAAAGCGGGTCAGTCGATCACGGTTCTCAACAACAATCGTTCCAATGCTGCTATCAGCTAAGAGCTTTTCCAG
>Ga0209839_10000268_pt1 | contig 26994 bp, 29 predicted proteins | sample OrgsoiDNA2013050_FD_185800 | JGI IMG/M metagenome (GOLD analysis project Ga0209839, IMG submission 185800) | Permafrost soil microbial communities from the Arctic, to analyse light accelerated degradation of dissolved organic matter (DOM) -... | ecosystem: Environmental > Terrestrial > Soil >... | reverse complement strand
GAGGCGGGCTCGGCCGGCGGCGGCTCCTCGGCGGCAGCGGGCTGCTCGGAGGCGGGCTCGGCCGGCGGCGGCTCCTCGGCGGCAGCGGGCTGCTCGGAGGCGGACTCGGACGGCGCGGGCTCGCTCTCCCGCGGCTCGGCGGCCGCCGGCTGCTCCTGGTCGCGGGCCTGCTCGTCCTCGGGATGCTCGGCGTCGGTCACTGCTCGATCTCCATCGGTCGCGGCTGCTGGGCTGCATGCGGATGCTCGGGACCGGCGTACACCTTCAGCTTCGTGATCTGCCGCCGCGCGAGGCGGTTGCGGGGCAGCATCCCCTTGACGGCAAGGCGGATGACCTCCTCAGGCCGGCGCTCGAGCATCTCCGCGAGCGTGCGCGACTTGAGGCCGCCGGGATAGCCGGAGTGACGGTAGTAGCGCTTGTCGGCGCGCTTGTTGCCCGTCACGGCGATCCTCTCGGCGTTGACGACGATCACGAAGTCGCCCGTGTCGACGTGAGGTGTGTACGTAGGCTTGCGCTTTCCGCGCAGGACATCGGCGATCTGCGTGGCCAGCCGTCCGAGCGTTTGCCCGGAGGCGTCGACGAGCAGCCAATTGCGCTCTCGGTCAACAGGTGTGGCTACGTAGGTCTTCATGGCATGCGCAAGCCGCGCGGCGGCCGCGCGGCTGAAGGCCAATGATAGGGAATCTCGCTCGTGAGCGGGCTCCGCCGCCCTGGCGCCCCCGGGGACCGGGCGAATACCCTCTTTGTGTGGAGGTTTCAGTCGCCCTTCGCCGCCCCGCCTATCGTGCCGCGTATCGCGGACTGCGGGCGTGGTGGTTCGTGACGCGGCCGCGCAAGAGCGGGGTGAAATGCGTGCTCACCGACGGCGAGCAGGTGCTGCTCGTGCGCCACACCTACGGGCGCCGGTACTGGGATGTCCCGGGTGGATCGGTGAAGCGAGGCGAGCCGCCCCTGCGGGCAGCGCGACGTGAGATGCGCGAGGAGCTGGGCGTCGACGTGACCGAGTGGGTCTCGATCGGCGATCTGCATATCCGCATGGATCACCGCAGGGACACGCTGCACTGCTTCTGCGTCGAGCTCCGGGCCCCGCCGATCACGATCGATCGCGGCGAACTGGCCGACGCGCAGTGGTTCCCGCGTGACGCGCTGCCGGCCGAGCGCAGTCCCCTGGTCGGTCAGATCGTCGGCCGCGCCGGGCTCTGAGCGCCGGCGGCTACCGGGGCGCGCGCGGCGAGGCGCCTGCCGGGACGCCGAGCCCGGCTACTCCCACTCGATCGTGCCCGGCGGCTTGCTCGTGATGTCGAGCACGACCCGACCGACCGGCCGGATCTCGTTGATCATCCGCGAAGCGATCTGCTCGAGCAGGTCATAGGGCAGCCGAGCCCAGTCGGCGGTCATGGCGTCGTCGCTGGTCACGGCCCGGATCACGATCACGTTCCCGTATGTGCGCGAGTCGCCCTGCACCCCGACGGTGCGGATGTCCGGCAGCACGCAGAATGACTGCCACAGCTCGCGGTAGAGCCCCGCCTTCCGAATCTCGTCCTGGAGGATCGCGTCGGCCTCGCGGAGGACGTCCAGCCGCTCGCGCGTGGCCTCTCCGCCGACGATCCGGATCGCCAGGCCGGGGCCGGGAAACGGCTGGCGCCAGACCAGGCGTTCGGGCAGGCCGAGCTCCGCCCCGACCGCCCGCACCTCGTCCTTGAACAGCGAGCGCAGCGGCTCGACGAGGTCGAACTCGAGGTCCTGTGGCAGACCCCCGACGTTGTGATGGGACTTGATGGTCGCGGTCCCGGTCCCGCCACCGGACTCGATCACGTCGGAGTACAGCGTGCCCTGAACGAGGAACCTGACGTCCTCGAGGCGCCCTGCCTCTTCCTCGAACACGCGGATGAACTCGGCGCCGATCCGCTTGCGCTTCTCCTCGGGATCCGTGACGCCCCGCAACCGGGCCAGGAACCGGTTCGAGGCGTCGACGGCCACCAGCGGGACGTGGAAGTGGTCACGGAAGGCGGCGATGACCTGCTCGCCCTCGTTCTTGCGCATCAGGCCGTGGTCGACGAACACGCACGTCAGCCGGTCGCCGATGGCGCGGTGTACGAGCAGCGCCGCGACGCTCGAATCCACTCCACCCGAGAGGCCACAGATGGCGGTGCCATCGCCGACCTGGGCCCGGATCCGCTCGACCTGCTCCTCGATCACCGAACGCGCGCTCCACGAGCGGTCACATCCGCAGACATCGGACAGGAACGTGGTCAGGACCTGCTGGCCGTAGGGCGTGTGGACCACCTCGGGATGGAACTGGATCCCGTAGATGCCCCGCTCGACCGACTCGAACGCGGCCACGGGAGAGGCGGTCGACGAGGCCAGCGCGGTGAATCCGATCGGCGGGGAGAAAACCGTGTCACGGTGCGACATCCAGCAGGTCTGCTCGTGCGGCGTGCCGGCGAGCAGGCGGCCCTGCTCCGACACCGTCAGCTGCGAGCGCCCAAACTCGCCCACCTCGGCGCCCTCGACGCGACCGCCGAGCTCCAGCGCCAGCAGCTGCATCCCGTAACAGATCCCGAGCACCGGAACGCCGAGGTCGAGCAGCTCGCGCTCCAGCCGCGGAGCCCCGTCGGCGTAGACCGAAGCCGGACCACCCGACAGGATCACGCCTTTGGGATGGCGCGTGGCCACCTCGGCCGCGCCGACGTGGTGGGGAAGCAGCTCCGAGAACACTCCGCACTCGCGGACGCGGCGGGCGATCAGCTGCGAGTACTGCCCGCCATAGTCGAGCACGACGACCTGATCTGTGGCAGCCGCCGGAATGGCTGGGGTGATGGGGTCAGCCGCGGCGGCGAGGCCGGGCATCGCGCTAGTCGGCGACACCGACCGTGGCGGCCTTACCGCTCGCGCCCATTCCGACCCCTTGCTCCCGCTGCAAGTGCTTGCCCTCGGTCTGCAGCGAGGGAGCCACCATCAGCTCGGCGCGATTGAACTCGGCGATGTCCCGGTAACCGCAAGTCGCCATCGAGGTGCGCAGGCCGCCCATCAGGTTGAAGCTGCCGTCGTTCTCACGCGCCGGGCCCTTGATGATCTCCTCGAGCGACCCGTTCGGCGTCGTGACCACACGGGTGCCGCGCGGAAGCGTCGGATGGAAGGTGGCCATGCCCCAGTTGTAGCCGCGCCCCGGAGCCTCGTAAGCCCGCGCCAGCGCAGAGCCGAGCATCACGGCGTCGGCGCCGCAGGCTACCGCCTTGGCGATGTCGCCGCCATTGCGCATCCCGCCGTCGGCGATCACCTTGACGTAGTCGCCGGTCTCGAGCATGTGCTGGGAGCGGGCGGCCGCCACGTCGGCGATCGCCGTCGCCTGGGGAACGCCGATTCCGAGCACGCCGCGGGTGGTGCAGATCGCTCCCGGGCCCACGCCCACGAGCACCGCAGCGGCCCCCGTGCGCATCAGGTGGAGACCCGTGTGATAGGAGGCGCACCCGCCGACGACGACCGGGGTCGGCGCCAGCTCGCGGATGAACTCCTTCAGGTTCAGCGGCGGCCGCGTCTCGTCGCGCGAGACGTGCTCGGCGGAGACGACCGTGCCCTGGATCACGAGGATGTCGAGGCCCGCCTCGAGCGCGACCTCGTAGTGGGTCCGCACCCGCTGCGGTGTCAGCGAGGCCGCAGCGACGACGCCCTGATCCTTGATCTCACGGATCCGCTGGGCGATCAGCTCAGGCTTGACCGGTTCGCGGTAGATGTCCTGCATCTCTCGCGTGGCGATCTCGCGTGAGAAGGTCGAGATCCGCTCCAGCTGCGCCTCGGCGTCCTCGTAGCGGCAGAAGATGCCCTCGAGGTTGAGCACCGCGAGACCACCGAGCTTGCCCATCAGGCCCGCGGTCTCGGGCGAGACGACGCCGTCGAGGGCGGCGGCCAGCATCGGCAGATCAAAGCGGTAGGGACCCAGGGTCCAGGAGATGTCAACGTCGTCCGGGTCCCGCGTCCTGCGGGAGGGAACGATGGCGATGTCGTCGAATCCGTATGCGCGGCGAGCCTTCTTGCCGCGTCCGATCTCCACTTCCATTACGGCATCCTACGGCGCGATCCGGACAGGATCGGCGCCTCGGCGCAGACAGCCGGGATACGCGCGGTCAGGGGTTTGTGCGAGGGTCGACGGGCGGCAGCCATCGGGCAGGTGATGGTAGCAGCGAGAGCCCACGGCTCCGCGCTCATTCGCGCCCCCTGATCGCCGCCGCAGGCGCGGGGGGCGATCCCCCGCACGGCCTCAGGAGATCTGAGCGCCGATCTCGAGCTGCTCGGCGGTGACCTCGCCGAGCAGCTTCTCCACCTTGCCGCGTTCGATGATCCCGGCGCCGAAGTGCTGGGTCGACTCCGCCCCGCACGCGACGCCGTAGCGAAGGCAGTCGACGGCGAGCCGGCCCGTGTAGCGGGCGGCGACGTAGCCGGCCAGGAAGGCGTCTCCCGACCCTACGGCGGAGCGGGCCTCCTGCTCCTCGACCCGTACCCGGTGCAGCGCCGAGTTGCCGGCGTCGTCGAGGACCCTGGCGTAGCAGCCATCGGCGACCGTCATGATCGCCTCGCGCGCCCCGATCCGGGTCATCTCGACGACCGCCTGCGCCCGGTCCTCGGCGTCATTGAACTCGTGGCCGACCAGCTCCTCGGCCTCGAGCTCGTTGGGCGAGACGACAGCCGGCTCCGCCTTCACCGCCAGCCGCAGCGGCTCGCCGTCGGTGTCGATCACGGTCAGGACGCCCAGCTTGCGCACGTCGCGGATCAGTCGGCCGTAGACCTCGGGCTCGATCCCGCGCGGGAGGCTCCCCGCGAACACGCAGATGCTGGCCCCCTTGGCGAGGTACAGCAGCTTGTCGCGGAACAGGGCGAGCTCCTGCGAGGAGACCGCGGGGCCGCGCTCGTTGATCTCCGTGTGCATGCCAGTGGTCGGGTCGAGCACCACCGTGTTGGTCCTCGACTCGTCGCGGATGCGGACGAAGTCGTTCAGGATCGACTCGTCGGTCAGCGCCTCGACGATGCGCGTTCCCGTGGCCCCGCCGGCCAGCCCGGTCGCGATCACGGGCTGTTCCAGCCGCTTGATCGCGCGAGCGATGTTCACGCCCTTGCCGCCGGGCATTGTCGTTTGCTCCACAGTGCGGTGCCGGCGGCCGGGGGTGAAGTTCGGCACCTCGAGCGTCTTGTCGAGCGCTGCGTTGAGCGTGACGGTGATGATCACTGCGCTACCTCCGCGTGCGATTCCGGTGGCTTGCCCGTGTGTCGCCGGCGACGCCTCGCCGCGATCGCACCCGCCCCACCTCCGAGCAGTAGGGCAAGCGCCAAGAGGGTAAAGGGTCGCACGATGAAACGGGCGGCGATTGTGAGCGGGCTCACAGCCGGCAGGGCCCGGGCGAGGAGCAGCGGGATCCGGGCGATCCGGCGCCCGTCGGCCAGCACGACCACCGATCCGACCACGGCGTGGCGCTTCAGCGGGCCCGCCAGCTGGTGCGCCACCACCACCACCCGCGTGCTCACGTGGATGCTGCGCGCCAGCACGCGCACGAACGACCCGCCGGCGATCACGTCGGCACGGACCCCTGGCCGGTCCTTGACCGTCGGCCGCGCCAGCACTGCGCCGGCGAGCACCGGCCGAGCGATCCGGAAGTTGGCGAACCCGTACTTGAGCACGGCGAGCGTGTCCGCGTTGCGGGCGGCCTCGCTTGGGGTTCCGAGCACGGCGCTCAGCATCGTCACCCCGCCCTGGGTGCCGGATCCCACCAGCACGTAACCGGCCGCGCCCGTGTGCCCGGTCTTGACCCCATTGATCCATGGAACGCGCCCGACGAGCGTGTTGCGGTTGGTGACGAAGCGCCTGTAGTCGCCCGTGCGCAGCAGCGCCGCGGGGAGCGCGACGGCATGAGCGAAGAAGGGGTGATGGATGCGCAGGAAGCTCGCCAGCTTCACCAGGTCCGCGGCGGTCGAGTAGTTGCCGGGGGTGTCCAGGCCGATCGGCGTCGAGTAGTGGGTGTGGGCGAGGCCAAGCTGACGTGCGCGCGCATCCATCATCCCGATGAAGCGCCCGACCGACCGGTGCCCGACGTTGTAGGCGAGGTCCTGGGCGGCATCGTCGGCGCTCGGCAGAAGCAACGCCAGCATCAGGTCATGGACGCTCATCCGCTCCCCCGGCCGCAGGCCGATCTGCGAATCCACGGGCGCCGGGTAGTAGACCGGCTCGGTGAAGATCGAGCTCAGCCGCGCGTGCTCGAGCACCAGCAGAGCGGTCATCAGCTTCGTTGTGCTGGCGATCGGCAGCTCCTGAAACGCGTTGCGGGCGAACAGCACCTGGCCGGTGCTCCGCTCGACGAGGATCGCCGCACGCGCGCTCAGGCTCGGGGGACGCGCGAGTCCCCAGGCGGCGGGAGCCGCCGCGAGCGCGCACAACGCACACACGCCCGCCGCGAGCAAGCGCGACAGGCGTGAGGGCCGGCTCACCGTCTGAGCCTGAGCCGCTGCCCGGACTGCAGGCTGTTGGGGTCGAGCGTGGGATTCAGCGACTCGAGCGTCGTCAGCGGGATGCCCGTCGTGGCGGCGATCTTGGTCAGGATGTCCCCGGGCTGGACCACGTAGATCTTGGCCTTGGCATAGCGTTTGGCCGAGGCGCTGGTCGGTGTGTGGGACTCGGCCTGATGGGACGGCGTTGCGGCCGCGTGTGTGGCCGTGCCTTGATGGACGATCAGGTACACACCCGCGATCGTCGCAATCAGGGCTACCGGCGCCAGGTAACGAGCGCGACTGCGAGCTGCCATCGCCTGTCGATCATACTGGCGCCCCGCCGGCTTGCCGCGGGGTGAAAGATTTCGCCCTCAGGGCGTCAGCCCCCAGGCGAGCTCGCGAAGGCGGCGCGCTTCCTGCGCCGCGGCCGTCGCCGGACGGCCTCCGGTCCGCTCGTGGGCGCTGACGATCGACCGCGATGCGGCGATCAACCCCGCGGCCGGCCCGGGCGCGAAGGCTGCCCGGAGATCCTCGACGCGCCCACCCTGGGCACCCACGCCCGGGATCAGGAAGACCGCATGGGGCATCGCCACCCGCAGATCCTCCAGGCGCTCGGGCGCGGTGGCGCCGACGACGGCCCCGATGTCGGCCAGGCCCGAGGAGCCGATCCCGGCGCGGCCCAGCTCGGCGACGATTTGCGCCAGCCGACCGCTGACCGAGCCGCCGGCGGCCAGCTCCTGCTCCTGAACGTCGGCCGCGCCCGGGTTCGAGGTGCGCACCAGAACGAACAAGCCGCCTCCCGACGAGCGTGCCGCCCGTGCCAGCGGCGCCAGCGAGTCGGTGCCGAGCAGCGGGTTGACGGTCAGCGCATCGGCCCCCAGGCCCGTCACGGCTCCGAACGGGGTCGGAGTCTCGCCGAAGAAGGCCTGCCCATAGGCGGCGGCCGAGACGTCGATGTCGCCGCGCTTGGCGTCGGCGATCACGAGCAGACCGCGTTCACGAGCGCGCGTCGCGACCTCATCGAGCGCCGTCCATCCGGCCGCTCCGAGACGCTCGAAGCAGGCGACCTGGAGCTTGACAGCGACACAGTGCTCGGCCGTCGCCTCGATCACCAGCCGGCAGTGAACTGCGACCGCCGTCGCGGCGCGCTGGGCGGGCGGAGCACCGGCCCCGGCGGCCTCGATTGCCTGCGGCCACAGACGGTCCGGGTCCGGGTCCAGCCCCAGCACGATCTGCGAGCCGCGGGACACAACGCGGCCGGCGAGACGGTCGCCGAAGCTCTCGGCGACCGCCGGCGCAGCGCTCTCACCACCTCCGGCACCGCCGGCGGCCGAGCCCGGTAACGGGGTGGGACCTCCGGCGTCGCCGGGGATCCCCCCGGCGGTCACAGCACTCACGCTCGGGAGCGAGGGTCGGTCGGCGAGCCGTCGGACTACTTGACCGCCTTCTTGAGCGCCGCGCCGGCCGTGAACTTCGGCACGCGCGAAGCCGCGATCTGGATCTTCTCGCCGGTGGCAGGGTTCCGGCCCTCGCGAGCACCGCGGTCGGCGACGCTGAACTTGCCGAAGCCGGAAAAGACGACCTCGCTTCCGCGCTTGAGCGCGCCTTCGATCGTCTCCAGGACGGCGTCCACCGCGTCTGCGGCATCCTTCTTACTCAACCCGGCGCGATCTGCGACCTGGTCGACAAACTCGGACTTCGTCACTTGCAACCTCCTTCGAGGTGGTAGGAATCTTCGACGTTAACAGCGGCCGCGGACAATTTGGGAGGCCCACGCCCGGCAGTGACCTCCATTCTTGCCACATGGCGGACAGCGCCGCCGGGCCTCATCGTCAAAAACCCGCACTTTGCGGACATCGAGAGCGATGATCCACCACGTCAATCGGCAGATCCCGCCGTCCACACTCGATCAATGCGTGCGCTTCTACGGCCTGCTCGGCTTCAAGCCGGTGCCCGCGCCGGAGGCCGTCGCCGGCCGAGCCGTGTGGCTCGAAGCGGCCGCGACACAGGTCCACCTGATGCCGGCGGCGGACGCCCAACCCGATCGCGGGCACGTGGCGGTGGTCGTCTCCGACTACGAGGCCGTCCTGGCTGAGCTGCGCACGGCGGGCCACGAAGTCGAGCCGCGTCGCAAGCACTGGGGCTCGCCGCGCGCGTTCGTGCACGATCCGGCCGGGCATCTGGTGGAGCTGATGGCCTTCCCGCCTCCGTCGTCGTGAGGCGGGAGCCGGCCCGGTGGCGACGGGCGTCCGAGGCGAGCGCCGCGGGCCGGGTCGACGGGGTGACGGCGGGCGTACTCGCCGGCGTCGGCGGCGTTACCGCAGGCGTCCTTTCCGGGCGTCGGCGGCGTGACCGCGGGCGTCCTTGCCGAGGCGTCGTCGACGTGACCGCGAGCGTCCTTGCCGATGGCGAGAATACGGCCATGAACCTTGCCCGCATCGGCTGGCTCACGATGGTGATCGCGTCCCTGATCGCGGTCCTCGTGCTCGCACTGCAGGGGTACTACGGCTACGCCGGCGTCACTCTCGCGGTCGCCGCCTCGGCGGCGATCAATTTGACGTAGCGGTGGGGCTGGTAAGGGTCGAGCCATTGCGCGCCCGTGACCTGCACCAGCACCAGCCCGACCAGCACGCCGCCGAGGTCCAGGCATCGGTCCGCAGGTGGGCGGCGTCCCCCTCCAGCGCGGGCGAATCGGTCTCACGGCCCTTGCGGGCGATGATCGAGGAGACGATCAGGTTGACGACCGTCGAGATGGCGACCACGGCGATGCCGAACCCGATTGCGTGCAGCTCACCGTTGCCGAGCAGCCGGCGGATGGCCTCGAACACGATCACAGCCGACCCGAGCAGGATCAGGATGCCCTCGATCGCGGCCGACAGGTTCTCGATCTTCTCGTGCCCGTAGCGGTGGCTCGCGTCGGCCGGCTCGCCCGCCTTGCGCACGGAGTAGAAGGCCACCAGCGAGGCGATCAGGTCGACGCCCGAGTGCACTGCCTCGGTCAGGATCGCGACCGACCCGGTCACGATCCCGGCCACCAGCTTGAGCAGGATCAGAGCTGAGTTCGAGATGACCGAGAGCGCCGCGGCGCGCTGCTTGGTCTCGGGAGCGGGCGGACGCTCCGCTCCGCCTACGGTGAAAGCCATTTCGCCAGCGCCCGTGCGGCGTGGCCGCGATGGCTGATTGCGTCCTTGTCGAGATCGGACAGCTCGGCCATCGTGTGCCCCGGATCCTCATCCGGCAGAAACGCGGGGTCGTAGCCGAAGCCGCCCGAACCGCGCCGCTCGGACGCGAGCCGTCCCCTGCACTCGCCGTAGAACAGGCGCTCCTCCCCGTCCGCCGGATCGATGTACGCGAGCGCACAGACGTACTTGACCGCGCTCCCTGCGGGCGCCCGACGCATGAGCTTGGCGAGGTTCTGCTCGTCGGTCGCGCCACCTCCGGCGAAGCGGGCGGAGAGGATGCCCGGCGCGCCTGCCAGCGCCGCCGCCTCGATCCCCGAATCGTCGGCGATCGCCGCTCGGCCGGTGGCGACGGCCGCGGCGCGGGCCTTCGTCAGCGCGTTGCCCGCGAACGAGGTCGCCTCCTCGGGCGGCAGCTCCACGTCACCCGGCAGCGGCTCTAGCTCGATCCCGGCTGGCGCGAGCAGCCGTCTGAACTCCCTCAGCTTGTGGACGTTACGGGTCGCCAGCACGAGCGGAACCTCCTCCATCAGAGGTTATGAGCTCGTCGTCGCCGCGGCCACCGTCTCCTCTTGGAGTCCGCGGAGCGATTCGATCCCGCCGGCGGCGAGCGCGAGCAGCTCGTCCAGATGCGCTCGCGACAGCGGAGTTCGCTCGGCCGTGGCCTGCACCTCGACGAGGCCGCCTTCGCCGGTCATGACTACGTTCGCATCGACCTCGGCGGCCGAATCCTCGGGGTAGTCGAGATCAAGCAGCGGAACCCCGTCCACGATCCCGCATGAGACCGCGGCCACGGTTCCGGTCAGCGGCGAGCGCTTCAGCGCACCCTCGGAGATCAGCCGTTCGCAGGCGAGTCGGAGCGCGACGAGGCCGCCGGTGATCGAGGCGCAGCGAGTGCCGCCATCGGCCTGGAGCACGTCGCAATCGACGTAGATGGTGCGCTCGCCGAGGGCGCTGAAGTCGATCACACCGCGCAGCGAACGACCGATCAGCCTCTGGATCTCGACCGTGCGACCGTCAGGCCGGCCCTTGGTCACGTCCCGTTGCTTGCGGGCCCCGGTCGACGCCGGGAGCATGCCGTACTCGGCCGTGACCCAGCCGCGTCCCTGGCCCGCCATCCAGCGCGGGACGCTCTCCTGCACCGAGGCCGTGCAGATCACCCGGGTCTCGCCCATCGAGATCAGGGCCGAGCCGGTCGCCGTGCGCACGAAGCCGGCCTCGATCGTCGCCGGCCGGAGCTGGTCCGGCGGGCGGCCGTAGCTCCGCGGGCGCGCGCCGCTGATGCCGCGCTCCCGGCTCACACCGAGAGCCTCGCCGGAAGCTCGACGTGGGTGACCTCACCCAGCGGCATCTGCAGGAAACGGGTGCCGAGAGCGCGGAACGACTCCACATCCCCGGTGCACCGGAAGCGATAGTCGCCCTCGTCCGTGCGCGGGTTCAGCAGCCCACGTGCCGCCAGCGCGCGCTCGACGCCGCGGGCGACGCCGGTCCCCGAGGTCATTAGCTGCACTCCGCGCCCGAGCGTGCGCTGGAGGAGCGGCGCGACGAGCGGGTAATGCGTGCATCCGAGGATCACGGTGTCGACCTGAGCCCCGCGCAGCGGAGCGCAGTAGCCGCGCACCGTCGCCACCACCGCGTCATCGAACGGCGACCCGCTCTGGATGATCGGCGCGAGGTCGGGACAGGCGACGCTCTCGAGGTGCACGTGCGGATCGGCCGCCCGCACCGCCCGCTCGTAGGCGCCGCTCGCGACCGTGGCCGGAGTGGCCAGCAGCCCGATGCGACCCGTCCGGCTCCCCGCCACCGCCAGCTGGGTCGAGGCCGAGACGACCCCGATCACATCGATCTCCGCGCCGCGGGCGATCAGGTGATCCTCGATCGTCCCCAGCGCGGCCGAGCTGGCCGCGTTGCAGGCGATGACGAGCAGCTTCACCTCGCTCTCGAGCAGGTGGTCCGTGATCTCGACCGAGAACCCCCGGAGCTCCTCCAGCGACCGGTCTCCGTACGGGAAGCGGGCCGTATCGCCGAGGTACACGTAGTCCTCGGTCGGCAGTGAGACGAGCAGCTCGTGGAGCACGGTCAGCCCGCCCACTCCCGAATCGAACACTGCGACGGGCTGCTCGGCGAGCGTGGACACCATGCGCATGGTGCCAGAGGTCACGGTCCCGACACAGGCCGGCGGGTACGCTCGCCGGCGGATGCGAGCGCTGGTGGTGACCAATATGTACCCGAGCGCCGAGCGCCCAGCGCTCGGCAGCTTCGTCCGCGACCAGGTCGAATCCCTGCGGCGGATCGCCGGAATCGAGCTGGAGCTGTTCACGTTCGCACCGGGAAACCCGGGCGCCTATGGCGCCGCCGCGGCGGCGCTGCGCCGGCGCTACGGCCGGGAGCGATTCGACGTCGTGCACGCTCACTTCGGGCTCACCGCGTGGCCCGCGCTCGCTGCCCGTGGGCGGGCTCGGGCGGTCACGCTGCACGGCTCGGACCTGTCTCACTCCCGCTCGAGGGCGATCAGCGCGGCCGCGCTGCCGTTCATGGACCTGGTGGCGACGGTGTCCGAGCCACTGGCCCGGCAGCTTCCCCGGCGGGTGATCCGGGGCGAGATCGCGGTGCTGCCCTGCGGTGTGGCGATCGATCGCTTCCGGCGCATCGATCGCGGCGAGGCGCGCGAGGCCCTGGGGCTTCGCGTCGAGGGACCCTACGTGCTGTTCCCGGCAGACCCGTCACGGCCGGAGAAGCGCCACGACCGAGCGCTGGCGGTGGCCGGGGACGTGCCCGTGCTCACGCTCGGGGCCGTTGCCCCGGCCGAGGTACCGCTGTGGATCAATGCCGCCAATGCGGTTCTGGTTCCCTCCGAGCGCGAGGGCTTTGGACTTGCGGTGCTGGAGGCGCTCGCGTGCGACGTGCCCGTCCTCGCCACGCCGGTGGGGATCGCGCCGGCAGCGCTGGATGGGATCCCCGGCACCTACTGCAGCCCCTTTGACCTCGGACGCTGGCGCGCTGCGCTGGCTCCGCACCTGGCGGAGACCGACCCGCGCATCGACGGGCGAGCCGGCGCTGAGCGGTTCTCCGCCGACGAGCTGGCCCGCCGAGTCGTGGCGGCCTGGGGCTCGCTACTGAAAACGTGACGCTGGGAGGCATCGGCGGCAGCCGTGCAGCTGTGGGCGCCGGGTAGTCGCTACGCCCACGCCCGCATCGTCGCCCCACCGGGCGGCTGATCCCCACGTCGCCCAACCCGGGCGGCTGATCCCGTCACTCCACCGGCTGGCCGTTGGCCATCATCGTGACCTCGATGTTGCCGCGGGTGGCGTTGGAGTACGGACACACCGCGTGCGCGGCGCCGACGAGCCCCACCGCCTGCTCCGGATCCTCCACACCGGGCAGGGTCACGTCGAGCTCGACTGCGAGCTCGAAACCGCGCTGCGGGGTCGGCAGGAGGCTGACGCGGCTGTCCACCGACACCTCCCCCACCTCGACCTTCTCCCGGCGCGCGACCACCGAGAGCGCGCTCTCGAAGCAGGACGCGAAACCGATCGCGAACAACTGCTCGGGGTTGGTTCCATCTCCGTCCCCGCCCATCTCCTTGGGCAGATGCAGGCGGACGTCGAGGGTGCCGTCGCTGGTCCGCCCGTGACCGTCCGCGCGGCCTCCGGTGACCGTCGCCTCGGCGGTATAGAGCACCTTGGCCACATTCCCTCCCGTGTCGAGCAGCAGTCCGCCAAGCCTACCTCGGCCGCTGGTGGGCGGCCGGCGCGGCCGGCTGGCGGCCGGCGCGGCCGGCGCGGCCCGGCGCGGCCCGGCGCGGCCGGCGCCCCGGATTCTCACCCTCGCAGCGCCCTCAGGGCGTTGGCGATCACGGCGAGATCGATCACCTCCTGGAACAGGGCGCCTGCGACGGGTGGCAGGTAGCCGGCGGCCGCGACGAACATCGCGGCCAGACTCAGGCCCATCCCGACCAGCACGCTCTGACGCGCGATCGAGAGCGAGCGCCGTCCGATGTGGACCGCGTCGGCGACGCGATCGATGCGGTCGATGGTGATCACGGCGTCGGCGGTCTCCGAGGATACCGTTGCCCCGCCCGTCCCCATCGCGATGCCGAGATCAGCCAGCGCCAGCGCCGGCGCATCGTTGACGCCGTCCCCGACCATGATCACCGGACCGAGATCGCCCTCGTCGCGCACGCTGCGGACGATCTCGAGCTTGTCCTCGGGCGACAGCTCGGCATAGACCCGGTCGACCCCGAGCTCGCGCCCGATGCGACCCGCGACCGAGCGGCGGTCGCCGGACACCATCGCCACGTGGCGTATGCCTTCCGCCTTCAGCCGCTCGACGATTCGGTCGGCGTCCGGGCGCAGCTCGTCGGCGAGCACGATCACGCCGGCGACGTGGCCGTCGAGAGCCACCAGCGCATGCGCCTCGCCTGAGCCGCGGCCGGTCATCAGCCCCGCGGACGCCACCTCGTCCGCCGCGACCCCGGTGGAGCGGAGGAAGGTCCGGCTCCCGACCGCGACCGAGCGTCCCGAGACCTCGCCGGAGATCCCCTGACCGGGCAGCTCGTGAATCGCGGCTGCAGCGGCGAGGGGCAGGCCTTCGTCGGCAGCGGCCCGCACGATCGACTCCCCGAGCACGTGGGCCGACATCCGGTCGATCGACGCGGCCAGGCGCAGCATCTCTCCCGGTTCCACGAGGTTGGTGGTGAAGATGTCCCTGACCTCGGGCGTGCCGACGGTCAGGGTCCCGGTCTTGTCGAACAGCACCGTCCTCGCCTGCCCGAGCGTCTCGATCGCCCCCGCCCCCTTGACGATGATGCCCGCTCTGGCGGCGCGCGAGAGCCCCGACACGAGCGCGATCGGCGCCGCGAGGATGAGCGGACAGGGCGTCGCCACCACGACCACAGCGAGGGCGCGGACTGGGTCGGCGCTGACCGCCCAGGCTGCGCCGGCCAGCAACACGGTGGCCACGAGGAAGAAGCCGGCGTAGCGGTCGGCCATGCGCACGAACGGGGCGCGCTCGGTCTGCGCGTGGCGCACCAGGCGCACAAGGGCCGCATAGGCGCTGTCCGCCGCCGCCCTGTCGGCCCGCACCTCAAACGGCTGACCGGCGTTGGCCGAGCCGCTGAGGACCGGCATCCCGGTGCTGATCGTCACCGGCAGCGGCTCGCCGGTGAGGGTGCTGGTGTCGATCACGGCCTCGGGGCTCGTCGACGTGCCGTCGACCGGGATCACCTCTCCCTGGCGCACGAGCACCACGTCACCGGCCTCGACGCGCTCGACCGGCACTTCCTCGAAGGCATCGCCGACGCGCAGATGCGCGAACTTTGGCGCCCGCGCAACCAGAGCGGTCAGCTCCCGGCGCGCGCGCGTGGAGGCGACGTCCTCGAGCGCGGACCCGCCGGTGAACATGACCCCCACGACGATCCCCGCCAGCTCCTGTCCGAGGGCCAGGGACCCGAGCATCGCCACGAGCGCGATCGTGTCCACACCCATGTGATGCTCGACCACGATCGTGCGCCCGATCTCGACGGCGAGCTCCGCCGACAACAGGGCCACGGCCGCGCCCCACACGGCGTCGCCGATCGAAGCCTGCCCCGACAGGTGGAGCAGCGCGCCGACGACGAGCGCGACGAGCGCGATCGCCAGCATCACGCGAGCGCGGTGCTCGACCAGCCCTTTCCAGGCCATGACCCGACTATGGCCGGGCGCCGAGCAGCCGTCATCCGTGACCAGCCGCCGCTCGGCGTCGGGAATCCCGCAATTGGCCGAAGCGGGTTTACTGATCGAACATGGCCGATGTCCTGGTGTGCTTCGACGGCTCGGATGGCGCGACCCACGCGATCGCGGCGGCCAGCCGCATCCTCGTGACCCGGAGCGCGCTCGTGCTCACCGTCGCGGAGCCGCCCGATCCGTGGGAGCTCTCCGACCCGGGCGCGGTGCTCAGCGCCACTGTCTCGAAGCTGGCCAGCAATCGGCTCGGCCTTGAGGAGATCGCCCGCCAGCAGGCGCTCTCGATCAACCAGCGGGGAGTCGACCTGGCCCAGGCGGCCGGATTCACGGCCACCGGGAACGTGGTCACCGGCAAAGTGGCGGACTGCATCTGCCGCGAGGCCGAGCAGACCGGCGCCGATGTGGTGGCGATGGGCACTCGCGGGCGCTCACGGGTGCAGGTCGCCGTCCTGGGTTCCGTCTCGGCCGCGGTCATCGCCCATGCGCAGCGGCCGGTGCTGGTGATCGCGCCCACCAAGGAGCAGGACGGCCGAGCCGTGGAGCAGGACGACCGAGCCGAGGACCGGGACGATCGACCTCCGGAGCAGGACGATTAAGCGAGCTCCCGGCTGGTCTTCGCCGGACTGCCACCAAAGCTGAGCTCGGTGATGCAGGCGCGGCAGTTCGAGAACCTGAAGCGCCGGGTCGCCGCAGGGTGTGTCCTACGCAGCGGCCAGCGCCGGCCACCACTCGGCCAGCCGGTGAGCGGCCGCGCGCGCGACCGGCGCCACCTCGACGGCATCCGGCTCGGCCGCCGGGACGGGAGCATCGAGGGCCACCATCGTCTCGGCGACGGACTGAGCCAGAGCCTGCAGCGCGTAGCCGCCCTCGAGCACCGCGCCGACCGGGGCCCCGAGCGCCTTGCCGGCCCGGCACAGCGACGCGGTCATGGCGGCGAAGCCCGCCTCGCTGACGCGGCAGTCGGCGAGCGGGTCGTCGCGATGGGCGTCGTACCCGGCCGAGATCAGCAGCAGCTGCGCCCCGTAGGCGCGGGCCAGCGGCACGACGACATGGTCGACCAGCGAGCGGTAGACCAGGTCGTCCGCGCCCGCCGGCACCGGCAGGTTGACCGTGTAGCCCTTGCCCTCCCCCTCGCCCACGTCCGACGCCGGACCGGTGCCGGGGTAGAGCGGTGACTGATGGATCGAGACGAACAGCACGTCACGGCTGGCATGGAAGATGTCGTTGGTGCCGTTGCCGTGGTGCACATCCCAATCGAAGACCAGGACGCGCTCGAGACCGCGGGCGCCGACGGCGTGGCGCGCCGCGACGGCGATGTTGTTGAACAGGCAGAAGCCCATCGCCTCGGCTCGCTCGGCGTGGTGCCCTGGCGGCCGGTGCACGCTGATCCCGGTCGGAGCGGCGCCGTCGAGCAGCAGGTCGACCAGCCCCACGGCGCCCCCGGCGGAGTGCATCGCGGCATCGAACGAGCCGGAGCTGACCACGGTGTCCGGATCGAGCTGGGCGCCGCCGCGCTCGGCCAGGCGTTCGATCGCGGCCACGTAGCCCTCCGGGTGAACGGCAGTCAGCGTCTCCCGGGCCACGCGGCCCGAAAGGACCCGCTCGTACCCGAGCCAGCCGCGCAGATCGAGCTCCCGCGTGATCGCTGTGATGCGCGCCGGCTGCTCGGGATGTTCGCCCGTGTGGTGGTTCATGGACGACGGGTGCTCGAGGAACACGGGTGCTTGTGCCATCTCGGCAGTACCGTACCTGTCCTTGGAAGACGCAGAGACCCAGGTCGCTGTCGTCGGCGCGGGCGCGGGCGGCATGTACACGGCCCTGTGCGCGGCACGGGACGGGGCTCGCGTCGCGCTGGTCTCGGCCACCCCGCTGGCCGAGTCATCGAGTTACTGGGCCCAGGGCGGGCTCGCGGCTGCGCTCACACAGGACGACAGCCCCGAGCTCCACATGGCCGACACGGTGCGCGCCGGTCGCGGCGCCGTCCGCGAGTCGGCAGCGCGCGCGCTGTGTGAGGAGGCCCCCGGCACCGTGGAGGACCTCGCGCGCCTCGGCGTGCGCTTCGACGCGGACCGGGACGGCCGCTTGGCGCTGGGTCTGGAGGGCGGGCACTCGGCTCGGCGGATCGTCCATGCCGGCGGCGCGGCCACGGGCCGGCGGCTGATCCGCCAGCTGTCAGCGCTCGTGGCCGAGGATTCACGGATCGAGGTCCTCGAGGGGCGTCGAGCGACCGCGGTGCTCGCCTCCGACGGTCGCTGCGCCGGGCTCAGGCTCCACGACGGCGGCCGCCTCGCCAGTGGGGCGGTCGTGCTGGCGACCGGAGGCGCGGCGGCGCTGTGGCAGCGCACCACCAATCCGGCCGGCGCAACGGGCGGCGGGCTGCTGCTGGCCCTCCGGGCCGGGGCGGCTCTGGCGGATCTCGAACTCGTCCAGTTCCACCCGACGGCGGTCAAGACGCCCAACGGCGCCGACGGATTCCTCGTCACCGAGGCCATTCGCGGGGAGGGGGCGCACCTGCTCGATGCCAGCGGCGAGCGATTCGTGGACGAGCTCGCGCCACGCGACGAGGTGGCCCGCGCCGTCCAGCGGCAGATGGTGCAGACCGGGGCGGCCTCCGTCGACCTCGACATGCGCGAGGTCAACCCGGCGCTGTTCCCGAACGTCGTGAGCGCGCTGCGCCGCGCCGGCATCGACCCTGAACGGGAGCTGGTGCCGGTGGCGCCGGCCGCCCACTACATGATGGGCGGGATCGCCACCGATCTTCACGGCCGCGCGACCGTGCCCGGCTTGTACGCGGTCGGAGAGTGCTCCTGCACCGGGCTCCACGGCGCCAACCGGCTCGCCTCCAACTCGCTGACCGAATGCTTCGTGTTCGGCGCCCGGGCGGCCAAGGCCTCGCTGGGCGAGCCGCCCGCGAACCTGGCCGCGCTGCGCCGCGCTGCCGAGAGCGCCGCTTCCGGACCGCCCCCGCCGCTCACGCCCGCGAGCCGGATGGCCCTGTGGCTCCACGCCGGAATCGAGCGCGACCGTGAGGGGCTGCTCGAGCTGTCGGCCGACCCGCATCCTCTCGCTCGCCTCATCGGCGCCTCCGCGCTGACCCGGACCGAGAGCCGCGGCGCCCATCAGAGAACGGACTTCCCGGACAGGGACCCCGCACTGGACGGGATGCACGTGACCGTCCGCACCCGGCGCGAGCCGGTCTTCGAGTCCTGGACCTGAGCCACAGCGGGACCCCCCGGCCGGCATGACCCAGGGCACTGAAATTGCGTGCTCGGAGCGTCTTAATATTTGCTCAACAAGCGGAGTGTTCGTGCCTTCACAAGTCGGCGCAATCATCGCGCCTGCCAAGGGACGGTTCCTAGGCACGGGGCCGAAAGGAGTTGAGATTCCGCATGTACCGATTCAGCCGAGCCATCTACCGAGAACTGGCTTGCGAGATCACTGAGGATCCGCACGGTTTCGGGGCATTGACCAACCACGAGCGCGTTCTGCGCGCCTGTGAAGCGGCGATCGAGCGCCTGGCGACCGACCGCCACTACTTCGCACGTCCAGCTCGCACGCTGTTCTGCGACATTCGGCCCTACTTCTCGATCAGTGCTCAGCCGCGCGTGCTGCACGTGATCGAGCGCTATCTGACCTGCGCCGACGAGTTCCTGAAGCGCCAGCCCCAGAACGGCCACGACATCTACGGCAACCCGCTGCAGTGCCGCGCCACCACCCGCAAGGGTACGCGGTGCCAGCGCATGCCCCTTCCCCACCACGGGTACTGCCCGTCGCACCAGCATCTGGCGGAGACCGAGCTGGAGGCTTTGGCAGCCTGAGCGCCGGGCTGGGCATGCTCAGCTAACGTCGCCGGCGTGCTCCTGGGCGTCGACGTCGGCGGTACCTTCACTGACGCGGTGCTCGTCGTCGGCGGGCGCGTGGTGAGTGCCAAGGCGCCGAGCACGCCCGCCGACCAGTCGCTCGGCGTGCTGGCGGCGATCAGCGCGGCGCTCGAGCGTGCGGGCTCCAGCGCCGCCGAGGTGACCGCCTTCTGCCACGGGACGACGGTGGCCACCAACGCCCTGCTCGAGGGGCGCGGGGTGCCCACGGCGCTGGTGATCACCGAGGGCTTCACCGACATCGTCGAGCTCGGGCGCCAGAACCGGCCGGAGCTCTACCGGCTGTGCGCCACGCGGCCGGCGCCGCTGGTCGGCGCTCAGCTGCGTTTCCCGGCGCCGGAGCGGATGACCCCCGATGGCCCGCTGCGCGCGCTGACCGAGGCCGAGTGCCGCGCCCTGGCCCGCCGCGTCGCCGGCGCGGGCGTGGAATCGGTGGGAGTAACGCTGCTGCATTCCTATCGCCACCCCGAGCACGAGCTCGAACTGCGCAACGCGCTGGCCGAGGAGGCGCCCGACGTGCACGTATCGCTGTCGCACGAGGTGGTCGGCACCTTCCGCGAGTACGAGCGCGCGGCCACGACCGAGGTCGACGCGGCCCTGTCCCCGCTGCTCGGGCGCTACCTTCGCCGGCTGGAGCAGCGCGGCGCGACGGCCGGGCTGCCCGAGCCGGCGATCATGCAGTCCAACGGCGGCCTGATCGACGTGGCCTCGGCCGCCGACCACGCGTCGTGGACCGTCCTCTCGGGCCCTGCCGGCGGAGCAGCCGGCGCCGCGTTCGCGGCCGTCGCCGCGGGCGCACCCGACGTGCTCTGCTTCGACATGGGCGGGACCTCCTGCGACGTGTGCGTGGTCGACGGCGGCGAGGTGCGCGAGCAGAGCGCGGGCGAGATCGCCGGGCGGCCGCTGGCGCTCCCGATGCTCGCCGTGCACACGGTCGGTGCCGGCGGCGGCTCGATCGCATGGCGCGATCCCGGCGGGGCGCTGCGCGTGGGGCCCCGCTCGGCGGGGGCGGACCCCGGGCCGGCCTGCTACGGCCGCGGCGGAACCGAGGCCACGGTCACCGACGCCAACCTGATGCTCGGATACCTGGCCGCCGACGCGCCGCTGGCCGGCGGCGTGGCGATCGACCGCGAGCGGGCCGAGCGTGCCATCGCCACGCTCGCCGCCGAGCTCGGGCTGGCGCCACTCGACTGCGCCGAGGGCATCATCGAGGTCGCCAACGCGGAGATGACCCGGGCGCTCAGGGTCGTGACCGTGCAGCGCGGCGTCGACCCACGGCGGTTCGCGCTACTGGCCTTCGGCGGCGCCGGTCCGCTACACGCGGCGGCGATCGCCGATCAGCTCGGAATCACGCGGATCGTCTGTCCCCGCGCCTCCGGGGTGCTGGCGGCGCTCGGACTCGTGATCTCGCCGCGCCGGCGTGACGTGCAGCGCAGCGTGTTCCTGAGCGGCCCGGCGCTCAGCGCAGCTGCCGTCTCCGCCATCGTGGCCGAGCTCGGAGAGCGCGCTCGCCGCGCGCTGGGAGAGCCAGAGGCGGCGCTCGGCGCAACCTACGAGCTGCGCTACCGGGGGCAGGCGTTCGAGCTGGCGATCCGCGGCAGCACCACGCCGGCGCTGGGCGAGCTGCGCGAGGCGTTCGAGCGCGAGCACGACGATCGCTACGGCTACCGGGACGCCGAGCAGAAGCTCGAGCTGGTGACGATCCGGGTGTCGGCGACGGTCCCGGGGGCGGAGCTCGAGCTGACCGCGGCCGGCGCTCCGCCGATCCAGCGCGGCCGCCGCGCGGCCACGCTCGCGGGCGCGGAGCTGGAGCTGGAGGTCGTGCGCGGAGCACCGTCGCCGGGTACGGAGATCGCCGGGCCCGCCGTGGTCGAGCTGGCCGAGGCCACACTGCTGGTTCCGCCTCTCTGGTCGGGCTCAGTGGACGAGGCGGGCACGATCATGCTCGAGCGCCCGCGATGATCGACCCGGTGGCGCTCCAGGTGCTGACCGGCGCGATGCACGCGGTGTGCGAGGAGATGGGCGCCGTCCTGATCCGCTCCGCTCACTCGGCCAACATCAAGGAGCGACGCGATGCGTCGACCGCCATGTTCGCCCCCGACGGCGAGATGGTGATGCAGGCCGAGCACATTCCCGTGCATCTCGGCTCGATGCCGGCCGCCGTCGCGGCCGTGCTCGGCGAGCAGCACGCTCCCGGCCACTCGTGGATCCTCAACGATCCCTACGCCGGCGGCACGCACCTGCCGGACATCACGGTGATCACCCCGGTCTTCGCCGGCGGCGAGCTGATCGCCTTCGCGGCCAACCGCGCCCACCACGCCGATGTCGGTGGCCCCACCCCCGGCTCGATGCCGGCCGACAGCTCCACGCTCGCCGATGAGGGCGTCGTGATCTCGCCCCGCGTGCTCGACGAGGCGGCGATCGCCGAGCTGAGCGCGATGATGCGCCAGCCCGACCAACGCCGCGGCGACCTGCGCGCGCAGCTCGCCGCCAACCGGGCCGGCGTGCGGCGCCTGCAGGAGCTGCACGATCGCGTCGGCGCCGCCACGCTCAGGACGGCGTTCGCCGAGGTGCTCGACTACGCCGAGCGACGCACCCGGGCCTGCCTGGCCGCGCTTCCGGACGGCACCCGAACCGCGCACGACGTGCTCGAGCCGCGCCACGGCCAACTGCGGATCGCACTCGAGGCCACCGTCCGCGGGGACAGCCTCAGGCTCGACTTCAGCGGAACCTCGGCGCAGCACGACGGCAACCTGAACTGTCCGCTGGCGGTGACGCGTTCGGCGTGCTACTTCGCGATCCGGGTGCTGACCGACCCGGAGATCCCGCCGAGTGCGGGCGCCTACCGCCCGATCGAGGTGCACGCGCCCGAGGGCTGCCTGCTGAACGCCCGCTCTCCCGCCGCGGTGGTGGGCGGAAACGTCGAGACGTCCTCGCGCATCGCCGACGTCGTGATGAGCGCGTTCGGGCGGGCACTGGGCCAGGGGACGATGAACAACCTGACCCTGGGCAGCGAGGAGGTCGTCTACTACGAGACGATCGGCGGCGGCCAGGGCGCCTGCCCGGACGCCGACGGCCCCAGCGGCGTGCACGTGGCGATGAGCAACACGCTGAACACGCCGGTCGAGGCCCTGGAGCTCGAGTTCCCGCTCCGAGTGACCGAGTACTCGCTGCGCCGCGGATCCGGCGGCGAGGGCAGGTTCCGGGGCGGGGACGGCGTGATCCGAGAGCTCGAGGCGCTCGAGTCACTGCGCTACTCGCTGATGACCGAGCGGCGCCGGCACCGCCCCCTGGGCGCCGCCGGTGGCCGGCCGGGAGCCGCCGGCGCTAACCTGCTCGACGGCGAGCCGCTGCCGCCGAAGGCGACCGGAGAGCTGCAGCCCGGTCAGCGGCTGCGGATCGAGACCCCCGGGGGGGGCGGTCACGGCCGGCCGACGACTGACAGCGATTGGCGCAATGATTGGATCGTGAGCGAGCGCGTCGCGTTTCTCGGGCTGGGGATCATGGGCTCCCGCATGGCCGCGAACCTGGCTCGCGCCGGCTTCGTTCTGACGGTCTGGAACCGCACGCCGGAGAAGGCCGAGCGGTTCTGTGCCGAACACGAGGCTGAGCTCGCCACCACCCCCGCCGAGGCGGCGGCCGCTGCCGAGGTGGTGTTCACGATGGTGGTCGACGGGGCGCAGGTCGAGCAGGTGCTGCTCGGCTCCGGCGGCGTGGCCGACGGCGCCGGCCCCGGAGTTCTGTGCGTCGACTGCTCGACGATCGGCCCCACCGCGACCCGAGCGATCGGCGCGACGCTGCACGAGCGCGGACTGCGCCTGCTCGACGCTCCGGTCACCGGCTCGGCTCCGAGGGCCGAGGACGGCACGCTCACGATCATGGCCGGCGGCGAGGAGAGCGACTTCCAGCGGGCCCGGCCCGCGCTGGAGGCGATGGGCAAGCTGATCGTGCACGCGGGGCCGCTCGGCAACGGCCAGATGGTGAAGGTGATCAACAACGCGGTGGCGGCTACGAACGCGGCCGTCGTGGGGCAGGCGATGCTGGTGGCCGCCCGCGCCGACGTCGACCTGGACGCCCTGACGACGGTGATGGGCGCCGGATCAGGCGGTTCGACGATGCTCGACCTGAAGGCCGGCGCAATGCGCGCACATGACTACAGCACGCTGTTCAAGCTGGCTCACATGCTCAAGGATGTGCGGCTCTGCCTGGACGAGGGAGAGGCGGCCGGTGCCCCGTTCGAGTTCGCCGCGATGACCCGGGAGATCCTCAATGCGGCGATGGGCAGAGGCCTCGGGGAGGCGGATTTTGCTGCCCTGATCGAAGTTCTCGAGGGGACCGCAGGTATCAAATTGCATTAGGTAACCCTCACTCCCTGAAAGATGCATATTTACAGGGATATTTGGGGATTTCCGTTTCGTCGCGTATTATCCCGGATCCCCGATGCGGACGTCGCACTTGCTGCGCGCACGGGACTTAGTCCGTCAACCCCTTCGTCTCCCCCCCCTAATAAATGCCGATTGCTTTCAAAGAATGGGCCGTGACCGTGCGGGCACTCGCCGAGGGCGAGCAGCTCCTGACCCTTCGTAAGGGCGGTATTCGCGAGCCCGAGAGACACTTCAAGCTCGAGTACGAGCGGTTCTTTCTCTACCCGACGTTTGACCATCAGCGCGCCGATCTGGTGCGCGAATCCCACCAGCCTGAGCTGGCCCGGGCGCTCGAGGAGGGCGTCTGGAGCGACGGCGAACCGCCGCCGCATGCCCTGCTCCGTGACGGCGAGCTCTCGCAGCCCGACCGAGTACGGATCCGGGCCTGGGCCGAGGTGGCAGCCCACTTCACGATCACCGACCGTCGCGCCGTCGACGCGCTGTCACCGTTCTATGTCTGGACGCCCGACTACGCCGAGAAGCGACTGGCGTGGAAGCGCCGGCATCCGCTGCATGTGATCCTGCTGCGCACGTACCGGATCCCGCGACCCGTCACGGTCAAGGTGCGCGATGAATACGGTGGATGCCGCTCCTGGCTCGAGCTGACGCGCGAGCTCCCGTTCGAGGGCACACCCGTGCTCTCCGACGACGAGTTCGAGCGCGCCACGGAGGAGATCGCAGCGATCGCCTCCGATCGGCAGCCTGTTCTCGTCTGAGGCGGCCGGGCGCTCGGCCGTCGGGCGCCTCCGATCACACATGGCCTGGGTCGAGTCGGTCTCGCCGTCGTTCCGTGCGCGGCACGAGTCGGATCAGGCCGACGACGCGGATCGGGTGCTGCACTCGCTGGAGCTCGAGCGAGACCGGCTGTCCACCGTCTTCCCGCGCACCGTCGGCGACATCACGATCGTGCTTCACCGTGGCGTCGTCTCACTGGTGCTGACCAATCCGCTGCTGCCGCTGGCGTGGCTCACAACCGCGCCGGCGGCTCGCCGCTACCTCGCCGGCTGGGCTGGGGCCAGCGAGCTGCACGTGCTCTCCCCCGCCGCTCTGGCCAAGCGCGCCTCGAACGTGTCCGGCTCGCGGCAGATGCTCGAGCGGACTCCGGCGGCTCTGTATGCCCGCCGCGTGATCGCGGAGAACAACCATGACCTGCCGGCGTCGCTGAGCCCGGCACGGGTGCGGATGGAGCTGCGCTGGGCCTGGCTGCTCGAGGGGTCCGCGCGGTGGTTCGCCGGTCAGATCGAGTACGCCCGGCCGGCGATCGCACGCCGGCTTCGCGAGGGCAAGCGGCCCAGCTTTCCCCCCGGCGTCCGCGACGCTCCGCTGCTCGGCGCCACGGTGATCGATCTGCTCGTGCGCGAGGAGGGCGAGCTCGCTGCCGCTCAGTTCGCCTGCCGCATGCATCCGCAGGGCCCCCGCGCGGCGCTCTCGAAGGCGTTCGGAGGCCGCTCGCTGGCGCACACCGAGGGCACCTGGCGCTCGCACCTGGCCCGGCTGGCCGGCGCGAGTTAGCTGAGGATCCTCCCGCCCGGGTCTCGCGCGGCCACCGCCAGGACCGTAGTGTTAGTGCCCGAGCGCCACCGTTGCCAGCCACACGACCAGCGCGCCGACGGCCAGCGCGGCCAGCATGCCGGCCAGCAGCCGGCCGGGGGCCACCACGCGCTCGGGCCCGCGATCCGGAGAGACCAGCTCCGCGTCGAGCAGGACCTCACGGGCCGTGAGGGCCCCGGATTCGGGCACCAGGACATCGCGCGGGCCGGCGGCGAGGAAGTCGGGCACGTCGAATCCGGCGCTGCGGCGCAGCAGGCTGGGCACCCCCTCCTCCAGCAGCAGCCCCTGGATGAACTCCGCCTCGGCCTGGTTGCGCCCCCCGGCGACCCTCACCAGCCGGCCCTCGGCCAGCTGGGGCTTGATCTTGCGCGCGCGCTCGTGACGATCGTCGACCCGGAGCGGCGCGACGGTGCCTGCGCTGAATACCAGCGGCATCCGGCAGTCCGGGCAGAATCGCTCCTCGGAGGCGAACTTCGAGGCACAGCTCGGGCAAACGAGCGGCCCGGAGCTCATCACTCCACGACCAGCTCGGCCTCCGCGACCTCACCGTCCCTGATCCTGAACGCCCGCACGTCGGCGTCCCCGTCGGCAAGGCCGACGATCACGTAGACGGCATCGGGATAGAAGGCGAGATTGATGTCGGTCTGCGACGGATACGGCGCGCTGCGGGTGTGTGAGTGGTAGATCGCACCCAGGTCGAGATCGGCCTCATCGATCTCCATCTGGATCCGATACTGCTCCGCCCCGTCGATCTCGTAGCGCAACGGGCTGGCGGCCGCATTCGTGGCCCGGTGCACGGCCGCGGCGACTCCGTCGCGCGAGGCCACCATCCCGCAGCACTCGTTCGGAGCCTCTGCGCGTGCGTGCTCGACCATCTCGCCATAGAGCTGCTGGGAGAACCGCATGCTGGATCGAGGCTAGCGCACGGCAGGGCGTGCTAGTGCCGGCCCTCCGCGAACGCCGACGGGACGATCTTCATCACGTCGCGAGGGGTCATGAGCGCTCGCAGCCACATCGCGTGCTGCGCCTCGTTGCCCATGATCTGGGCGGCCAGCTCGAGCAGCGCAGCTTCGCCGGTGGCCCCGAGCAGGACGTAGTAGGTGCCCTCGGACACCTCCTCCAGGGTCTCCAGCAGGGCGATCAGGTGCTTCTGAGTACGAGCGGTGCTCAGGTCGCGCACGTGCAGCGCCTCGAGCGCCGTGTCGGCCTCCGTGACGTCAGCCGGAGGGGGCGGGATCGCCACACCCAGGGTCCCGGCTCGAGCCTGGAGCGCGGCCGCATGAGCCTGCTCCTGGACCAGGAAGGCGTTCGCCAGGGCACTGGCCACCGGTCCGAGCGTGCCGCTGGTCAGCGCATGCCGGTAGCAGAACACCGCGAGCTGCTCGACGCCGAGGGCGCCGGCGAGCGCCTCAGCCTGAGTGGGCGTGGCGGCCTCCCCGCCCGCGGGAGCGATCAGGGCCGGGACAGCGGGGATCGCCGCCGCGGCGATCCCCGCCCCCATCAGCCGGCGGCGTGTGATCCGCCCTGGCTCTGTGCGCAAACGCTCCTCGTCCTCACTCGTTGCCGGAGACGAATGCGGCGGGAACGGGTGCCAGGCCCAGATGCGCCCGCAGCATCGACACGTGCTCGGCCTCGTTGGCGAGCATCGAGCCCACCACCGAGCGGGTCACGCCGGGCTGCAGGCGCGGGATCATCTGCAGATAGGTCCTGATCAGGCTGCGCTCGACCCCGTGCAGGAGCGCCAGCACCTCGGCCGGCGTCTGCG